>Ga0307507_10006782_pt1 | contig 17185 bp, 15 predicted proteins | sample 7_EM_MG_FD_207223 | JGI IMG/M metagenome (GOLD analysis project Ga0307507, IMG submission 207223) | Populus trichocarpa ectomycorrhiza microbial communities from riparian zone in the Pacific Northwest, United States - 7_EM | ecosystem: Host-associated > Plants > Roots > Unclassified | place...
TCCTTCGACCAGTCGAAGGTGCCGGCATCGACGATGATGCCGCCGAGTGAATTGCCGTGGCCGCCAAGAAACTTGGTCAGCGAGTGCACGACGATATCGGCGCCGTGGTCGATCGGCTTGATCAGATAAGGGGTGGCGAGCGTGTTGTCGACGATCAGCGGCACCCCGGCGTTTCGGGCCACCGTGGCGATCGCCTCGATGTCGGTGATATTGCCGGCGGGATTGGCGATCGATTCGATGAAGATCGCCTTGGTGTGCGGCGTCACCGCGCGCTCGAAGCTGCCGAGATCATCGGTGTCCGCCCACACCACGTTCCAGCCGAAACTCTTGAAGGCGTGGCTGAACTGGTTGATCGAACCGCCATAGAGCTTGCGCGCGGCGATGAACTCGTCGCCCGGCTTCAGGAGCTGCTGCAGCACGACCACCTGGGCCGCGTGGCCCGAGGCGACCGCCAGCGCCGCGGTGCCGCCCTCGAGCGCGGCCACGCGCTCTTCCAGCACCGCGGTGGTCGGATTGCCGATGCGGGTGTAGATGTTGCCGAAGGCCTGCAGACCGAACAGCGAGGCGGCGTGATCGGCGTCGTTGAAGACGAAGGACGTGGTCTGATAGATCGGCGTCGCCCTTGCGCCGGTGGTGGGGTCGGGCTGGGCGCCCGCATGCACGGCGAGGGTGGAAAAGCCGGGAATACGATCGGTCATACGCTTTCCTCTATGACGGCATCATCGCTTGCAAGAAACGGCCGGATGGCAGCACGGGCGATGAGCAATATGGTGCGATCTCGATAATCGAAGCGGCGCAGTGTCGCCTCCTCCGAGCGGGGGACAATCGCGTTGCGGCGGCGCGTCGTCAAGGCGACACGATCGTTGATTTCAAATTCGAAAGGCTTTGCTTTGCGGTCCTCTTCAATCGAAACGTTCGTTTCGCATTTGCGTTACGATGGTTCGTTCCGGTCTTTTACCGCGCGGTCCGACGCCGCCGTCGCGCCGCCGCCGACACTCACCCGGTTGAGCGACAGGCGCATGCCCTGGGTCGGAATCGGCGCGCGCTTGGCGCTGATGGTGCGCGAATTGACGCCCATCCAGGAGATTTCCGACGACAGCCTGCCATATTCGATCTTCGGGCAGCGGTTCATCACCACCCTGATGCCGACAGCTTCCGCCTTTGCCGCAGCAGCGTCGTCGCGCGCGCCGAGTTGCATCCAGATCACCTTCGGCAATGGCGACAGTTTCAGGGCTTCGTCGACCACGGGCATGATGTGAACGGAACTGCGGAAGATGTCGACCATGTCGATCGGCCGGCCGATGTCGCCGAGCGAGGCCACGAAGGGCCGGCCGAGCAGGCTTTTGCCGACATGGCCGGGGTTCACCGGGATCATGTCGTAGCCGCGCTGCACGAGATACTTGAACGCGAAATAGCTCGGTCGCACGTCGACCGGAGACGCGCCGACCATCGCGATCGATTTCACGCCATTGAGGATCTGGCGGATGTAGTCGTCGGGATAGGTGTCATGGTTCATTGGTGAACTTTCCACCGCGGCATTGCGACGAGCGAAGCGATGACAATTGGTCCTTCGTCATTCCGGGATGGTGCGTTAGCACCAGACCCGGAATCTCCAGATTCTCCGATGTGCAATTGCACATCGTAGTTCGATGCTTCGCATCGCCCCGGAATGACGGCTTGAACACTCACGGGACCGGTTGAGAGTTCATGACTGGACTTCACTCATCCCGCCATTTCGGCTCACGCTTTTCGATGAAGGCGCATATGCCTTCCTCGGCATCGCGTGCCATCATGTTCTCCGTCATCACCTCTGCCGCATAGCGATAGGCGTCGGCAAGGCCCATCTCGGCCTGCCGATAGAACGCGGCCTTGCCGAGCTTGACCGTATGGGCGGATTTGAGCGCGACTTTCTCCGCAAGCGCCAGTGCCGCCGCGCGCTCGGCGCCAGGCGCAACCACCTGGTTGACGAGGCCGATCTCGCGGGCGCGCGCCGCCGTAACCGGCTCGCCGGTGAGCAGCATCTCCATGGCCTGCTTGCGCGCAACATTGCGCGACAGCGCCACCATCGGGGTCGAGCAGAACAGTCCGATATCGACGCCGGGGGTCGCAAAGCTCGCGGCTTCCGACGCAATCGCGAGATCGCAACTCGCCACGATCTGACAGCCGGCGGCGGTGGCGACGCCCTGGACGGAGGCGATCACAGGCTTCGGCAGGTTCACGATCGCCTGCATCATGGCGCTGCAGGCGTTCATGATCTCGGCGAAATAGGCGCGACCGCCGTCAGCGTCGCTGCGTCGCGCCGTCAATTCCTTGAGATCGTGCCCGGCGCAGAAGGCGGGGCCTTGAGCAGCGATGACCAGCGCGCGCACCGTCGCGTCGTCCGCGATCCCGGCAAGCGCGGCATGCAGGCTCGCGATCAACGCTTCCGACAGGCTGTTGCGGGCCGCCGGCCGGTTGAGCGTCAGCACCGCGACGCTGCCGACCGTCTCGCGCAGAAGGATTGGGGCGTCGGGTGGCGAAACGCGCGCGGCGATTGCGGACATCGGGAAATTTCCATTTGGGCCGATATGACAACTTAATGTAACAGGGGAAAAAGAGCGAGGGCAGGGAACGGCATGGCAGTTGCGAAAATGAACGTCGCGGAAATCGAGAGATTTCTGCAACACGAGTTTCCCCAGGCCTTCAGCGGCGGCGACATCACCATCGAAAGCGCTGATGGCACCCTGTGCCTGCTGCGCCAGCGTTACAGCGAGAAGATGCTGCGTCCGGGAGGGACGGTGTCCGGGCCGACACTCATGGCCCTTGCCGACTTCGCCATGTATGTCGTGCTGCTGTCGGCGATCGGGCCGATCGGCCTCGCCGTCACCACCAATCTCAACATCAATTTCCTGCGCAAGGGGCGGCCGGGGCAAGACGTGCTGGCGGCAGCGCGGCTGTTGAAGCTCGGCAAGCGCCTGGCGGTCGGCGAGGTCAACCTGCTGTCGGGGACGTCGCCCGATCCGATCGCTCATGTCACGTCGACCTATTCCATTCCAAATCAATAGGCTTTCCGGAGGTATTATTGCACCTTATTTATAAGCGATTGTTTTTGCTTAGTTAATTAGTTCGTTTTGGCATTGACGCGCAACGCGCCGTTATCTAGAAACGCACGCAATCCGGCGCAGCCTGCGTCCGATGTTTCCCCTTTCATGGATTTCTCTCATGACCACGTTTTCGGCAAAGCCTGCCGAGGTGACGAAGAAGTGGGTGTTGATCGACGCCAAGGGTCTGGTGGTCGGTCGTCTCGCCACGATCGTTGCCATGCGCCTGCGCGGCAAGCACCTCCCGATCTATACGCCGCACGTCGATTGCGGCGACAATGTCATCATCATCAATGCGGCGCATGCCGTGCTGACCGGTCGCAAGCGCGACCAGAAGGTCTATTACAAGCACACCGGCTTTGTCGGCGGTATCAAGGAACGCACCGCCAAGTCGATCCTCGAGGGACGCTTCCCTGAGCGCGTGGTCGAAAAGGCCATCGAGCGCATGATCCCGCGCGGACCGCTCGGCCGGATGCAGCTCGGCAATCTGCGCGTCTATCCGGGTCCCGACCATCCGCACGAGGCGCAAACCCCGGAAAAGATCGATGTCGCCAAGATGAACCGCAAGAACATGAGGGCCGCATAAGATGGCCGACACCATGCAATCTCTCGACCAGCTGTCGCAGCTCAAGCCGGCCACGCCGGAGGCGCCGAAATACATCAAGAAAGTCGACAAGTACGGCCGCGCCTATGCCACCGGCAAGCGCAAGGACGCGGTCGCGCGCGTCTGGATCAAGCCGGGGGCCGGCAAGATCCTGGTCAACAGCCGCGAGGTCGAGACCTATTTCGCCCGCCCGGTGCTGCGGATGATGATCCAGCAGCCGCTGGTCGCAGCGGCTCGCTCGGGCCAGTATGACGTGATCTGCACGGTCGCCGGCGGCGGTCTGTCGGGACAGGCGGGCGCGGTGCGTCACGGCATTTCGAAGGCGCTCACCAATTTCGAGCCGGACCTGCGCGGCGTTCTGAAGAAGGGTGGCTTCCTGACCCGCGACTCGCGGGTGGTCGAGCGCAAGAAGTACGGCCGGGCGAAAGCGCGCAGGTCGTTCCAGTTCTCGAAGCGCTGATCGTTCTGCCGCCGTGGCGGCTTCAGCAAGGATACGAAGGGCGCCGGTTTTCCGGCGCCCTTTTCCTTTGCCTGCGATTTGCTGATGAGTTGATGCAGTTTTTCGGGAAAAATTGCCGGCCCCCGCAAACGGATTTCGAACGGGGCGCTCCCTAAAGTGTGAGCCTCGAAAGGGCGCGCAGTTTGGTCCGGGCTGGACTGTCTGCTCCAGCAAACCGGAGTGAGCGATGTCGCTCGACAGCATCACGCTTTATTTCGTTGCCACCATGATCGCGGCGCTGCTTGGGGCCATGCTGTTGTTCTTCGGCAAGCAGCAGCGCAGCGCGGCACTGAACTGGTGGGGCACCGCCTATCTGGTCGGCGCCGCGGCCGTGGCACTTTGGATCCTTGCCAGCGGCGTGCTGGGGGAGACGCTCTCGCTGGCGCTCAATGCGGTCGGCTTCCTGGCCTGCGGCATGGTCTGGAACGCCGCGCGCATTTTCCATGGCCGCAAGCCGATGTGGCCGGGTCTCCTGCTCGGTCCGATCGTGTGGATCGGCGCCGTCGTCAATCTCGACCACGGCGCATCGATCCTGCGCATGACGATCGGGGCTGGCATCATCGCGATCTACGCGTCGCTGACGGCGGCCGAATTGCTGACGGAGCGCCGCGAGTCGCTGACGCGGCGCTGGCCCGCGATCGTGGTGCCGATCCTGCACGGCCTGGTGCTGATGCTGCCGATCCTGATCGGCGACTTGCTGCGACCGCACGACGACAAATTCGGCAGCAGCATCTGGGTCACGGTGTTTTCCGTCGAACTCGTGCTTTATGCGGTCGGCACCGTGTTTGTCATTTTCATGCTGGTGTCGGAGCGTGTTGTCACGGCACACAAGACCGCGGCCTCGATCGATCCCCTGACGGGGCTGTTCAACCGCCGCGGCTTCGCGGAGGCCTCATCGCGGATGATCGAGCGGGAGGCTAGCGCGGGTCGTCCGGTGACCGTCCTGATCTTCGATATCGACTATTTCAAATCGATCAACGACCGCTTCGGCCATCCGGCCGGTGACGAGGTTCTCAAGCTGTTCGCCACCGTGGTGATCAACAATCTGCGCATCACCGATCTCTCGGGACGGATCGGCGGGGAGGAGTTCGCGGCGTTGTTGCCATGTGCGCTGGACGAGGGCGCGGCCGTCGCGGAAAGGGTGCGCGAGGGCTTCGCGGCCTCTGGGCTTGTGTCCGACGATGGACCAGTCGACACCACCGTCAGTATTGGTGTGGCCGGTGGTCCAGCGGGCACCGAACTCGAAGTTCTGCTGGCAGCCGCCGACACGGCGCTTTATCAGGCCAAGCGGGGCGGCCGTAACCGCGTGGTGGCCGCCGAGGAGGTGCCGCTGTCGCTGGAACATTGGCGGCGCCAGACTGCAGGGCTTCCTGCTTCGTCGCGCCCGCGCGCCGCAGTCGCGTGACCCTAAGAGGCAATGGTAACCCGTTGTTTACCATTCGGTTCCATCATCAGTCTCATGAACAAATTCCGGAATCGCGGTGACCAAACAGCTTTGCTCTCGCTGGAAGCCGAAGCGTCATCGGCGCGTAGCGGCTTCGCCTGCCTGTTTTCGACGGCGGATGAGTATGAGCGCGCGCTGATCACGCAGCGGCGCGAAGAGGGGCGCTACGGCCGTCCGCACGGCCCGTGGCCGATGCTGATGTTCATCGGCTGCGCGATGATGCTTTTTGGCGGCGTGCTGCTCCTGAAGTAACGAGAGTGAGCCTGGTGACGAGCGAGGGCGCCGAAAGGCGCCTTTTTCTTTGCCGCGGCTTCAGTTAGACAGAAATCCTGACAGGCGACCCAGGGAGCGGCCAAAGCCCATGATCACCGAAATCGCACAAATCGACGTCAAGCCCGGTACCGAGAAGGACTTCGAGGCGGCCGTCGCGAAGGCGCGCGCCGCCTTCGGCCGCTCCAAGGGATTTCACGGCTTCGAATTGCACAAGTCGATCGAGAAACCGCAGCGTTACCGGCTGATGGTCAAATGGGACACGCTGGAAAACCATACTGTGGATTTCCGCGGCTCGGAGAATTTCGCCGAGTGGCGCGGGCTGGTCGGCCAGTTCTTCGCGGCGCCGCCCGACGTCGAGCACACCGAGACGGTTCTGACGTCTGCGGACTGAGCGATCAGGGGCAAGTCAGGCCGTGGCTGCGTCGGATGACACCTCATCCGTCTTGAAATAGTCGATCATGACCTTGACGACCGCCATCAACGGCAGCGCCAGCGCCAGCCCCCAGATCCCGAACACGATGCCGAGCAGGATCTGGAAGGCGAACAGGGTCGCGGGCGGAATGTCGAGCGCCTGGCGCTGCAGCAGTGGCGTCAGCACGTAGCTTTCCAGCGCGTGCACGCCAAGGAACAGGATGAATGCGCTCAAGCCCGCGAACCAGCCGGAGGCGAGGCTGGCGAGCACCACGATCAGGCCGCCGAGCAGCGCGCCGATGGTCGGAATGAAGGTCAGCAGGCCGGCCTGGATACCCAGGATGAACGAACTCTGGATGCCGATGATGCTGAGGCCGATCCAGGTCACCACAAACACCACGAACATGGTGACGATCTGCGCGATCAGCCAGCGCTCCAAGGTCTCGCCGATACGGTCGATGATGACCGTGGCGCGGGCGCGAAGTCTGGCAGGCGTCATGAATATCAGCCCGTTGTGGTAAACGGCTGGCTGCGCCGCAAAGGCAAGCCCGAGAAACACCACGATGAAGAAGTTGCCGACGGCGCTCACGGCGCCGAGCAGCAATTTTAGGGTCTGGCTCACGATCGCGCCGCCGCTGGAGGCAAGCGCCCCCGGGCTGGGCAGATTATGCGTCGGCGTCGCCGTCCCGGCTGGCGCCGTGGCCGAGGGCGCGGCGGAGCCTGCGGTGGTGCTGCCGAGGTCGAAGAAGCTGGTGTCGATGCCGTTGCGGTCGAGGAACGCCTTGACGTTGACGAGCTGCGATTTGATGGTGTTGCTGAGGACGGTGGCCTGCTGTGCGATGGTGGAGCCGCCCAGAAAGGCCACGCCCGATAGCAACAGGGCGAGCGCGACGCAGACAATCGCGAGCCGCAGCGGATGCGGCAGCGAGACCAGTTGACCGAGCCGGTTGGTGGTGGCGTTGAGGGCAACGCCGAGCAGCATGCCGGCAAAGATCAAGAACAGCGCCGCGGCGAAATACCAGGTGAACAGCAAGAGCGCGGCGAACAGGACCGCGCCAATTCCGCCGACGGAGATCGCCCAGGCCAGATCGGCTCGGGCTCGAAGGCGCTCGTCAAGCGGAGTGGTCACGTCTGGTCCCTTCATGGAATTGATTTGTTGCACTCTTTCGCCAAAATGCGGCCGGGATCAAGCCGGCAGGCGCGCCGGTTTGACGCGTGCCCAGTCGCCTGCCCGCCGAAATAGCATCGCGGCTCCGCGAAGGAGGATGTTGATCCGGCCGGCTGCGACGGGCATGATCCATCGATTCCGCAAGGGCGAGGGCGAAACGGGAAGAGGTGATGAGGAAGCCGGTGGTCGGTGTGATCGGCAACGCCTATCGCATCGAGAATCGATTCGCCGTCCAGATGGTCGGCGAACGCAATCTTCGCGCGGTGGCCGACGTCGCGGGCGCGTTGCCCCTGATGTTTGCAGGGGAACCCGAGATTACCGATCTCGGAGCGCTTCTTGATGCGGTCGACGGTATCGTGCTGACCGGCGCGCGTGCTAATGTACACCCGACACGCTTCAATACCGAGCCGGATCCCAAGCACGAACCCTATGATATCCATCGCGACGAGGTGGCGCTGAGACTGGCGGAGGCCTGCGTGGCGCGCGGCGTGCCGCTGTTCGGCATCTGCCGTGGCTTGCAGGAAATGAATGTCGCCTTCGGTGGCTCGCTGCATCCGGAGATCCGCGAATTGCCCGGACGCATGAACCATCGCATGCCGCGGCTGGAAAATGGCGAAATCCACCCTGATCCGGAGGTGATATTCGCTGATCGCCACGACGTCACCCTGATTCCAGGCGGCGCATTTGCGACAATCCTCGGTTGTAACAAGATCCGGGTCAATTCGCTTCACGGGCAGGGCATTCTCGAGCCTGGCGGCCGTGTCGTGGTCGAGGGAGTGGCCGAAGACGGCACTATCGAGGCGATCAGGATCGCCGATGCCTCGACCTTCGCCCTCGGCGTGCAGTGGCATGCGGAATACGATCCACAACTCAATCCGATCAACCGCGCCTTGTTCGAAGCCTTCGGCGCGGCGCTGGCGGGGCGTAACGGGCGAGCCATGTAAAAGGCTCAGCTAACAGGCTCGCCATTGATCCTGTCTCTTGCTGCGATCTGATTGAATTGGAATGCGACTCCAGGTTGATGTTCTCGAGCGTTTTCTCGACGCGAGTGGGTGCGCTAATTCGTCGCGCAGTCGAGCAATGCCAGAGTCCAGGATTTCCCGTAGTTCTACGGTAGAAAAAAGGATGATGGAAAAGGGCGTGGCTCGGCGAAGCAAGTTGTGGTCAAATCGCTGCACTCGTCGGCTCGGCGCGGACAGGTGGACGAGTTCGGGATTGAGGGCCAATAGCAAATGTGGGCCTTCGAGACTGGTTGGGATCTGACGTTCACGTCGCCGGCCCCTGGATAGCGGGTCGATCATCATTACATTTGCAACGTGCGCGTGCGCGGCGGACTCAATTGCAGCCGACGTCAGATCCAAAACCGGTAATGGAATTGTGGATTTGACACTCCCCTTTAGTGTCCGAAGTTCGGGTTGCTGCAACGGTTCGCTAACTTGGGAACGTGGGCAGTCGGGTCGAATCCGATCCGCTGGGTGTCGAGGAGTTCCGAAGAAAATGCCCGGGCGTGCTGTTCGAGGTCGCAGATCGGGCTGCTCGTCCCTCCTCGTGGGCCGTTGGGAGTCATGACGCTATCCGGCCGACTAGCATTCGCGATGGTGTTCCTGGTGTTGGCGACCACCGTCGCGCTCAGCCTGTTCACCTATCATTTCGTGACGGAGTCCTTGATTCCTCGCGCGTTGGACCGCCTTGAGACCAAAGCGGCGCTTGGCGCGACCGAACTCGAGGGGGCGCTGAGCACTGCACGTCAGGATCTACTGGTGATCCAAAATGCTGTCGGGGTGCAGCAGTTGGTGGCAACGCGCAGCGGCGGTCCGATCGTTGCGCAGGCCGACGCGCAACTTCGAGCCGACATTGCGGAGCGATTTGTGGCCGCACTGCGCGGAAAGCCGGCCTTGGATCAACTGCGCATTATTGGAGCAGCTGACGGTGGACGGGAGCTCCTGCGCGTCGACCGGGGAGGACCGAATGGCACCGAGCGCATCGTTCCCGACAGCGAATTGACGCCGCAAGGCGAGCGCGAGTATGTGAAGAGGACGATGTCGCTCGCCAGGGCCGACGTTTACGCCTCCCAGATCCTGCGGGACAGATCTGGCGATCCAACCGCACCTCTTTTGCTTCACATCGGCATGCCGTTGCGGGCCCCCGACGGCGGGACCTTCGGAGTTATCCTCATCGACTATGATCTCGGACCACTGTTCGAGCACATCAGCTCCAGGATTGCCGGAAGCAACCTGGTCAAGGTGGTCAATGCCGCGGGCGACTATCTGTTCGATTTTGGTCCCGGACGCCGGCCCGTATCGGGCGACAAAGCGCCGGCACGCATTCAGGACGATTTCCCGGAGTTCGACACGGCCTTGGGCGGCGGAAACGCCGGCAGCGCAATCTGGCGCGACCGGAACGGCGCAAGATATGGCGTGGGATGGCAGACCGTGCGGGTGGTGGGCGGTTCCGGCATAACGATCCTCGTGGCCGGGCCATACGGTGCACTCAACCATGGACTGTCCGCGGTCAGCCGCTCGGCGCTGGCCGGAGGAGCGCTTGCGATACTCTTGGCTCTGCTGCTTGCGGTCGGTTTCGCGAGGTCGTTGTCGAAGCCGCTGACGCAAATGACCGAGGCGGTCCAGGGTCTGGCGCGTGGCGAACAGGTCGTCATGCCAACGAAGGGCGGCCGGGAGATCGCCATTCTCGCGGCCTCATTCGCCGAAATGGCGACGCAGCTCGGGCGAAAACAGAAACTGCTCGAAAACACCGTCGAAAGCATTCGCGACTCCGTCATCGTGGCCGACGAGAACGGAACTGTCGTGGTTACCAACGTGGCGGCGCGGCGGCAGCTTCGCGTAGCCCCCGGCTTCAACAGCATGACGGCACCGCGAAAATTCGCCTGTTTCCTTGCCGACGCCGTGACGCCGCTGCCGCTTTCGAGCTCACCGCTGGCGCGGGCGCTGCGCGGCGAAAATGTCGACGACCTCGAAATCGTCGTGCAACCCGAACAACCCGCCGCGAAGGTCCATGTCGTAGCCAACGCCCGTCCGCTCCGCGACGAACTCGGCAACCTGCGCGGAGCGGTGACGGTGCTTCGCGATATCACCGAACAGAGGCAGGCGCACCAGGCGCTCGTCGACAGCGAACAGATGGCCCAGGCCATCATCAGCACCGCCCTCGACGCCTTCGTCCAGACCGACATGAATGGTGTCGTTCTCGACTGGAGCCCGCAGGCTGAAGCCTTGACCGGGTGGAGCAGAGCGGAGGCGGTCGGCGCCCAGATCGGCGATCTGGTTTTTCCGGAAGCGCTTCGCCTCTTGCACCGGCAGCGGGTCATGGGGTTTCTGGACGAGGTCGCACGCGGCGGCGGCGGTGGCGGCTTGCGTTACGAAACTCGGATCAAGCACAAGGATGGCCACGAAGGCCTCGTCGAAGTGTCGCTGGCTGCGCTGCGCCGCGGTGACGGCTACATCATCAACGCGTTTGTCCGGGATATCACCCAAAAGCGGTTCGCCGAAGAGCAACTGATCCAGGCCCAGAAGATGGAATCGGTCGGGCAATTGACCGGCGGTATCGCGCACGACTTCAACAACATGCTCACGGTGATCACCGGGACCATCGAAATCCTTGCCGATGCGGTGAAGCAGCAGCCCAATCTCTCAACGATTGCCAGGATGATCAGCGACGCGGCTGATCGGGCGTCTCAGCTCACGGCCAATCTGCTTGCCTTTGCCAGGAAGCAGCCGTTGCAACCGGTCGAGATCGACGTCAATGGGTTGATCGAGGAGGTCGTCAAATTGCTGGCACCGGCGCTCGGAAGGCACATCAATATCGAGACCAAGCTGAGCGAGCATGCGTGGCCCGCATTGGTCGATCCCGCCCAGCTTAGTTCAGCGCTGGTCAACCTCGCGATCAACGCCCGCGACGCCATGCCGTCCGGCGGGACTCTGACCTTTGCGACCACCAACAGCAGTCTGAGCGGGCACGAGGCGGAGGCGAGCGGGGTCGAAGCCGGCGACTATGTCGTGATCGAGGTGATCGATAACGGTACCGGCATTCCGGAGGCCATCCGCGACAGGATATTCGACCCGTTCTTTTCGACCAAGAAAGTGGGGACCGGCAGCGGGCTCGGCCTCAGCATGGTGTTCGGCTTTGCAAAGCAATCAGGAGGGACCATCGAGGTCCGAAGCGAGGTAGGGAGGGGAGCCACTTTCCGGATTGTGCTGCCACGGGCCAACAGCGAACCCTTGCAGATATTTCGGCCAGCCGACGCGGAAATGCGCGGCGGGTCCGAAACAATTCTGTGCGTCGAGGATGACAACGAGGTGCGCTCCTATGTGACAGGCCAACTCGCTAGCCTCGGTTACAAGGTGATATCGGCGGTCGATGCGGCCGAAGCGCTCGCGATCGTCGAAGCAGGGACTCAGTTCGACCTTCTGTTCACCGACATCGTCATGCCCGGAAACATGAATGGCAGGCAATTAGCCGACAAGATTGCCGAACTACGGCCTGGGCTCAGGGTCTTGTTCACCTCCGGAAACGCGTATGGTGTGATCCCGTCGCAGGGCCACGCCGGCCTCAACGTGCAGCTTCTGAGCAAGCCCTATCGGAGGGCGGAGCTCGCACGCATGTTGCGCCGCTGCCTCGATCAGCCGTCCGATGCCGCTGGCGATGCGGTCTCTCTTCCGTACTCCGTCGTGCAGGACCTCAATCGCTTGATGCGGGACAATCCGCCGGAGCATTTGCCCGACCAGGATCAGGGCATCGACCGCGACAATCAGAAAACAGGAACGCGCGACGGCAAATAGAATACCGATTGCGCGACGTGGTCGGCCTTGTGCGGCAGCGCCGCGACGAAGATGCCTCGACGAAAAAGGCGCCCCGCGAGAGGCGCCTTTTGAGTTTTGTCATTGGTTACGCAAGGCGGCGCATGCCGTGTGCGAACGATCAGCCCGAATAGTACATGTCGAACTCGACCGGGTGCGGGGTCATTTCGAAGCGGGCGACTTCGGTCATCTTGAGCTCGATATAGCTGTCGATGAAATCGTCGTCGAACACGCCGCCGGCCTTGAGGAACGCGCGATCCTTGTCGAGATTCTCCAAAGCCTCGCGAAGTGAACCGCAGACCGTCGGAATCGACTTCAGCTCTTCCTTCGGCAGGTCATAGAGGTCCTTGTCCATCGCGGGGCCCGGATCGAGCTTGTTCTTGATGCCGTCGAGACCCGCCATCAGCATCGCGGCGAAGCCGAGATAGGGATTGGCGAGCGGATCGGGGAAACGCACCTCGACGCGCTTGGCCTTCGGCGAGGACGTGTAGGGGATGCGGCATGAGGCAGAGCGGTTGCGCGCGGAATAGGCGAGCAGCACCGGAGCCTCATAGCCCGGGACCAGGCGCTTGTAGGAATTGGTCGAGGGGTTGGTGAAGGCGTTGATCGCCTTGGCATGCTTGATGATGCCGGCGATATACTGAAGGCAGATGTCGGAGAGGTCGGAATATTTGTTGCCGGCGAACACCGGCTTGCCGTCCTTCCAGATCGACTGGTGGCAGTGCATGCCCGAGCCGTTGTCGCCGAAGACCGGCTTCGGCATGAACGTCGCTGTCTTGCCGTAGATGTGGGCGACCTGATGGATGCAGTATTTGTAGATCTGCATCTGGTCGGCCATCAGGGTCATCGTGTCGAACTTCATGCCCAGTTCGTGCTGGGCCGACGCCACCTCATGATGGTGCTTTTCGACCTTGACGCCCATCTTGGCCATCGCGCCGAGCATCTCCGAGCGCATGTCCTGCACGGAATCCTGCGGCGGAACCGGGAAGTAGCCGCCTTTGGTCCTGATGCGGTGGCCGAGATTGCCGCCCTCGTATTCGGTGGGGGAGTTGGTCGGCAGTTCGGAGGAGTCGAGCCGGAAACCGGTGCTGTAGGGTTCGGCCGAGAAGCGCACGTCGTCGAACACGAAGAACTCGGCTTCGGGCCCGAAGAACACGGTGTCGCCGACGCCCATGGACTTGACCATGGCTTCGGCCTTCTTGGCGATGCCGCGCGGGTCGCGGTTGTAGGGCTCGCCGGTGGTCGGTTCCAGGACGTCGCAGGTGAGGACCATGGTGGTCTCGGCGAAGAACGGATCGATCGTCGCGGTCACGGGGTCGGGCATCAGGCACATGTCGGATTCATTGATCGCCTTCCAGCCGGCGATCGAGGAACCATCAAACATCAGGCCTTCGGCAAACGTTTCTTCCTCGATCATGCCGACATCGAAGGTCACGTGCTGCCACTTGCCACGCGGATCGGTGAAACGCAGGTCGACGTATTTGACGTCGTTGTCCTTGATTGATTTCAGGACGTCTTTGGCGTTCTTCATGAATACCCCTCTTGGCTAACAATCGCCACGGCCTGGCCGCGGGTACTGCTCAATAGCCCCGGGTCATGTCCAACACAATATCGTCCACACAATATCGAAAGTGCCGGAGCGGCGGGCTCCGGCACGTCGGATTGATCGAGATCAAAGCCGGATGGATCAGCTGACTGTTCTAACGGCCTTTCTTCAATCCGGTTGGGTGCGTCGCATCAAAATGCGAGGTCAAACTGCTCGGATCGTGCCATCCGCAAGACTCCGCAAGCAAATTCGCCGCGGCGACAGGACGCGGATGTCCGATCAGATGGCGTCGAGGCCGGATTCGCCGGTGCGGATACGAATGGCTTCCTCGATGTTGGACACGAAGATCTTGCCGTCGCCGATCCGGCCCGTCTGCGCCGCGCGCCGGATTGCGTCGATCGCCCGCTCCACCAGTTCGTCGGAAATCACGATCTCGATTTTGACTTTCGGCAGGAAGTCCACGATATATTCAGCGCCCCGGTAGAGTTCGGCGTGCCCCTTCTGACGGCCGAAGCCCTTGGCCTCGGTCACGGTAATGCCCTGCAGTCCGACTTCCTGAAGCGCTTCTTTCACCTCGTCGAGCTTGAACGGCTTGATGATAGCCTCGATCTTCTTCACTGAGCGCCTCCCGGCATTTCGAAATTCAAGATTTGCAAGCTGGTCGTCGGATATCCTGCAACCTGCTCCATCGTCGCGTCATCACCGTACCCGACGAAGCGCGTGGCCGTTCAATACGGCCTGCACCGCCAGTTGGCACGCACACGATGAAGCTTCTCAAAAGCAGGGTCTATGCCAAGTTGTTCACACGTCCCAATACGCAACGTTTTCAGACATATATCGCGCGTCGAGACGAGCCTACGGAGGACATGTTAGCCTAAATTGAGTGCAGTCAGATTAATTTTAGTGCAGTGATCGGAGCGGCTAGGCGGGTCTCGCACGGAAATGCCTTAGGAAGGGGCGTTTCACTGCTTATGATTTGGCACGTCTGCACATTTGCGTCTCCCGTGCGTTGGTCTGAAGTTCGTCGGAAGCGGGGCAGGACTGCAGTCAAGGCCATCTTCCGGGTTTGCCAATGCCGCTTTTTGTCCGGAGTTTGCATAAGCGACGCCGGGGCGGATAAGCAGATCCGGGATTGGGCGGAGGAGATCGCATGGAAGTCTTGACCACGGCCGAGATGGATCGGGCCGATCGGCTGACCATCGCTGCGGGCACGCCCGGCTTTGCCTTGATGTTGAGCGCCGGACAGGCGGTCGCGGACGCAGCCAGGGACCTTGTCGAGGAAGGGCCGATCATCGTGGTCTGCGGACCCGGCAACAATGGCGGTGATGGTTTCGTCGCCGCAGCGGAACTCGCAGCCCAGGGACGTGACGTCTCTGTCATCCTGATGCCTGGCCGCGAGGCCCTGCAGGGCGATGCGGCCTCCGCCGCGCGGGGATGGAAATATCCGATCCTCCCGTTCAACCCACAGGCGATCGGCAGGCCGGCGCTCATCATCGACGCGCTGTTCGGTGCAGGACTGAGCCGCCCGGTCGAAGGCGAGGCCTACGAGATGATCGCTGCGATCAATGCGAGCGGGGTGCCGGTGCTGGCGGTGGATCTGCCTAGCGGGGTCAATGGCACCAGCGCCGCCATCATGGGCATTGCGGTGCGTGCGACTGAAACCGTGACCTTCTTCCGTCGGAAGCCGGCCCATCTCCTGCTGCCGGGGCGCCTCCAATGCGGCCTGGTCCGGCTCGCCGACATCGGGATCGATGCCAAGGTTCTCGACGAAATCCGTCCCCAGACCTTCCAGAATACTCCGCAGGTCTGGCGCAAGTCCTTCCCGGTTCCGCGGATCGACGGTCACAAATATGCCCGCGGCCATGTCCTCGTGGTCTCGGGCGATGTCGCCTCGACCGGCGCTGCGCGCATGTCGGCGCGCGGCGCGTTGCGGACGGGGGCGGGCCTCGTCACGCTCGCCACGCCTCGCGATGCGCTGGCGGTCAATGCCGCCGCGTTGACCGCAGTCATGGTGCGGGCCGTCGACACCGCGATCGAGTTCGGCGAACAACTCACCGACAAGCGCTTCAACACCTGTATCATCGGGCCCGGCGCCGGTGTGGGCGATCGCACACGCGATTTCGTTCATACGGCGCTGACGGCCCAACGGAGTCTGGTGCTCGATGCAGATGCTCTCACGAGCTTTGCGGATGCGCCGGATCGGCTGTTTGAATCGATCAAGACGTCGCATGATCCGCAGGTCGTGCTGACCCCGCATGAAGGCGAGTTTCCGCGATTGTTCAGCGATATCAGCAACAAACATCCGGGCCGCTCCAAGCTCGAGCGGGTGCGCGCGGCCGCCGAGCGCTCCGGTGCGGTGGTGCTGCTGAAGGGGCCCGACACCACGGTGGCGGCTCCGGATGGGCGCGCGACGATCGCGGCCAACGCACCGCCATGGCTTGCCACCGCCGGCTCCGGCGACGTCCTGGCGGGCATCATCGCGGGCCTCCTCGCGCAAGGCGTGCCAGCCTTCGAGGCCGCCTCGATCGGCGTCTGGATGCATGGCGAGGCTGCGCGCGAGGCTGGACCCGGCCTGATCGCGGAAGATCTGCCCGAGGTGCTGCCGGCGGTGCACCGGCGGATCTACGACGAGTTCGGGATCGATTATTGAGACGTTGTCGGTTGAGGTGAATGCCGTCGGATGAGCCATGCTGAGGCGACTGGTACTGAGTGACATGGATCAGGCCGCCCGCGTGCATCGAACATCTTTCGATCATGCGCTGCCCTGGCTGGCCGGGCTGCACACGCCTGACGAAGACCGATGGTTTTACCGCGAGCGTGTCTTCAGGACCTGCATGCTGTGGGGGGCTTTCGACGCTGCGGTGATGACCGGAATGATCGCGTTCAGGGACGGTTCGACCAGCTCTATGTGGTGCCGGACGCCCAGGGGCGCGGCCTCGGCGGCGCCTTGCTTGAGATCGCCACGCGGACGTCCGATCAGCTGCAGCTCTGGACCTTCCAGCGCAACGTCAGAGCACGGGGCTTCTACGAGGCGAGAGGCTTCAAACTCATCGAGCAAACCGACGGCGCGGGAAACGAAGAGAACGAGCCGGACGCCCGCTATCTCTGGACTGGTTCGTCACGTCCGGATCACTGAACCAGATATTTCGCCACCGCCAGTTCGTCCCATATGAGGCCCAATCCTGGTCCGCGCGCGGTCAGCATGCCATCCACGATCCTGATCGGATCAACCAGGATGGCGCCGGCGAGATCCAGCACTTCCAGCCAATGCGCCGTCGGCGTGATGGGAAGCACATGTGAGCTCGCTTCGGCGAACAGGTGGCTCGACATCGGAATCGACGCGGCGTCC
>Ga0307507_10006783_pt1 | contig 17184 bp, 24 predicted proteins | sample 7_EM_MG_FD_207223 | JGI IMG/M metagenome (GOLD analysis project Ga0307507, IMG submission 207223) | Populus trichocarpa ectomycorrhiza microbial communities from riparian zone in the Pacific Northwest, United States - 7_EM | ecosystem: Host-associated > Plants > Roots > Unclassified | place...
GTGAAACCCATGACTCATAATTATGAGTCATGTGCGAAATACATAAACCACATGACCACAATCGTGCGTCATGTCAAAACCACATGACCACAATTGTGCGTCATGTCAAATCTCAACCAATAACAATAAACCAATGACATGCTATTGCGTCGTCATGTAAAATCCTATGAGTCAAGTGATCTCATAGTGTGAAAGATAACAAACCGATGACTAATAACTATCAGTCATGTGAGAGTCTGCCTTGCTTAGTCACCGTTTGTGACAGGTGATCATTTGTGAGTCAATTGTTACCTGCTGCAAGTATTACCCGCAAAGAGAGAATTGTAACCGCTCTCAGCAAAGATAAGGTCCTTCTCCCTGGGATCAAAACTCTTTGTGAGAACCTATTGGATTACAAGTTTAGACTCTCTTATAACTTGTAGTTCAGATTGTAGGGGTCATGGCCTGCAGTGTTAGGATCCATGTCCTTTCCTCAGATGTGGCTCTTCAGGGGGATCATAAATATTCATGACACAACCTTGGAAATTTGTTAGAAAATACTCTTAAATATGGAGAATCAGAATATATAGTCTTTATTTGATAATGAGAAAGAACCCTCTTGGTATATTTGTTTTAAAAGTGCCTGTTTTAAATAAGACTACTTTAATTATAGATTGTGTAGAAAATACAATATCAGTACAGGTCTCCCATACCACCCACCTTTATGTATTTTCCCTCCCATACCACTCATCCCTCTCATACCACCTTTTTGTTAAATAATCTTAAGCACGTCAGATAACCTTGTCATAATTAAATTTTAATATGTTCAATATAATAAATAGGTATTTACTGCCAACAGTTAAATGAGTAATATTATTTTATATGATAATATAATTCATGGCAATATTATTGAATCATATGAATAGTAAAAATCCTGTTTTATAATTACTAGTATAGTGAGAGAAAAGCTAAGAGAGATTTGATATTGTTGCAATCAAAAATATGCTAGTATAAACTATAAGACGAGAATACATTAATGGTACTTAATCTATCTACTTTATAGAATTCAGACCATATACAAAGCCGGAGCGAAAGCCCAGAGAGAGAGAGAGCGAGATCGAGGAGCAATAAGAGCAGGAGAAGAGATGTTGGTAAGATGAAAACAGAATAGAAACCGGGTGGTTGTGCACGAGTATGAGGGTGTTGCTAATTACTACTGATTATTGTAAAAAACAATCCAATTAATTAATTGTCTTGAATATGTAATTTGCTTAATATTTTATAACAAAAGGGTGGTATAGGAGGGATGGGTAGTATGAGAGGGAAAAAGCATAAAAGGGTATGGTATTGGAGAGGTTTCAAGTTACCGTTAAAATATGTATATAGAGACTTTAATAATTTAATAAAGTGATTTTTTTGGCTTTATATTCTTAGGGCAATATGTTTCTACTATAATATATAATGATAGCATATTAGCATGTTAGTGTATGTACAATACAAGAGAAAGACTATATATAAAATGTATCATTTTGACTATGTGATATTTGTAAACTGAGTAAACATATAAATTTAGTACTGCATAATCTACTTTTATAATACCCCTCAACGATGTATACCAAGTCTGAAGCAGAATAGATAAATGTTTCAGGTTATACACTTGAAGGCTAGAAATCAAGATGAAAATTCAGTATTTTTAGATTTAAAGTTGAAAACCTGAAAAATTGAGATTCCGCAGATGACTAAAACTCCTTCCATCGTTTTAGTTAAATGAGTAGACCAGAAAAAGCTACTTTAAAGCCAATCCTGTCTGTGAAGCCCACGTAAAGTACAGGGACAAAGCTTTTGGTCCGGTGCGGCCACGGCAACCCAACTCTCACCATCAATTTATTACCTATACGACCACAACTGCTTAGAATCAACCGAAAATCTATCTACATACTTTCTAGTAGATATTAGAAAACTTCTATCTAAAATTTTAAAGAAAAAAAATCAATACTTAGTATATCATCCCTTTGCATCTAGAATGGTAGCCACTCTCCTAGGTATAGACTCCCACAGGCTTTCCAAAAAATCCCCTTCAATATCCGGAGTGCAAACCACATTAAGAGCTTCTGCTAGACATCTGCAAACAGTGTCTGGCCCCCCCTTATTCTGGTGAATGTTGGGAAAGGGTTGGTGTAACTTTTCCTGTAACCTCTGCTGACAGTGCTCAATAGGATTGAGGTCTGGGAAATTGGATGGCCATTCCATAACATGTATGTTGTTTCCTGCAAACCAAGCCCTAGTATCTCTTGTAGTATGTATCTTTGCACCATGCTGCTCAATGATAGGATCCCCAATGGTGTCCTCCACCTCCTGCCAGACATCAACTAAGTCATCCACCAAAACTCCAATATATACAAATCTATTCATACTCCTATCAAAAATAGGAATCAGAGGACCCTTATTTGTACCCCAAATACAAGCCTATACCATCAACCTTATCCCAAGTCCTTTTGTAACCCCATGAATGCAGTCTTTATGCCACTTTTCCTGAGGTGTTCTGAACACCCAAATACCCTTAGGATCTTTGGACTTTTCAACCATGCATTCATCACTAAAGATGACCTCCTCAAAGTCCTCCTCTGTCCAACCCTCATACTTTGGGGCCCAAGCTAGCCTCTTGACAGTATGATCATCTTGCAGAAATGCTGTTTTCCTGGCTCTTCACTTCTTGTTGTTGACTGATGCTAAAGCTCACTTGATGGTTTTGACTGAGACATGTGGGGCAACCTCATTGCGCAATTGTAATAAGGGGAGGCGGCGTGCCTTCCGAGACACCGTGACTAGGTGGCGATGGGTTCTGATATTGATAATCTTTCTATCTTTCAGGCATGGGGCGGTTATTCACATTATCCCTCTTTGGTAACAGGTTGTAGAAACTTAGAACAGTACTGAGGAGGGGATTCCGGTTCCTATCGGGTATACCTGCCGACAGTAGTGAAATCGCCTCTGAAAGGGAAAATCACTGAGCAAACAGGATAGAGAAGAACCCTAGACTGATATTACTTACAGGAGGGGCAATCACCGCTCATATACCCGAAGAAAATGAAGTCTGTAAATAATCTTCGATGATCATGATAATTAACAATTGAAAAGTCACAAAAGCCGTACCAAAGGAGTTCCTTTCTTGATGTTGCTCGTTGCCTTGATGTTTCTCGGTTGTTTTTTTTCTTGTTGTTTGCTAGCTACCTACCGGAACTTATATACTTCTAGCTACCTATGAACTAAGTAATCCAAGCCAGCCAAGTCCGGTTCCTATGCTAACTACCCCTCTCTCTATTATTACACGCCACAGTACTCTTGGGACCACTTAAGATCTTTCTAATTTCAGAATCAGAGAGAGATTTCTCTTTCAAGGCGACAATTCGCCCTTTCTTGAACTCGGTGAGATTGCCAGTCTTTTCTGGAGGCATGGTTGTTGAGAGGTGGTTGATTCTTGAGGTGGGGTTTTTTGAGGGGTTGCCTGGTTGCCGCCAATCAGACGAATAGCTTTGTCCTAGTACTTTAGTTCAGGCCTAAGAGTAGTATTTCCCTCTCACTTTCTATTTGACACCTAGTGAATAAAATTTGCCAGACTTGATCAAACTGACTTCAAAGTTTTTATCGAATCTTGAATCACTTTAATGAATTACTCTACAAATTTTTAGAAGATTATATAAACCCTATGAGTAGATATTATCTAATTCTGTTTTTAAGATATAAATTTAACTTTACTCTTGATTGAATTTCCATACCTTCCAAAATAGCTACAAACAAATATCATAGCAGTTACTACATCAAATAGAAGACCTATTGGATTTTGATATATGCTTAACTAGCATTTTTGCACTGGTTTTTGATTTTCCTGACCAACTATCCTAATGAAGATAATATACGAACCAATTTGGAATAAACTCAGTAGATAAGAAGAATCCTTTCGTATTATCAAATACTAACCTCAGATTCACATTCTCCATATCTAAAAGTACCTTATAAGAAATCTTCAAACCAGTATTACTGCTATTTATGTAGATTACATTTGTTGTTTTGGTGGTTACCATGGTGAGCCACATCCTGCTGAAGAGCCAAATCGCAGGAAATCACTTTATGGCCCTCTACGATCAGCAGGGTTTGCCTGATGGTAATCGACTCCCGTCCTTCTTTGGCTCTCTGTGTCCGTAAGGGTTTATTTTTATTTTTTCTTAGATATTTGGTGCACTCTCTCATTCAATTCTCCCTTATTTATCTTGTCTTGGCTTGTAATCTCAATGCCCAACTTCTAGGTCTTGAAGCAAACTTGGTTGGATTGCCTCCCATAATCAAGGCACCAGGCCTCAATTAAGGGGTTCGGGATTTTGGTTCAGGCATGGGCATTGGAATGTGAGTGTCTTCAATTGAAGGTACTTCGAGTGCGAAGAACAGATATCCAATTAGGAATCGGCATTGGGAAGCTAATTGTAAAACCTGAAGTTTGCGCATTGCCATTGTCTTCCTTAAAACACGTCGAGTCATCCGGTTCTTGCCCTATGGCCTTTATTTCTCCTTCTACCTTTTCTCTTTTCATTCTTTCAGTTTCGCTCTATTCACCTTACGACCCCTCTCTGATCACAACCATTGCCGTTAGGTTCTTCTCTAAACGATTCCTCATGCCACACACCCAATTCCTCCCTACCGAATCCGGGTTCCCAAATCCTCCCCCTCTCCTAATATTGTTATGTAACTGAGTGGAAAAATCTGGGTAATTAAGGATTAGAGAGAGAAGCATGCCGTAAGAAAACTTATGAAGGTTAGGAATTTCGTTGAGGAAATTTTTCAAAGAGGAGGAAGGGGTAGGTGATGCGCTAGATGACACTGCGTTACTGCTGCAAATCTCTTGGAGGAATATCTACTTACTAACCACAAGTTTCAATTCTCGATGCACTAATTTCAAGTAGTGATTGAGCCTTATTTCTAGAAAATGCTTTTACTTGTACATTTGCATTAGTGCCTCTTTGCCATTCTCCTAATGATCTTTATTATCCAAAAAAATCTCGGCCGATAGAATTCCACAGTTTAGAGGAGCGCAAGGCGACTTCCCAAGATATTCCTCATCACATTCCTACACATCACGAAATTTCCAATCGACTGGGGATAACACGTTTGATTGATCATACAACTATTTCCCTAAACAAACAAACACTGGGGTATTTTTAAGGGGGGTTAAATGAATAATCAATTACCCGCATCTAAGAACTCCCTAGTATCAGCTTCTCACGTAAGATTCTGTCATGCTGAGTGATCCTCAGAGGTGCTAACATAATCCGAGGGAAGCTCAACCATATACCAAAGATCTCGTGGCAAACATCAGATTTGGCAATGCTGTTCACTGCCCCTCCTGTTTGTCATCCCCCATAGCTCCTACTATATACCTGCTGTCGAAGCATTTTTGAAAAGGACAGATATTGCATATCACCAAAACCTAGCCTTTTGGATTATGCCCGGGTCGTAGGGAATAGCAGCTATTTTAAAAAATATTTCCACCCTATTGGCAGAGCGCTTTCCGATGAGAAGGGTGGATGGTGGCCTACCAGGTGGGGAGGGTGGCGTTCCTGACCTCTGGCCCCTAGTGCACTCAGCGCGCCACAACTCGGCTCTCTCTAGCAGCCCTTTGCTTTTTTCACTTTCTTCGGTCGTCCACTGCTCAAACCTAGAATTTTGTATTCTTACCCTCAACTAGGAACTACCGTCCAACATCTAGAGCTCATCTGACCCTCCTGGGCCGGACTATAGATATCTGCGGGCTTCCGGGTGATCGGGCATGATTGCGCTGACTCTGGGGGTAATTTAGGGTATATGGTGACAGGCGCCTGTGGTAGATGGAGAGGAAAGCGTCGGGTTTGGTGCTTAGCCCTTGATCGAGAGGACCCCATTATTGAATGATGGATAAAATTTGTTGAAAATATTCGATGTGGAGGCAATGATATACGGTGAGAGTTTTACGCAGCGGAGAGGAATGGCTTAAGCGGAAACACAATGTTTTTATTATGCAGTGATGAAGAGCATAATTGTTTGTGATAAGTTGTAGAAAGGAAAGACTTGAAGAAGTGAAGTGAAAGAAGAAAGAAGTCGAAAGAGAGAAACGTATAGAAAGAATAGGAAGGAACTAAAGAGAAACAAATAGGGGTATGGGAGTAATTTTCATAGCTTGCGCGTCATTGACTAGTACGTACGCGTACCAGTGCGCCCTTGTAGTGCGGGCACATTCTGCATCAACTGCGGCCATAACACTGCGATTTCTAATAAAATGGGGGAGACCTTGATCGAGTGACCGATCATGACTACGGCTCCAGTATTGTCGATTTCGTGAATCAAGGAGGAAAAATTCATTCAATTTTGTTGCGATAAACCTATATCCCGCACTCTATGTTCTATAATATTATATTCTACATCCCATATTTGATCTTCCGGGCCTAGTCGCTCTGGTTGTTTCACTAAATAATACTACTCTAAGCCCTCTTATACCACTTGCAGCTCTGGCTCCACGGAATTCTTGTCGTCTCCGTCGTAATCTCTCTCCTCCCGGGGCAACAAGTACACCAGCACAACTGACATCCAAGCTGTCCATCGGTGAAGGGAGGATGCGGGGCATGTTTAGACAAATTGTTGAGGTATTATACTTGGGGAAATTATTGCTTTGAGGGGAATTGTTGTTGGATGGGATAACATTTGGGGGGGCCGCGAGGCGGGACTTCTCATGGTGGGGGTTTGTGGATTTATCTTGGGGTGGAGAGGTGGGAGGAGGGTCTGCGAATGCTTTGTTCGTTTGTGTGTTTAATTTTGCGATTGCCGTGTCTGGCCGGATTCTCGGGCTTTGGGCTACCGAGTGCCCCGGTGGCACTTTCCGGATATGCTGCGGGATGGGTGAGCTGGGTTGGCTGGCATTGGGATTGGGGCGCCGTAGGTGACCTAGATGGGTGGTGTCTCCTGTGTTTATGAATATGATTATTGGACTCATCCTCGAGCAATTCATTCTTCTTCGAATTCCAGTTCATGCTCTACTATCCTAAACCATGTCTCGTTAAGCATACGGAGATGAATCGTGTTTGCCTCAGGGCGGTTTCTTTTCTTGGTAGCGGTATCACAGGCAACTAAAAATGCTTGCTCGGGGTTGCTCCCCTGGAATACTGCAATCAAACCCCAGTTAATGGATTGGGGCATTGTGATGAAGGCGGTTTTCAGAATTTCAGCCCGTTGGAGAATGAATGGTGTATAACACGTTTGATTGATCATACAACTATTTCCCTACACAAACCAACACCGGGGTATTTTTAAGGGGGGTCAAAAGAATAATCAATTACCCACCCATCTAAGAACTCCCTAGGACAAGTGACGACCCTTAGGAGAGATCCGGTTTCCACAAATCCAACCTATGCTGGGGTTTCCCAGGACGGTCTCCCCCAACACGAAACAGTCTCATCTTACCAGAGTCTTCGGTAGTGCTCACCTCCTGATGATCAATATAATCCATAGTCCCATCGGTGAGTGCAAGGTACATATTGGCGACACGGGTACGGAAGTAAGCGGGGATAATAGCTCGCTGGATTGGAGGGTTCCAGAATTAGTACGTCTTGGTATCTGCTATATGAGAAGGAGTGGTGGAACCTTGCTGGGAGTCATGAATAACGTTTCGTCAACTAGGGACAACCTCTTCGGATAGAGCTATTTACAGATGGAATTAGTTCTGGGGAGCGGAAGGATAGAATGGGGGGTTTAGTGGACATACAATCCTGTTACGCTCGATACGCTTTAACGACTCAATATCCTGATGTTCCCACAATTCCTTGGGATCGTTAATATCCTCGGGGGCTGGAATAGGAATGAGATCCTCCCTCCCCAGCTCGGCCAAAAGGGCATGGGTGATTCTCTGGTGGCGAATGGTGTCGAAGGAAGGATCGGGGGGCTAGATGGTAGAGAGAAAATACGCAATGTAAGTTATTCAGTTCCATTGCGCAGAACGGTAAACATGGTGGCGGAGGAATGGATAATACCTGGCTAGACCCAGGCTTGATCCATGCTACGCCGCTAGCCCCAATAACGCGGTTGGGGCCATGAGAAATCACTCTCGCCGGAGGGATTTCCTGCCTTTCCTGATGAACATCCATGGCTTGAGTTTGCTGGCGGTTCGGGATAGAACCCATTTTTTCTTATTGATAAGGGGTGCTTTCTTCCGATTTATGAGCTGTGTGAAGTTGGACGGAATGAGAGGGAGTTGATGAGGAGAAGGGAGAGAAAGCTCTTATAGCGGGTGTGGCCCGAGAGGAGCATAGTAGGGTAGGAACAGGGCTCATACAATGGTCAATCCCGATCTATCGGTTCTTCGCTACAAGGAGGGTTTATATGTAATGGCAAGAGTGCGGATGTTGGGGTCAGGGTTGACACAATATCGGAAAAACTGCAACCTAAAATACAAGTACGGTACGAGGGAGTGGTTCGTTTTTGCCCTACAGCACCGGTAACAGGCAAATATCAGTAGCAACAATTTCTATAAACTCAGTAACGCTCACAAGTACGGTATTACCCTCCAATCATAAGCAACCGACCAATGACCCGCCATGCAACTAAACCCTGCGTGCATGGGTCTTAGATACGGCTCATCTGCATGGCGTACCGTAAATTTTGGGTAAACTCGACCCGCCGCCATACTTCTTAAGGCAGCCACTATTCTTCTTAAAGACTAACCCCGTGGCGAATTCGCTTTCCCGGGGATAGTAACTACCATATAGGTTTTAGCGGCGGGTCGAGTTTACCCAGAATCTACGGTACGGTATAACTCTAAGAGCAGATTTCAATGTACACCAGGCATCTTTTCACACTACTCTATCACAAAGCAACTCCTCGGCCATTAACTGCGATAACATGGATAGAAACCGACCCTGAAATTCGGGCCATTAGCGTGCAGTCGGGAACCAAGCAACCCGACGAATGAAAAAAAAAAGGATAACCTTAGCTGTCGGTAGGGGGTGGCCTGCGCCAGACCTCCAAGACCACTATCGTAGAGCACGCCCTCAGAGTCGTTTCTCTATACCGGGCTCAACAACCGTGGTTGCCCTTTGCTTTTTTTGTTTGGTGGTGCGTGTTCTTTTTTTCCAAACCCTCGTTATCCTCGCGCATACATAGTGAGGCTCTCGAGTTTTCGTGGCACGCGAACATCAGTCACTACGCTAGATTCTCTATATAAAGGAAAGATTATTTTTTGGTTTAGTCGTTCATACAGTTCCTAAATCTAGTGCTGCCAACCCCCCGAGCCCTATAGTGCAAGGCGGGTTCGAGCGGGGACATATAGAACGGTGAAGAGCGGCGGGATTGCGGGTGGCAGCGGGTAACCGGAAGCGACTTTAGAAGACAATATCATAGGCGGTCGAGGGTGATAGCTGGGGCCGGGGGGGTCCTTTTTTTGTTAAATCCTCAGATTTATTCGTAAAACGAGACAAATAGTCCGAGAGTGTACGGGTAGTATTGCATCACAGCAAGGGTGCAGTGTGGTATTTAGAGAGGGATCGTTGTTCTTACCATTTCGGGGATGGGTATCGTGGTGTAATCAGAGTTTGTTGTTTTATCCCGAAGTCTAGTTGGCGCTTACCGGGCTCAACTCGCTTACACATGTTGTGTTTGACCTACGGTAGGTACCTTGTACGCTGGGGACGCCATACCGGTAGTTCGTGGAGAGCCATGGTCGGTTGTGCCTAGCTGCCCTCGAAAGGTGGGGGGATAGTGCGCTTATTTTGTTGTTCGGATCGGACTGTCTTGGGAGCCCCCAGTACCGGTATATCAACAAGTAGGCCAAGCTGCCGCTGATGAAGAAGCTCTATACCCTCAGGGCGAATAGAGTACGTCTAGATATGGTGAACACTTGTACTTTTTTTTTTTTTCCTCGTCAAATTATGTGGTGGTGACCAGTACGGTACCCGAGCAGTGGACGCGCCACCAGAGAGGCAACCTGGCAAAGACTATCATTAGAAGTGAAAAAGAAACTCGTTCATGATACAAAAACATGTATTAGGAAAATACTGCGGGAGAGTGGACATATTCTGGACCAGGAGTCTCGCGCCCTAATGGAAGACAAAGAAGCCAGAGGGTATATGGATTTGGAGGTTTCAGGGGACGAGGAAAGCGAGGTGGAGGACGATGAGCTAGAGCTGGAAGAAGGGGATGAGGTTGGGGGACTCAACGAGGGGTATGCAGTTGGGGCACCCGAAGAGGGGGAGGATCAAGCCACTAAACGTCCCATTGGGGATGAGATGAGATATTTTAAAAATAAAAATAAAAATAAATGAATAAATGAAGGTAGTTATTATTTGTGTACTACTACTTAGAGTTAGACTTCAACTCAGTCTGTGAAACAAAACATCCAGAGATAATCGCATTGAGCTAAGCTATAGCACATTGAGCCTTGAGGAGAGCAGGAGCACAGTAGAATAGGGAAGGAATCCCCGGACATAATGGGCCTGCGCCAAAGAGAATATGAGAGCCAAAGAAGATTACCAAAAGGCCAAGGGTAAAGCATTCTTAGAGCAGAGTAGAGAGGTGGGGAATGGCTCAGGAGGTGTATCATCATCTAATAGACAGTCCACGGGGCAAAAGGGGCGAATATCGTTTGGATAGGCAGTGCATACAGGAAGAAAGTATTAGGGTTGAATTAGGTTAAGGAGTAATGGCGAGGAGGAAGGGGAGAAATAGGCTAGGATTAAGAGAAGCAGGAGAAATACAGGAAAGGGTGTATTTGAACCATTCAGAGGCCCAAAGGATTTGTAAATAGCAATTCAGAACAATGATGTTTGGATCAAAGATGGCGACAATGCATTTGGGATGTTGCAAAACCTGATTGAGCCGTGGAGAAGAAATCCATGTTGGAACAATTCCTGGGGCAAAAGGCAAAGATAGATAAATCTACGGAGGAAGCGTCAAAGCTTGAATGAACTGTACAAAGATGTATTTGGGCTGTTGGGAAGCATAATTGAACCGTGGGGAAGAAATCCATCAAGGAAAATACCTGGGGCGAAAGGGAGGACCAGATAAACTATGGGGAAAGAGGCAGAGCTGGATTGGACCGTGCAATGGCTCAAATCAGATATACAGTGTCAGTAAGGGGATGCACGGCAATGAAATAACTGATGAAAAAACAAGACCCCGTTAGCTTGGATTCAATCCAGAGTCATGGGGTATGGACGAGATTTACCGTAAGTTGAGTTTTATAATTTGGCCCACCATACCCCCTATACCTCATTAGGTGTAGGGGACAAATGTGAATGTTTGGTGTGTGCCTGGCCAGCTTTATGCTCTTTCATCTCCTTATAGCTACACAAATGCCATTCCTTTGAGCCATATACTATTTGATTCGTCTTAGTGAGCCTGATTCAAAGGGGCCAGCTCTGGACAAGATCTGACTCCTGGCTGTGGAGGGCCTTCCTTTCTGGATGGGTTCAGTTACTTGACACCAGCCAATTGAGAGCTACTAAGGTCCACCGTTCTTTGTATTTAGTTCTACCCTTATATAGTCTTTCTATAGCTTCAATATACATAGTAGTACTACCAGGTTATGCTAACCCCCCTCTGTGTGAGATTTCTCTATCCTGGCATTAAGGCTTTTCGGTGTACGTGACATTCTTCAGAAGGCCTACTGTGTACCAAGATTTCTTACATAATTTTCTGAAGCCTTCCAGATATCCCCTATAGAGTACGACCTTAATCTAGAATGTGGGCACTCTAGCAGCAGGTCGGAACTGGTATTCTCAGACATATAGTGTTGGCACCAGAAAATCCCAAATGCGTAGTTTTGGCCTCTGGGCACAGCTGGTATGCCCAGACCCAGAGTTGTTGCAACCAGAAGAAATCAGTTGTTACAATCCTCTCCTTTCTGGGTGATACTTGCAGCAGGTAACCGATAGTTCGCTAACGATCACTCCTCTTAGCCCAATTGCCATCATGGCAATATCTAGGTCCTCTGACTCCTATCTAGCAGTGTCGATTGCTAGGCTCGTGTAAGACAGTCATGTCTTAATTTCCAAAAGTGTAATAGATAAAAGATCTTGATATTAAAAGTAAAGTGTAGGAAAGATCTTAGATGGTTGTGTGAAGAACACAAATTCCGCGCCTTTTATCTTTTTTTTGTTTTTATCAGTGGTATTTGTTTTAAGGTACAAAACATGCGTAGAGCTCTAGTAATGGAAACAAAAATCGATAAATCAATGCAAAAACCTCCCAGCGCCAAGGAAAAAGCCATCAACCCGTGGCCCCCTGGTATGAGACCAACTGCACAACAGTCATATCAAATAAGAAATCCAACCCTGACTAGCTAACGGGGACACGAAAGGAAATCAAAAAAACACATGGGAAGGAATCAACAGGAAAAGCCTTGCCGAAAACACCAATATATGAAATGATAGTTATAACGACTAATAAAAAAACAAAGTAACACAAATAAAGGAAGAACAATGGGGACGCGGGAGCCAAAGAAACAACGCGACCGTGCAAGATATACTCAAAAACCACAAGGTGTTGATATCCGCCACCGAGACAGTGCAAGACGACAACTGAGCGTGACTGAGGGCTCCGACCGTGAAGAAGTCACAGGGAAAGCAAGATAGGAGTAGGGTGCCAGCCAGGGGAGTGGATGGTGGCTGTAACTGAACAATAGGAGGAGACCAGAGGGGAAGGAGGAGGGGGAGACCGAATGACCGTGTAAACTATCGGTAACAGTGTGCGAGTCTGACTTGGCAGCCTCTAAAGGTATGGAACAGAATGGAGAAATCGACCGTGGCCTGTTGAAAAGCGTTGTCCTACTGCGAACTCGAGTTCCAGCTATCTGTAACATGGGCGAGAGGGTGGTGCGGACTGTGGAAGCGGTAGAGGGAGTAGTGAAAACACAAGCGAAAAGAGGGGGAGAGAGAGCCCGACAACCCCTGGAAACAGGGCGCCAAAGCCCAAGGAGATGACAAGGGAAGTGAGGCAGGAGCGGGGTGGTGCAGCTCATAGAGAGTGTGGGTGCAGCTCAGTGAGAGTGTGGGGGTGGTAGATGTTGACGATGAATTCTCATGGGACTGAGATTTCAATCGCCGGAGGTGTAGTTGAGATGGTTCGTGACCCAAATCCCACGCATTTTTTTTCTTCTTTTTATATCATGCGTTTATTAGTATTAGGTACAAGAGGCTTCGAGTAGCACTAGCTATGGAAAGAACAAAAGCTATAAATCAAAACAAAATCACAAAAGAAACCTAAATCCTAATTCTCCTGGGTGACTGAAAGTACGATCATAGGCAGAAACCAGTCGCCTACTTATTCCAACCTGAAATAATGTAAAAGGATAACTTAACACGAACTAGATTTCGCGGTTTTTGCAACGTGATTATACAGGTAAGTAAGCATACAAACAAACAATGGCCATCGGAAAAAATAAACTCCTACAGGGGATGCGGTTTGTTTTTAGGTCGGGGGAGTGTGGGAGTTGGGGAGGAGGTGGGGAAATAGTCAAAGATCATGTCCGGCAGGAAACCAGTTCTCGTGTGTGTGATGTACTCGGCTAGGGCTTGCCTAGGGTGGGATTTGGTCCATAGTCTGACGTCGTGCCCGAGGGAGGAGACATCTGGAAGTAGGAGGTTCCTAGCCACTGATCGGGGGGGACAGGTGATGATGGCGTGCTGGAAGGACTCTGGTTCGATTCGGCATCGGGGGCAGGTTGTGTCGGGCTTCTTGGCGAACCCGGAGGGGTGGGCGGCCAGCTCGCTCTACGCTGCATGCATTAGGTGGATCCTTCCTGCCCCAAAGTTCCCCAAGCCCATGAAGCGATGTGGGGAGAGGGAGGGGGGGTACTCATAGTATGGGGGAGTGGGCACATTGGTGGCCAAGTCTTGGAGGAGCATGTTCCTAGCGCAGGCCCGGAGGGCCTGATAGGTTTTTTTCATAAGCTCGGGGGGGGGGATGTCCGTTCCTGGCAGAGGGGGGGCGTGTAGCACCAGGGGGAAGCTTGTGAGGCCTTCTTGCAGGGGGAGGGTGAGGTGAGCTAAGGAGTTGACCGGGAGGTGTGTTCTTAGTGGTGGTCTGGGGACTTTTGTCTCCCAGTCGAGAGGGAGGTACACAGATATGAGTCCTTTTGTGAGATGCCTGGATGAGTCCTGGGCCCTAAAGAGGGAGAGGAAGGGGAAGGATGGTGGGAATCTGGCTGAGGCAGGGTTGGCAGTTGGGGGGGCGCAGGCGATCCTTAGGGCGGATAGCCGCCTCTTGTATCTGCAGTAGGAGATAATGGGGGAAGGCATGCTACGCGGGACAGGATGGAGGTAGGGGTGGAGAAGTAGTTGTTCATCGTCCACATTTGGACCCTCTGCCAGAAGCCGTTCATGCTTCAGGGCACGGAGGAGTTCGTGGTGAGGAGGTCTTCCCCCTAGGTAAGTATAGGGAGGAGGAGGCCATTGGCGATAGGATGGCATAGAAAGGGTCTAACACCTGCCCCCAGAGAGGATAGGCGCTTGACGAAGGAGCAGATGGCCGGGGCCAGGGAGAGCCTGTGCCTGAAGTGGTGGGTGGTGGTGAGGGCGGGGGTGAACAAGTACCCCAACCATCTAACAACATGGGAGGGGTGGGAGAGCTGCCCTTCCAGTTCGATAGGGGCGGTTGAGGGAGGGGTCCTCTGGCTGGGCGTTCGCCAGTGGATAAGCTCAGTTTTGGGGACAGAGAAGGACACGCCTATGTCCCCGCCCCTTGCGGCTATGGTAGAGAAAAATCCTCGTAGCCGGAGTATATTCCCCCTATGGGAGGCGGAGGCCACCATGATTGAGAGGTAGTCCACTTAGGCAACCATAAGGCTTCTAGGAGCCGCCATGTGTAGGGGGGCGCCGTACAGTAGGAAGAGGAGGGGGGAGATCGGTGATCCCTGGGGGGTGCCCTCAGAGACCGGGGAGAAGATGTTGGGAGAGCCTTGGAAGACCAGGGTGCAGGTCCTCTCTGACAAGAAGAAAGAGACCCAATCGACCAGGTAGGACGGTACGTGGAAGGCCAGCAGTCTGGCTGTCAGGGTGGAGGGATTGATGTTATCAAAGCCTGCTTTGATGTCTAGGAAGCGGGTGGAGACTTTGAATCTGGGTCTCTGGAGGGTCCTTACCGCATGGATGAGGGCAAGGCAAGCGTCGGAGGGGGTGAGGCCTGGAATAGAGCTGCATTGGTTTGTGTGGAGAAGGCCTTTGGACCAGGTGATGGCGGACACCCTGACCGTCATCACCCGCTCGAGGATCTTTGATATGGTTTTGAACACACCTACGATGTGGAAAGAGGAGGGGGAGTCGTAGGAGGCCTTGCCAGGCTAGTCTGGAACCACCCCGTTGGCGGTTTTGAGCGAGAGGGGGTGATACCCGACGGCCACCAGGGGGGAAAGAAGATTCAGGATGATCATGGGGTTGATAAGGTTGACCCCTTTGCATACGGAATAGGGGATCCCATCGGGGCCGGGGGCCGAGAAGCGGGAGGTTTCGGACATGGCGTGCGTAATCTCGTTCTTGGAAGGAGGGACAGCTGAAGGGTTCCTCCTTAGGCCACCTCTGCCGGTACAGTACCTTTGGCGGGAACAACGTGGTCCAGTAGTGCATTGTTGATCGTAACCGGATCTGAGGCGTCAGGGAGGGCGGGGAATCTGGGCGATTTTCTCGGAGTGAGCAGTTGTTTGGCCGTGCAGATATTGTTCGGCCATGTCTTGGAGAGCAGGTCGGCCCAGAAGGAGGCTTTGGCATTCTTTATACCATTCAAGTCGGCTTCTTGCCAGCGTGGTCTGGGTTTGTCGTTGTGGGGGGGGAGGAGGCCGGAGGGAAATCAATATGAGGGCCTGGTCGGACCCGTTGAAGGGAGGAGTCGTCACGTCCCATGAGCGGAGGGTAGGAAAAATATTCGGGTTGGCGATGGCCAGCTCGATGGCGCTTGGCCAATGGGTGCCTGTGAAGCGAAATCAGGTGTAAACGCACGTGGTGTTAAGGAGTGTGAAGCCTAGGTCTGTGGCTCTGTCAAAGTAGGGGGTAGACTCCTTGTGTTCTTTCGAGAAGCGGAGGCTGGAGGGGTTGGTTGCTGAGTTGTGGATGTTGAAGTCACCTGCGACTAGGTAAGGGTAATCGAGGTCCAGAAGGGACGACTTGGGGGAAACTGAAGGAGGGGCTGGGGGGAGCGGGCTGTGGTAGGAGTTGCCGATCCTGAAGCGGGAAAGTTTTGGCTGAAACAACCCCGAGACGTGGCAAAATCTAAACCCTATGACGTCGTCTGTCTCTGGGGGAAAAAAAGGAAGTATTGCAATCTTATGCAAAAATATTGGGACAAGTAGCAGGCCACCCTGGGCCTTGCAACGAGAGGGGCCAAGGATGTGAAACTAGAAAAAACAGGAAGACACCCTTTGGAAGCGGGGAGGTCTTGTAATAAAATATCAACAGTGGGGCCTTCCGTAAAGGCGGAAAACAAGGAAAGAAACACATCCTAGCTACCCTGGCTGTTGTGTTAAACGAGGGTGAGTGAGTTCGCCGGAGCCAGTCCTTGGCCTGTGGTGGAGGAACGGTTTTTATTCATTTCCGGGATGAACCCGTGGGTTAGAGTGAGTTACTTGTGGCAGGCCCATCCCAGTAGGTGCTGGCTGGGGTCCGTTGAGTGGGGCGAGGTTATTTCTGCGGTAGCGGAGGGGTCTGGGGGTGGAAAGATCGACGGTCTGGGCTGGAGGAGCTTTAGGAGTAGAGGGTACCTGGTGGTCATCATCGCCTACATCCATGGCCTCTTCACAGTCGGAGGAGGTCTCAGATAATTCTTCGTCGGAAGGTGGGCAGTCCTCGGGTTCAGGAGGGGGGACTGGTCTAGCCCGGCACTCTTTTGAGAAGGCATCGTGGTCGTCACCGCAGTTGGAGCGGTGGGGAGGGGAGGTGGGACAGCAGTCGGGGACGGTTCTGGAGTCGCCTCCGTTGTGGCAGGTGGGGCTTTGGCATCTGTTGGCCGAGTGAGTATGATGAAACGCGCCGTAGGGGCAGGTGGGGTGTTTCTGCGTGCATGGGGGAGGGGCATGTCCGAAGAGGTAGCAGTTGGTACACTGAGAGTAGCGGTTAGCGTGCGTCGTTTTCCAGACCTTAAGGCGTTTTGAGAAGAGGAAGAGAGCAGGGAGGAGGATGGGAACGTCATCGGGGTTAACGGAGATGA
>Ga0307507_10006784_pt1 | contig 17183 bp, 3 predicted proteins | sample 7_EM_MG_FD_207223 | JGI IMG/M metagenome (GOLD analysis project Ga0307507, IMG submission 207223) | Populus trichocarpa ectomycorrhiza microbial communities from riparian zone in the Pacific Northwest, United States - 7_EM | ecosystem: Host-associated > Plants > Roots > Unclassified | place...
AATACCGCGACTGGCTAGTAATAGGTTAGCTATATAGCTAACTATTTAGACATAAAGAGGAAGTCCATATGCGTTTAAGGATAATATCCAGTCCTCTAAAGTCTTCTCTTCTATAGTTATAAGTTTGCAACTATTAGGTGGGCAAGTAACGCGTAATAATCGGCCTTTACTATAGGCTAGATGTCACGGGACACCTCCATAACACCTTATATACGTCTACCTGTTTTTACCGACGCAGTAAGAAGAGATTGACCGCGAAACGGCAATCTAATGGCAATCTAACGGCAATCTAACAGCAATCTAACGGCAATCTACCGCATTCTGCCATATTTTACTAAGTCTACTAAATCCTGCCAAGTTCTGCCAGGACCGCTGCTTAAATTCTATTCTGCTCTGTATATATATAGACTAAATAACCCAGTTCTAGCACTAATAAAATATTAGTATTGCCAATATTGCCGATATTTAGATAATATTGCAATATTGCTTAATATACTAAAATTTTATATTATACCTAAAGGTAATCTTCTATCTATATAATATTATATAATAATAATTTACTGCTTAACGTCTAATACAGATCCTATACGGCCTATGTAGACTACTCTATATATAGGGGAAACTTATAAATTTATAGGAAGAAAACCTCTAATATATTAGGGGAGGAAAAACCCTATAAGCAACTCTAGTAGGATAAAAAACTCTAATTTACTATGTCCGCACATAGCAGCGGCCCTATAGGCCTACGGCTATATCATATACCGCCCTCCTTAGATATTTAAACTCCTTAAGAACTACTGTTTCCTTCTCTAGCTTATCCAAAGCCGGGGTTTACTACGTCCCAGCTAGGCCTTGCTAATTAACTGCCGTATCTTATTATCTTCTCCTATATCTTAGCTATCCCCTATATACTATCTCTTGTTAACTATTACTGTTTGTATCAACTTAATGATACAATTGAGTCATATCCAGGGGCACGAAATACGTATAGTATCGTATGCTCTTTTGGATGGTGGTGACTGTCAATTCTATTAAGGTAGACTACGTGGTCTATATACTGACGCGCCTCCCCCCTAATTAGTCAGCATATAAGTAGTTGGTGCACCGAACGCGTAAATACGCGTTCGTACACCAGGTGCTATAATTATATACTAGCGGCACTTGAAAATAGGCCTACTTGTATATAGCCCCCGTAATTGCTTTAATAGGACCATAGAACATAAAAGAAATACATAGGAAATCCCTCCTAAGGTGCTTTCTGGACTGCCTTCCAAACGGTGCTCTAAGCTGGCCGTAAGTCCTGCTTACGGTCCGTAAAGTAAACCGTACGGCCTTTTAACGGGCCGTAAATAAACCATACGGCCTCCTAACGGGCTGTAAATGAACTATAGGTGCTCCGTTAGTCTTATTCCACCCATTCTGTAACCTTTAGGTTAAGCTTATTTGTGTTAATTAGGGTTTTAAGAGCTTAATACGGCTTTGCCTTAGTTATAGCGTCCGCTGGGTTATCTCCGCTGCTAATCCATTTAACCTCTATAATCTTACGTCGTTTATAGGCCTAACGTAAGCATATTAGGTTAACTATAAGTCTCTTCTCTTATATCGTGCCTAGTTTAACTAGGCAGTTATAAAGGGACTTTAAGTCGGTGTATAAAACTAGGGGTAATTACTCTAATTGTAGAATATTCTGGATTGTTGACTTAATTGCGGCTCCTATATTAAAGCCATGGGCTAGTGCGTATAGCTTAGAAGCTAGTATGCTGCGGGTTACTTGTTTACATTTAATTAAAGACTAGTATAGTATATTTGCGTCTTAATTACGGTCCGTAAGTACAATTATAAAGCCGATTTGTAATAATAGGTCCCCATTATTAGTAAAGGAGGCGTCTGTAAATACTAGTACGCTAAGGGAATTTAGGTCTAGTAGTATAAAAGTAAGTTCTTTTATTATATTATTAATTTGCTACTAAATACACTTATTTAGCTGCTTAATATTTTCCTCTTGCGGATTTGTTACCTGGGCTGCAAAGGATAAATTATAGGCAGATTTGGGTTGACAGACTATAGCAATATAGGCGCCTCTTGCACGTTGTGCAGCGTATTAGTCCTTTATATTTACGGTCTTATAGGTCTCTTTATGGGAGCTAGTAAGGTCCGTAGGCTTTGCTGTAATAAGCCTTAGGTTTTAAGCTTGGCGTTCCTAAGTTAGCTAAATTAGGTTGCCCTTTTATATAATTAAGCCTCTATTAAACTTAATTAGAGTCTGCTTAGTTAACTGCTCTTACGGCTTTGCTAGGAACTTAGCCTTTTATAGTTTAGTCTCTTTAACGTCCGTAAAAGTCCGGTCCGCTAAGAAGAGGATATTATCTATTTGGAGTCTAATAATACTAAGGCCGTTTAATAGTGTGTATAGAAGGCAGGGGTTATAGGTTAACTGTTCTATTTTAAGTTTACTAATGTAATGCTGGTAATATATCTTAAACCAATGGTTTCTAGCTTCTGGTACTTTGTAAAGGGGTTTTACAACCCATAAAATTGTTCCTGGTTGCAAGTTAAGCTTAGGGGGTGGTTATATAAAGATATCCCTACTTAGGTAGGTATTAGACTGCATATAGGCTTGTAAAATGTCCCGTAAGTAGAGGGCTATAGGCTTGGTTTGCTGTAGTCTAGGTATAAGTATAAGTATAATCCGTTGGCTAACTTATTAAATTGTAGGCGATTATATAAGAACTAAGCCCTTTCCCTAGTCATTATAAGCTTATACGGCGAGCCTTAATTTCTTAAAGGCTTTGTTAGTACTAGGGTGCTTAATCTCGTTAATAAAGCGTAAGTTAAATATATGGACGCCTTATAGGACATCTTTCTCTGTTATAACCGCAAAGACGCCCTTTTTAAGTAGTCTATTAATCTCTTTGCGTTTTAAGTCCGTAAAAGGGTTTTCCTATACTAGAACTAATATATCCATAGGCGGAGGTTGTCTTACAGATATACCTATAGAGGTTAGGTAATTCTCCGTTATGGGGTTCTTAGTTATAGGGTACTTTTAGGGGCGTCCTTGGCCACGCTTTACGGCAGGTTTAGTAGGTTTAGTGGGTTTGCGAGGGACTCCTAAAGTAGGTAGGGGTGCTTCTAGTTTATCTAGTTTAACATTATGGGTGTTTTTAGGCCGAAAGTAGGGTTTTACAGACGTGCTTCTAAAGCTAGTTAGTCCGCTAGGAAGTTATACGCAGCATATTTTATCTTTTATAGCCAGTAAATAATAAGGTCTAGTCTAATTGCCACTCTTACGCCATATAAGGACTTTAGAGTTAAGTAGGAGGTTGTGTACTAAGGTTATATTAGGTCTGTTACGGTGATATAAGGCGCTATTAATAGCTTATTTGGCCCGTAATTTAACTATTTCGGCTATTACCTTCTATATTGCAGCTGCTCGTTCCATAATAGATAGGGCAGGAGGGCCTAGGTTGCTTATTCTTAGGTAGGCTCTATAAACTAAGAGGGTAGGTACTAGTCCGTTAGGGCTAGCGGTATTATTAATGGCTTTTATGGCTATCTATAAAGCTAGTTCCTTTTAGATATCCTTATACTCATCCATAATAATCTGGTAAGCTCTCTATAGAGCTAGGTAAGCTTGCTTAACAAGCCCAACGGACTAATATACCTTAACTGGAATAGCTTTTATTGAAATAGCTATGGCCATAGTATACTGTTGGAATTCCTTACTGATAAAGTTCCTACCGGCGTTATGGGTAATATACTTAGGAGGTCTAAGGTATGTGTTAATCTAGCAGGTCCGTAAAATGTCCCAAGTATATTTTACGGATATATTTTACAACTAATGGGCGGCTTAGTAGTAGGTTGCCTCGTTAATTATATATAATACTAGGCTGCCGTTAATATATATAATATCTACGTACACTAAGTGGTTAAAATTAAGATCCTTATAAAGGGTGAACTTAAATCGGCCTGGGGAACATCCGTATTTCTAGTAAAAGGAGTAGTATTTAGTTAGGTAGCTAATTGCCTTCCTATTAACATTGTTGTGTCCAGAGCGTTTAAGGACTCTATATAGCTTTTCAGCTAATAGGTGGCCAAAAATGGCGGTATAGGTAGTGGATTTTAGTACTAGTAAGGTAGTATGGGTTGTAGTTAAAAAATTCCTGAATATAGGTCCGTAACGTCTCTCCCTATATAAGGAACGGGTGTCTAAATTGTTGTATAATTGGTAGGGTAATATACTTGCTTCCTAGGGCAGTTATAAGGCCAATTATGGTGTCTGTAACATTATTATAGTAAACCTATAACCTATTTATGTCTATAAGATAGAGTAGAAAAGGGGTGTCTGCTTTTACTATATAGAAGTTAACTAGGCCAATTAGGGTCTTAACTGCCACTAATCTAATTAATATGCTTAAGCTAATGCCGAATTAGACGTTTATGGCCCTAGTTTACATAGTATTAATATCCGTATTATTATTTACGGTGGTCTTATATGTAAGGTACTATCCGTAACCTGTAGTAGACTTCTTAGAGGCACCTATATTAATTATAACGCCATAGAATTCTTTAGGGGTGTAGCGTTCTGTAGTAATATATGCAAATGGGTCCTGTTCGCAGTCCGTAACGTTATAACGGGTCTAATAGGTGTGCTTGCGGGCCAGTTTTTGGGTGCAATTGAGTGTGTAAAGGAGCGGTTGGCTAATACGGTTATAATATTAAAGGCTTAGCTATCTGTAAAAGGTCTAAAAGTAGTTAAGAACGTCTCTAAGGTCTTCTGTTCCTAAGTATCTGAGTTAAAGTTAATTATAAGAGCTTTTATTAACTTGTTAAGAGACTCTTCTACTTCCTCTCCTTTGTAGTTTAAGATAAACTGGTTAATCCGTCTGTTAAATTTCTTCTTAGACTTGTTGCGTTCTTCCTAGGTATGCCTTGTAGACTAATATTCTTCCTTACTATATATAAAGCACCTCTGATTGGTTTGTCTACGGGGGTATGTTTTTATACGGGAGTTGCTGTGGGGGTTACGGATAGGACCTAGTTGATGCGGGTGCTGCTAGCGGTAGCGGCGGTCCGTAAAATAGGCATTTGAGTTAGTTTGCGGATTTTATAGGTCCGTAATGAAGGCTTAAGTACTGCCTGGCGGGTTTAAGGCTTTATACGTTGCAATAGAGGACCGTAAATTGTTAATAAGGCCAGCTAAGGTGTCTATAGGCTTGTAATAGGCGTGTTTATAGGGTTCTATTTCCTAGTAAGCTGTAATAAGTTTATTGTGCAGGAAGTCGTCCGTTTAAAGCTTAATATTAAGACTGTGCTGTAGGTGGCGGAGGTTTTTAATAAGGATTTATAGGCACTCTATAGTTGATTTTTTAGTGTTCTTATCTATTATGGTCCGTAACTTGGTTGCATTCTATTAGGTAAGGATATTACGCTTATATTCTGGTCCTTTAAAGTAGTTGCGTGTGGCTTTGTATAGCTTATTAAAGGGAACACTAAGGGGGTTGCTCTTAAGGTTAGTATAGTAGTGGTTAAGTGCTAGGCCGCGTAGTATGGTAGAGTAGGCTTGGCTAAACTCCTGTTTAGGAATATTAGCCTTCTGACAAAGGTCCGTAAAGATGGTTAGTTTAAAGTTAAAGTTGTCGTTTTCACTGCTATACTTAGATTTGTTGGTATAGAGCTTAGCCAGGTTGGCTAGCTCCTTGCTATAGGTCTTTACTTAGGTAGTTTGCGGATCTATAACTTAAACGGAAGGGTTTTGGTCCGTATTTTGGTTTGCGGGGGTATTGCGGCCCGTAACTTAAGCACTAGATATACTTTGGCCCGTAAGATTAATTCTAAAACTGCTTAGGTTTATAGGACAAATTTAGTTAAGTGGGTTAGGTATAAGGCTAGCAATCCCGTTAAGTTTAGAAGAAGTAAAGAGTTCTTTAGTGGCTTTAACCTAGTCTAGGATTTCCTCTTTAGTCTATTCCATTTGGTCCTTCTTATATATTGTATTGTATAAAGACTATATAATAGTAACTTATTTATCCCTTTTAACCTATACACCTTAGTAACGTAAAAGGGTTCGTAGGTTATAGATAGTAGTAGGGTTATAGGCCTTGAAAATAGCTTCTATAAAGTCTATAAAGTCTTCCTAGTATTGCTTCCATAGGTTGTTATTTATAAGCTTAAAATATTTATATTTAAAAACTTTAAATTTAATATAGTTATTAACATTGGTTATAGACGTAAGGTTAACTCCCTACCTCCACTTTTCTTAACCTTTATCGACTTGCTTGCTTAGGTCTGCTATACTATATAGTGTAGTATAGTACGTTGCGGGTAGGGAAGGTCTTGTAGTGGTCTGTAAAGGCGGTTAACAGATCTGTAACGGTTTGCAGAAGGGTAAGGGGTTTCCGTAAGGTCTTGTAACGGTCCGTAAAAGTGATTAATAGGTCCATAGTGGTTCGTAGAGGGGTAAGGGGTCTCCATAAGGGGTCTAAAAAAGAGGTTGGAGGGTATAGTAGGAATAGGGGTTTGAGGTTTAGAGGTAGATTAAGGGTAGGGGTTCTATATAGGTCTGTATTTGCGTCTATTATACTTCCGGTAAACCGTACTAAGACTTAAATAAGTATATAGAGTTGGTAATAAGTCCGTAATCCCCGACTTCTGACCTTCTAGTAGGTCGTACTAGGATTCTAAACAGGTGGTTGCTGTCATATATATCGCTCGGGGGGAGGTATTAAGTAATTGCTAATCTGTGCGCGCTTACTAATTAGTGTTTATATCAACTTAATAATACAATTGAGTCATATCCAGGGGCACGAAATACGTATAGTATCGTATGCTCTTTTGGATGGTAGTAACTGTTGATTCTATTAAGGTAGACTACGTGGTCTATATACTAACGCGCCTCCCCCCTGATTAGTCAGTATACAAGTGGTTGGTGCACCGAACGCGTAAATACGCGTTCGTATACCAGGTGCTGTAATTATACAATTACTATATACGCTATACCTCCCCCTTAGGGCCTATTAAAGACGTAAGGGGGATTTATTTATTAACTACTGTAATACTAAAGTAAGCGGGATATATTATGTGCTTTAGGTATCTTTTATACCTAGGCCCTAGCTAGGCCCTCTTTAAGGGTTACTACTCTGTTAAAAGGAGATAAGGAAAACTGTAGGTCGCAATCTAAGCTACTAGGTATTTAGTAAAAAACGGTAAGTAACTATATACTCTATAGGCGATCGCCCTAGGGGTTAAAAGGGGCTGTATATTTACTTATTCGTTTACTAGCTTATATTTACTTATTTATTAATATAAGAGGTTGTTAATACTTTCTATTAGGGGTTAGGGGATGCTATTAGATGCTATATATCTATATTAGATTATATAGGTGCTTTAATAGGAGAATAGCGTAGTAGCTGTTATTATAAAGGGGTACTAATAGTAGTGGTTTTTGAGATCCTACCATTCTATATAAAAACTTTTTACTACTACCCTAACGCTTATAACCACTACTAGGTCCTATTGCATGCTATATAATATCTCTATATTAGCTCTAAGTCTAAACTTTAAAGACCTAGGTTTATAGCCATCACTATATATAGGTATAGAGTCGATTTTAACGGCTATATAATATTATATAATATATTTTCTAAAACTTAAATTTTCTCTTATTTTTAATACTATTAGTAAGGGGGGGGGTATATAGAGGGGGAAGGGGGGGAAGGGGGGGTAGGGAGAGTAGGCAGCTAAGGTTTTAGGCCTCTTTTAGGGGTATTTAGCGGGTCTAGGGGTATAGACTACCTAAAATCTCATTGCTTAGGCAATAGAGCCCCTATAAGGTCGCTAAAGTTATATGGGCTCTATCGCCTAAGCAACGAGATTTTAGGCGGTCTATATCCCTAGACCTACTAAAAGCCCCTTAAAGAGGCCTAAAACCTCAGCGACTCGTATATAGGGCACGTACGCTTATAGCTAGATACCTCTTTTTTATTAAGGATTTGTCTATTCTTATAATATACCCTATTATTCTATTAATTAAACCCCCTATCTATATCTTACCTTATAAAAAAGCTTTTTTATAAAGTAGTAAGGCTCTTTTATAATATAAGGCTATGTAACGCTAGTTATTTTTATTTTTTACCTAATATTAGCAATATTATATTGCCGATATATTTCCGATAACCGATATTTTATTAGTTTGTACCAGTTCGTATTGGTGCCAGGTTTAAAGCAACCAAATTTACAATATATACCCTTTCTCCCCGCTTCCTTACCTTCTCTCCTTACGCAACGTCTTGACTTTATTACGCAGCTTATATATATTATTACCGCTTATGCTCACTCCGTAACACTAAAAGGGTTTTATAATTAATATTATATACCATTATAGTAGTATTAATAGTTTAAAATTGACTGTTGTGATACACGTTTAAGGCTAATAGGTATTTACCCTCTTTTTCTAAAGTTAATAAAGGCATTGTACTGTAAGTTATTTGAGAAGTAAGATCTGTTACATCGTGTATATAAAAAGCTGGTCACTTGCTTATGTCGGTAACTCGCTTATAGAATACGTTAGGGATATCTCTTATTTTAACCAGCTTTTATAGCTATTTAATCTTAATATTAGCTACCGCAAATTCTGCCTAGAGGTTTAATAAGGTAATTATTTTACTACTTAAGGTATTTAAAAGTTTAATAGCTACTTTACCGGCTACTACATTTCTTAATATAATTATAGGGTATTAGGTAATTTCTAGTAGGATTTTTAAAGGTTCTAGTCCATATAGGTCCGGTTCTTTATATTCTATAGGGCTTTAATTCTATATCTTAAGGTTCTTATTCTATTCTTTTCCATAGATATATTTAAGTTCCTTCTTAGAAAAAGGATAAAATAAGCTTTAGATAATATTAGCGACTTAGTATAAGGGCGCGAAGAGGCTTTAGGGAAGATTTAAAGGAATAATATATATTCTATTTAAATTTAAGGGTATATAGCTCTTATAGAGAATAAGACGTTATATAAAAAAGAGAAAGGAATAACGAGAGAATTAAATAATTAAATAGTTAGGGGTCTTAGTGGTTAATATATATGCATATACGCACGCGGTCTTTAATAGACTTTAGTAGAATTTAATTGATCTAGTAGAACTTGGCAGAAGTCGATTAAGCTACAGTCCTTTGCGAAATATCGTGAACTCGCTTAGAGCCGAACGTCGCGCATCGCCTACCCCATCAAAACAATACACCCCTATAACTTTACTAACAGGGCTCCAATTTATATAAATAGTAGCTGATTTTATAGCTTTATTCTAGACCTGTAAAATAAGACTTCATTTTTAAAATATAACGTTATATTGGTGGATCTATATGGGGTGTCTTACTAGAGCCGTCGAAGCTCAAATTAAGGCTTTGCGCTGACTAATTTACGAGTTTGGGCCGGCTCGTGCACGGTTTTCCTTACCAAAATTTACCAAAATACACCTTTTTATACCACCTATAATTTTATAGCCTTTTAATAAAAGTTTATAAAATTTAAAATAGAGCCTATCTAATACCAATACTATAATTCTATGTAAAAATATTATAATATATTATAACATATATATACTTAAAATTAAGTTAAAAAGGTTCTTTTTTACTAAAATTTAAATTTGTTTATAAAATTATTAATATAGCTATTATATATATTTATATTTAATATATAAATTTTTTTTTTTAATATTTATATAAGTTACTAACTATATATTAAATAATTTTTATAAAATTTTATTAAAATTTAAACTTATACATTTATATTATAAATAAAGTTTTTATATAATAAATTAAGCCATAAAATACTTTACTATAAGCAAAATTAAGCATAAAAAATATGACTAAGCATATTATTATATGTAATGTCATAATTGTAATTTTTTAGTATATATAAAAGGTAATTATCTTTATTTTATATCGTAGCCAATAATATTTTTAAAATTTTATTTTATAAAAATTCTTAATTATTATAAAATACGCTATATCAAATTTTTTATATTTATAGCTATTATAATAATTATGTTATTGTCGGTATATATTCGTTTCATATATTACGTGCGTAGGCACGTGACCTACGCGAGACGCGTATATATATCATTAAGACGTGTAGATAGAACAAGCAAGAATCCACTAATAACACTGCATAGTATATATTATTACGATATATGTATTCTACACGTTGTTAATACATACCAACACTAATTAGTAAGCGCGTACAGATTAAAAAACACACAAATAGCTTAGAAGACAGTTATACTATCCACCTTATAGCAGATTGGAAGATAATTATACTTATCCACCTTTCATATCAGCCTATTTCAGTTGAAGAGAAGAAGAGAAACCACCTAGGAGTACTTATCTGGTATCTATAATAACTTCTAGATATCTTGTTCTATTTATTTTAGAAGACTACTGCGCAGAGCACTTTACCCTACTTAATTAACTTGAATTATCCCTTTAACCGTCTTCTTAACCGCCTCCTTAACTACCTCCTTAACCGTCCCCCTATCTTTACCTTACGAATTGAAACACCTTACCCTACTTAACTAAACCGCCCCCTTAACCGCCTACTCAACCAACTCGAACTGCCCCCTTAACTATTCCCCTATCTTTACCCTATAAACACCCTTACCTACTTAAATAACACAAGATATTAGAAACGGAGAAAGACTGGGAGAAAGAAGCAGCTAAATAGGAAGATAGAATTAACCTAATAGAAGTTATAAAGGACGAGCTGACCAACTATATATAATATAAAATGCATATATACACAGAGATATATAACTAGCTAGACTTTACACTCTAGAAATCGTTCTAGGGAGATTTTAAGGACTTTATGGTTAATACCTTTACGAAAATCCCCTTACACTGGCTTTAACAACTACGCGATTATCTAAATAGTAGAGGAGTATAGGTTAACACTAACTATAAACAAGGCAAATCACTCCCTTAGTCTTTATATAATATAGCACAAGAAGAAGACCAAACCAAATAAAGTAGAGAGATAATTAAATCAGCTAAAAATAAGTATAGACCAACGCTATCTAGATTAATTAAGGTATATATAATAGAGGGCACTTTAGAGGAGTAATAATAAGCTAAAGCTACTACAACCTAACTAACCAGTACACCAACTACTCCCCCCTCTATATTATCGACCACCTATCCCCTTACACCAGTATACACTGCTTCTATACCTACACATGCTGCCCCCGCACCTATATAGACTCTGGCACCTATATATACCCCTACGGACGTAATATAAGGATATGGTAAGGAAATTGCAAATACAGCCAAGATATACACGGAGGAGTAGAAATATAGTAGTATAAACAAAAGCCTTAACTACAAATTAATAATATTCTACAATATGTAACGGAACCTTGTAGCAGGAACTACAGTGGGTTCTGTTATTAGGCTGGGTATATAGGTACGACAAAAACAACAACATAATAATAACTGGTGGAGTGGTTGCCTAACAGATTAACTCTAATTGTATTCTAAGATTTACTACAAGGAGAGAACTATCTACGGTAGGGACTGAGGTCCTTTAAATACACAACCATACTCCTAAGAAATCCTCTCTTGTACGTGAGGTACGTGTTATATGTATTATATATAGACGTACACTGCGTATACTCTGTACACCGCGTATAATATTATGTGACTCGCTTACCACTTCTCGTTATATGGTTCTACTGGATCTATTCTAGACTATACCTATATCAACTAACTAGCTTCCTGCGACTCTTCTCTAAGTAGTTATAATATTGTACTTAAAGCGTCCGTAACACTATCTCTCTCCTCTTTATTTTCGTCCTTAAAGATTCCTAATATCTCCAAGTTATCCACTAGAGGTGTAATGTCCGTATAATTAGTCTGGTTAATATTTGTACTTATTATGCCTAAAGCTTCTTCTTTTTCGCAAGCACAGCGCTGTGCTCATACTGTGGCTGCTATACTGTTGCTTGGTAAGATAATGTCGTCTCCGTGTTCTTATTGTGTAAAAGTGGGGTTAGTATATATCGCGTTAGCGAGTCCTTTGTCTTAACAACCCTCGTCTTACTTGGAGTGTACTAAAGCAAACGTTTAATCGTCCTATGATGTTCGCTCTGTCTCTAATGCTAAATATATGTGTTTTATAACTCCTAACAGTTTTTAAGTTCCCTAAGTAACTTGTTATAGGGTCTTGTGTTTAATCTACCGCTGCGAAACTTAACGGTGAGCTCTAAAGCGCCTTAGATAAGCTTTGTTATTCGCGGGAAGCGGAGTAGAAGGCTATAGCTGCTTAATAGCATGCCCTTAAAGCCCGTTTATTGGCCTCTGCCTGTTTTCTTTGTCTTAAACATGTCCGTAAGAAGGTCCGTTCTAAGGAGTGGAAACTTGTTTAATAGGGTTTGTCTAAGCTAGGTAATAAAAGGATTAACTTTCCTCCTGCAAGGGAAATAACTCCGAGTAGCTCAGCAATTGCTCCTTTTGGGTCCCCCTTAGGTAACTCATTTTTCGGCGATCCTTCTTTATTAATGTTGCCTAACCTGCTTTCTTTTAATACTCCCATACCTTTCTTATAGCGTTCCTTAGGTTACTTAGTGGTTTCTAGGTAGTCTTACTATAGCTTATCTACTTTACCTTATACTATATTTTGTTGTCTACGTCCTTATAACTAACGACCTTTAAAACTTGCTATTCGTCTTCTTCCTGTCCTTTATATGTGTCTGCCTTATAGACTGGTGGCTTAACATTCCCATATACTGGCTCTAGCATTGCGATATGCTGTATAGGGTAGATTTTTATTTTGGCTGGTAGGTTTAACTTATATGTAACCAATGAAATTCTTTGCTTAACTTTAAAAGGTCCTAGTCTAATATAATCCAACTTCTTGCTTAGTTGTCAACTCTTGAAATTTTTGTGTAGTAGCTACACTTTATCCCCCTTCTTAAGATCTGGTCCCTTAGATCTCTTAGCATTATAGTACCTTTTCGTTTATTCTTATACTAGTTTAGCTGTTTCTTTAAGGTCTGTATAAAGATTTATTAATATCTCCATTCTTTATTTAGCTGTGCTACTTGTCTTTTTTACTTAATATGGCGATAACGATGTTCTTGGCTCGTATCTGTAATTCGCCTTAAATAGTAATGTCCCCATTTCTTCTTGTAGTGTTGCATTGTATGCAAACTATATAACTGGTAGTAACGATACCCAATTGTTCTATGCGTGATTAATGTAACGCCTTAGATACTGTTCTAGTGTCTAGTTTAGTCTTTCCGTTTGTCTATCCATCTGTGGATAATATGCTATAGATGTTACTGCGCGAACCCCTTATTCTGCCAGAAATACTTCCTAAAATACTACTATAAATCTTAGATCTCTGTCTAATATAATCTTGTTTGGTGCTTTATATCTTGCAAATACTTCTTTTATATAGATTCTAGCGATATCTTCTACTGATATCTCTTTAGTGCATACTATAAAGTATCCCCACTTTATTAGCTTATCCACTATTACTAAAATCGCGTTATGATCTTATCCTATAATAGGATCTCTTAACTTTGGTAACTTGATAATAAAGTCCTATAATATAACTTCCTATGGTCTTCCTAGTGTCTTAACAGGTTGTAGCCCTCTATATAGCTTATACCTCGTTGGTTTATTTCTTTGGCAATCTAGATATTCCTTTATAATTTGTCTTACTAGTCCCCAGATTTCTTAAATAATGTATTCCTTTTAAAGTCTTAACACTAAGCCTATAGCTCTGTTGTGTCCTTATATCATTCCCTTATAGAATTCCTTAATAAATTCTTTTATAATAGACTTAGGCACATATGTTGCCTCTTTGTTTTTGTATTGCTCTGAGTTTGAATCCTCTATTTATACCTCTTAGATCTTCTATGTCTAATTACTCTCTGGTGACTTATGGATCTAACTTTCCCTAGTTGCTATAATCTTTGGATAATTATACCTAATTAATCCGTCTTAATCCTTTTGTAACAAAGCTCCTAATAGCTTTTTATTACTTTGTAGTTTAGCCTTCCTACTTAGAGCGTCTACTTGTGCATTATCTATACCCTTAGTATGCTGAATTTCGAAATGGTATTCTATAAGTATCTCTACCTACCTAACCTGTCTTTGGTTGAGTTCCTTTATTGTTAGGAATCCTATAAGGTTCTTATAGTCTGTCTTAACCATAAATAGTTTCTCTGTGCCTTGTAAGAATGCTCTCTATTCCTTAAGTGCTATAACTATACCTAATAACTCCTTGTTGTAGATGTTATAGTTTAACTCTAGTGGTGTTATCTTCCAACTATAGTATGCTACTGGGTGCTATCTATCTTAATATTTCTATAGGAAGCACGCCCCTAGTATAAAGTCTAATGCATCCGTTTCTATAACCGTCTCTAGACCTGGTTGATAGATCTTAAGAACTGGCTCTTAGGTAAACAACTCTTTAACTCTTTTAAACAGTTCTTATTATTCCTTTTTTTATACCTATGGTTCCTCTTTCTTTGTTAACTGCGTAAACGGCTTAATGTTCTGTAACTATTACGCTATAAACCTTCTGTAGTAATTGTAAAACCCTAGGAACGATCTTAACTGCATAATGTTCTCTAGTTCTTGCCAATTTACTATAGCCTCGATCTTCTTTAAATCTATACTAAGTTGGCCTAGTTTAATGATAAATTTAACAAAATCGGTTTTTCTGGTAAAGAACTTGCATTTTTTAATTACTACTGGCATCTGTTTTTCTTGTAGTCTCTTTAAGACCCATTTAACGTGTTCTCTGTACTCTTCCTCACTCTCTAAGTAGATAATAATGTCGTTAAGGTATGCTATAATAAATTTATCTAGGTATTCTCCTAATATACTATTAATTCGCTTTTAAAACGTTACTAGTGTGTTTATAAGTCCGAACTGCATAACTAATGGCTTATATAGTCCTTCCTTTGACCTGAAGGCTGCCTTTTATTTGTTGCCTTCCTTGATTTTAATCTAATGGTACGCCTATCTTAGATCTATCTTTGTAAAGATCTTTATGTTGCCTATTCTGTCTTAGATTTCGCTAATTAAGGGTAAAGGATACCTATCCTTCCTGGTAATGCTGTTTAACTGTCTATAGTCTATACACATCCTAAGTTTTCCGTTTTTCTTTAGGATAAACAATACTGGATATCCTGCTAATAACTGTAACGGTCTAATATATCCCTTTTATAAGTTCTCCTAGATAAACTCCTTAAGCGCTACTAACTCTGTTTTAGTAAGCTTATAGATTAGAAAGAACTTTGGACTTATTTCTTCTTCTAATTCTATCTTATAGTCCTAAGCTATATGCTTTAATAGCTTTTCACTTTCTAGTGACTATAACTTTTTACCATACTTATGGTATCTTTTTGGTACATAACTTAAGCCTCGCTTAGTCTCTTTATATATCGCTCCAACTTGGTACTATACCAACTTGGTTTACTATCGCACTTTATATTGTTATATATCCTTAATATTGACTTGACCTATAACCTAATTAATCTTTAGATTGTACTCCTGTAACTAAGGCATTTCTAGTATTGCCTCGTCCTATCCTAACGGTAGGATATTAAAAGACATTCTGACTGGTCTCCCTTTAATAGTTATCTAAATAGGTCCTGTTTTAAGATTAATAATGCCTCCTCTATAGGCTATCTAATCTCCTAAAATTGTTATAAATGGATATAGGTGTTCCTTCTATCTGTGTAGTAACCCCATCCTTTCTACTGCCTTTGGTGATATGTGGTTCCTTATTACTCCACTATCTACTAATGCTTTAAACTGTTGATCTTACCACTTAGCTCTTAAATTTAGGTATTGTCCTTAAATTCCTTTAAGGGTTTAAGGCTCTAACACTAGTTCCCTCTAGTCTTATACACCTCCCCTTTTCCTAACTGTTGGCTGCTAGATCCTGCCTATACTTGGTCTAATTTTAGCTAATACTTAGTTTGTTTCTTTTCCTCTACATGCTATAGATAAGTATTCTCTAGGCACTCCTACTACTATTATCCATTTAGGCATTCTTCCGTAAGGAATCTTCCTAGTTAAAGTGTTAAGTCCCCTTAATCTTGTACTTCTACTGGGTGCCAACTATATATATACTTAGCGTTCCTAAACCGCTTTTCCTCTGGTGCCTAATATATCCTTACTAGGTACTTTTGGTTCTTATCTTTAGGTGCTCTATGCATATTATATATGTCATCCATATAAGCTATCTATAATAGTGTATAATACGCTGCGTGTTTTAGGTTAACTCTTAGTTTGTTTTTATCCTTAAGTTTAAACTTATACCTAGTTAACCTAACCACTGGTATCTCTACTGTAGGTATTAAGATTTATTACTTACTTCTCTAGTCCCTAGATCCCTCTTTTAGGTTCCTTAATATTATAATTAACGCTCCTTTAATGTAACTTATGCGTTTTTCTGTAATGGGTTAGTCTTAGACAACTTTTTTATCTAGCTATATATAAAAGTCTTCCTATTTATCATTGTGTTATTGCCTATACTACTTTCCATATAACTGGTTTAGTGTATATAGTCTATCCATTAGAAAGTACCTTGTTATTACTATATTGTGATATTCTTTAGTATATCTTTCTTTAAACCTAGTTAGAATATCTAGATTCTCTTCTTATTCTAGTTTATCTAACCACTTTACCTTAGGTGTCCCTGCACTTAGCCTATTAGTAATTCTTTATACGGGTGCTCTGTCCTTTATATAACCTGGTATAGCTAACCTCTTGTCTAGCTTCTGCTCTTGCTATATAATAATTCTTGTCCTAAACTTATCTATAGTTTCTTGTTTTCTATGTCTTGCAGTTAGATCTTTGTAGTTATCTTGCTTTTTAATCCTAGTATTAACTATTTGATCTTTAGGCTAAACACTGCGTTTACCTAGGATTGCTAACGTTCTTATTCGTTTTCTGAACTTGTAGTTCTTGAACTTGCGTCCTATACTTATTCGTTTATTACTAAACTAAGTTGCTGCCTTTTCCCATTGGTTTTTGTCCGTTGTGGGTCCTTAGGTGTGTTTTATCTTACTTTAAGAATCTTAAGCTTCTCTTATCTCTTCTTAAGAATCTTAAGCCTGTGGCCTTTTGCCTTTATTAAGTAATAAGCTAGCACTAGCAGTTATCTGCTTGCT
>Ga0307507_10006785_pt1 | contig 17177 bp, 5 predicted proteins | sample 7_EM_MG_FD_207223 | JGI IMG/M metagenome (GOLD analysis project Ga0307507, IMG submission 207223) | Populus trichocarpa ectomycorrhiza microbial communities from riparian zone in the Pacific Northwest, United States - 7_EM | ecosystem: Host-associated > Plants > Roots > Unclassified | place...
ATTTTAATACCCTAATAGCAATAAATGCAATAATAGTAACAATATTTATTTTATAGCCATAAGCTAGCGTATAGCTCTAGGGGGTTAGCTAATATGGCAGAAGCTAGCCCCGGGCCCTAGAGGGTCAGCTAATATGGCGGAAAGCTGGCCCCGGGCCCTAGGGGGTCGGCTAATATGGCGAAAAGCTAGCCCCGGGCCCCAAAAATACATTTAGCGAAACCAAATTTCCTACGCCACTTCCCGTTTTCCTGACGTAGACTAAATAACTATGTTATAGTATAAAGAGGAGAAGAGGCGAAAGGGGTATTGTATATAAGTAGTAGGGCCAGGCGCTAAGGCGCTAGTGGTGGGCCAGCTAACTGTAGAAAATAGTACGAGACAGTATAAAACAGTATGTAATAGGTTAGTGCCATGACAGTAAGCTTATTTTACTTAGGCCTAGGCCATCTCTCCTTTATAGTAGTTAAGTAGATCTTTTATACAGTCTATATATTAATTAGTAAGTAGCATCTTAAGGCATTTTCTATATAGCAATTTCTTATTAATAGGCTCTAGTGGCTCTATACTGGATTATAGGTAATAACCTTTATTTGTAAAGAACGGGGTAAGTCCCATAGTGGCTAAGACATAGTTATTTACTGCGAATTTACTTAACGGAAGGTGGTCTACCCAATTGTCCTAACTATAGGCGACTACCTATTATAAGTACGCCTTTATACTAGCGTTAGCGTTTTCTAATTATCTAGTAGTTTTATAGTAAAAGGATATAGATATCTTAATAGAGATACTAAGGCGTTAGTAGATCCGCCTCTATACGTTAAAGTTAAATTATGTGCCTTAGTTAGACGTAATAGAGTTAGGTAACCTGTATAATTAGTAGACTTTATAGAGAAAAGTGTTAGCAATATTGCTTATAGCTACGCCTTTAGTTAGGACGTAGTGGCGTTCTTTTATAAGTTAGCATATTATTATAAGGATATTCTTATAGGTTTGGCTATGTCGTTTATAAGGCGGTAGGTTAATAACGAAATCTATAGCGATATCTGCCTATCGGCGTATAGGTATTGGTAGAGGGTATAGTAGTCCTTAGTACTTTATATAAAATGCTTTAGCACGCTTATTGTTAGCAACTCAGTCAATCGAGGCACGAGCACGGGAAGAAGGACGCGCAAGCCTATACGATTGGATTGTCTATAAACAAGGATCCAAAGCTAGAGAAAGGAAGGAGAAGAATAGCAGCGCCGCTCGATATTTTATGCGGTCCTTAAGTTACGTGACTCGCGTCTACTATAATCCACGTCTGCCAAGATCCACCGTTTTCTACCAGCGCCGTAACATTACCCCCCCCTCTAAAAAAGCCTGCCCTCAGGCTTTATATATCCGTATTATGTCCGTGGGGTATTCTTATCCTTATGCTTAATAGGCAGCCTATTGTCTTCGCTATACTAGCACTCCATCTACTCGTTAAGGTACTTCGGGGGTCCGGGTTCGTTAGGGTATTAGTTATAGAATTCTTTAAGCTTCTAGGGGCAGCCTATAAAGTTCCAGATAGGGTACTAGGTTAGGTCTAGATTATAGCCTTTCTATTAGACATGGTATCGTAGCGTTCCTTATACTAGTTTACAGGCTAGTATTTTATTAACTTCCTATTCGTTGTCGCCATTAACTTAAATTAGTAGGGGAGGCTTATTCTTTTGTCTAGGTAGTAGGTTATTTATAGCCTTCCGTAGCTTATCCGGCGAAAAGATAGGGTAAACCTTAATTAAGTCTGGGAGCTTAACCTTATACAAGTTGCCTTCTTTATTAAGGATCTTATACAGTCCTACTATCTTATAGTCTAGCTTGCGGCTAGGCCGTTCTGTCTTCCAGTTCTTTATTATAACCCAGACCCTATTGTCCACGGTAAAGTCAGGCTCGCGCCTATGCTTATTTGCCTACTATTCTATTAATTTCTAGGCCTTTTCTAGGTTCTTACGGGCTACCGTCCAGGCTTCTTCTAGGCGTTTGGCGTATTACTAGGCTTCCTTATAAGATAGTTTTTCGCGTACAGTCTGTAGGCCTTCCAGTCTATTCCAGTTAAAGCTAGTATAGGGTAAATATCCTATTTCTAGCTGGATAGGTGCAAACCCTATAGAGTTATAGGGTAGGGTTGCCTGGGCGTAGTCTATTAGGGGTAGTAGTTTACCCTAGTTATCCTAAAAGTAGTTAATGAAGGGCCAGAGTCTCTAGTCTAGGTATTAATTTACATCTCTATCTAACCGTCTGTCTGGGGGTAGTATGCTATAGAAAGCTTTAGCTTAATACTAAGGATCCGAGTAAACTTATTCCAGAAGGCCGATATAAACTATGGCTTATAGTCGGATACAATAGTATCTAGTAGTCCGTAAATTTAGTAGACATAATAGATATATAGTTGAGCTACCTCCTTAGCATTAATATCCTTGTAATAGGGGATTAAGAACAGGCGCTTGCCAAAACAGTTAACTAGGATCATTACCATATCATATCCATTATAGTCTATAGGCAGCTTGTAAAAGTCTATAGAGATATACTACTAGGGGCATTCTAGTATTAGGAGTGGCTTTAATAGTCCTAAGGTCTTGTCTCGTGGAATTATAGACCTATAGCAGTTGTTGTAGTTCTGTACATAGCGGTTAATATCTATAACCATTCCGGGCCAGTAATATCGGTTACCAATAATTTTATGGGTCTTATTCTTTCTAGGGTGGGCCGTAGAGACCTAGGTATGTGCTTTGGTAATAAGCCAAGTCCGTAAGTTCTATTCCTCTATTACTACTAGCTGTTCCTAATACTTAAGTAATCCGTTTTCAAGGGACCAGGGGCTGGTAACGTTCTTTACCTTCTTATAGTACTCCTGTAGAGAAGAGGCTGTACAGTTTATCTATAGCAATTTGTTAATAAGGTTAAATCCTAAGGGGTTAATAAAATACATCTCGGCGCCTAAGGAGTCTATACTTAGTTCTGCCTATATTTAGGGGTTAAGGTGCTCTGGTTATAGTAGTGTCTAGGTCTATAATAAGATCTTTACAGCCGTCTAGTTACCTAGGTCCTGTTTACGCCTTATAAGAGCATCCGCATGGTTTATAGCGCCTAGTCTATATATAATTAAGAAGTTAAACTAAGATAGGATATCTACCCAGTATACCTATCGGGCTATAAAGTATTCTAGGGCCTTATAATCTAAAACTACCTTAATAGGCTCAGGGGTCCCCTCTAGCTGCATATACTAGTGCTAAAAGCTAGAGATAATAGCCAGCATTTCTTTATTATAGATGTGGTAGTTTAGCTTAGCATCTATTATAGTCTTTAAATAGTATACAACGGGGTACTATTCTCCGTCCAGTTACTTCTGGGAAAAAATACCGGCTATTACGCCGTCTAAGGTATCCGTTTTTAGCATTAAGGGCCGTTCTAGGTCAAAGTAGGCGAGTAGAGGAGCTAATACTAGCCGTTTTTTAAGCTCATTAAAGGCCTGCATATATATAGCGTTAAAGTGAAAGGGCTGGTCTTTCCTAGTAAGGCGGTTAAGAGGCTAGGCAATCCTACTGTAGTTCTTAATAAAACGTTAGTAGAAGTTACAGAAACCTAAAAATAATTATACCCCCTTTATAGTCTATAGGGGTATCTACTAGTTAATTATAGCCGTTTTTTCTAGGTTGGCCTTAATTCCGTCCATACTAACAATAAACCCTAGGTACTTTATACGCTTAACACTAAATTCTAACTTCTTAATATTGGCCTAGAGACCAGCCTCGCGGAGCCGTTATAGGACTTTATAGACGTGCTCCTTGTGTTCCAGCATATTTTTAGAGTAAATTATAATATTATCTAGGTAGGCCGTATAGAAGTCATTAAGGTAGTTAAAGAGTACATCGTTTATATACCGCTGGTACGTAGCTAGTCCGTTAGTTAGTCCAAAAGGAAGTACCTTATATTTATATGTTCCGTAACAGGTCCAAAATATAGTAAGATCTACGGATCCAGGGTCTATTTTAATTTGGTAAAAGGCCTAGCGGATATCAAGCTTTATAAAAACTTTAGCTTTACTTATTTAGGCCAGTGTCTTATTAAGTAGGGGTAGTAGATAGCGGTCCTTGCGGGTTATATTATTTAGCTTATAGTAGTTAATACAAAAACAAAGTCCTCTATTTAGCTTTTTAATAAAGAGAATTAGTAAGGCGAAAGGGACTTAACTGCTAGGCTTAATAAAGCCCTTATCCAGGTTCTTAATAAGATATTACTTTATAACCTATAATTCGGCAGTAGATTACTAACGAAGGGGGCTATAGCTAAGGGTATTTTCCTTATCTAGCTCGATCTTGATCTTGTGGTTATATAGTCAGTAAGGCGGAAATATATTGGATACTGCCTTTAAGAATACGTCCTTGAATTTCTGGTGTTAATAGGGTAGTTTCTGTTCTACCAGCTCCTTATCTATAAGCTCGCTTTCCTTTTCCTTAATTATTCAATCAATTTTATATAAGCTAGTGGTAAAGGCAACGGTATTAGGTTAAACCAAGTTCCAATAGAATCCTACGGCGCTAATACAGCAGATATCAACTAGAGGAAGGTCCGTAGGTTTCTTTATAGACTTTTATCAGGCTGTATTTTATGATATAGGGTTTATAGTCTTCCTTAGCTCACGTTCTATTTTCTATAAGTTGTCCTTTCAGTCTATTAGTTTAGTATAGCGTCTAGTATTCCTAGCCTTCCTTCGTAGCTGTGTAGGGCCTAAGTTCTCCATGGGGGACTTAGCTAGGTTACTACTAATTTCCTAGGTCTCTAGTACGGGTAGCATAACATAGGTAGTCTAGGGGCGGCGTAGTATATAAATCCGTTGCGGATTAAGCTGTACGTCCTTCTCAAAGGCCTAGTCTCTATGCATAGCATCGGCTTAGTAAATAGTATTAATCTAGGGCCGTATAAGGTTCTCTATTATAATACTAATTTCTTTTATAAAGGAAGGGGTTAGGGGTAGGGATTCGGGCCAGAGGAGCTATCTATTCTGTACGTCAAGCTATATGCCTAAATAGGCTAGCTATTTTCTTTCTAAGATTATATTATGGCTTCCCAGGTCCATAATAAAAAAGGGGATATTATACTACCTTTATCCATCAACACGGAGGTAGATCCGTAAGATAGTTATAATAGGTGGCCCTATTCTTCCGTTATACCCGCAAATAGAAACTGGTTTAGGCAGTTCCTTAAGGGGCGCATTTAAAAATTCGGCCAGCTTTATGGTATACTAAGTATCTATTAAGGTAAAGGCATTTACTCCAGAGTCAGCTAAAGCAGAGGTTAAAACTTAATATCTATTGTAAAATAAAGTATAAGGGATAGTGCAGCTTCTTCCACTAACTAGCTAACCCAGATTAACATGTAATATATCAATCCCTTTTAACCCTAGAGAGGAGTCTTCCTCTAGGGTTCCTCTTTTTCTAACTCTACGCTGTCCTCCTATATTAACAGGACCTCGTCCGTTTTTACCTTTATTAGGCAGTCCTTGGCGAAGTGGTCCTTCTGGCCGTATAAGAAGCAAGCCCCTTAATTGCTAAAGGCCTATCTGCGGGGGTCACTATATGTGGGCCGAGCATGCGCTGGACCCGCGGCAGGGCTAGCTGCGCGGCTAGCTGCTAAATTAACAGCGGGCTGTACGGCTGGTGCCGTAGGAGTTACCAATTATGCTAGGGCACTATGGGCCGTTCTCATAGCGCTTATGGTCTAGTTTAAAGAGTTTCTAGCTTTATACCGCTTAGCTCGTGCCTTAATTTAATAAAAGCCTTAATTAATAGCTAGGCAGTAGTCCGTAAGTACCTTTAGCGTCTGTACAGTAGTAAAAACTGGCAGTATGGCGCGCTATAGGTCTAGGGTAAGCTTGTTAAAGAGGTCTAGTATTAGGTCTTTATAGGGAATTTAGGCTTAGCTGGCTAGGTGCAGAAAGCGGGTCTAAAAGGCTAAAAAGGTCTCTATCGTTTTCATGTTAAGGGCTTTGTAATCAAGGTGGGCGTTCTATATCTTAAAGGGGTTCTTATAAATAGAAGATAGGTGGTCAATTATCTCTTCTCTAGAGAGGAAGGGATCTACTAAGTCCTGGGCATATTACGGACGTAGATACGTCTATACGTCCCCACTGGTACAGCTGAAGACGTAGGCCATTTTAGCTTAAGCAGTAGGGAAGTAGTCCGTATTAACTTCGAGCTTGTCTTATAGTTAAAGCTTCCAATTATTAAATGTAGGGTTAGTTCCGTCCGTAAGCAACCAGGGGTCCACAACCTTCGCGGACCGCGACAATGCTAATGCTATACGTTAGGCTAGGGCCTTAAGGACTATAGTAAGTCTATAGATGTCTAATAACTCCTCGCTAGGTATAGGGATGTCTTTAGTTTTAAGCAGCTCTTAAAGCCGTTTAATTTTAGCATTAGCTACTGCAAGTTCTTCCTAGGGGGTTAAGACGGCGACTGTTTCACCATTAGAGGTATTTGTGGGTCCTACAGCGGCTTTACCAGCTACTGTATTTCTTGGCATAGCGGTAGGGGTATTAGGTAATTTCCGGTGTTTATTTATTTTCTGGGGGTTCTGGTCTATACATGTCCTATTCTTAGGTTTCGCGTTCTATTTATATTCTTTTGGTTCTATCCTGTCCTTAGGGTCCTATTCTGTTCTATTAGTGTCCTTTAGGTCCTTTTCTGTGTCCTTATCCTGTTCATAGTTTATAGATATTTTTGAGTTCCTTCTTAGGAAAGAAGAGTAGTGACGAGCTTTAGATAATGTTAGCAACTCAGTCAATCGAGGCACGAGCACGGGAAGAAGGACGCGCAAGCCTATACAATTGGATTGTCTATAAACGAGGATCCAAAGCTAGAGAAAGGAAGAAGAAGAATAGCAGCGCCGCTTGATATTTTATGCGGTCCTCAAGTCACGTGACTCGCGTCTACCATAATCCACGTCTGCCAAGATCCACCGTTTTCCACCAGCGCCGTAACACTTATAGCTATAGTAGGCGCTTATAAAGCGTTTAACTAAGTCTATTATTTTAGGCTAGAAGTAGTATCGGCTAAAGAGCTTATGGGTTCCTCCTTTGCCTAGGTAGCCGCTTAACCAGAGATTATAGGCTATTTAAATTAGTTGCTGTTATAGGTCTTCTAAGTTAGGAATAAATAGACGGCCTCTATAATAGAGCCTGTTCTCTTTTACTTTTAAGGCTGCTATATTAATCTAGCCTAAGCTTTAGAGGTTGGTAGGCAGTATATAGGTGCCAGCAATCTTTGCGGCAATTAGTTAATACAGTAATAGGTTAATAGCAGTGTTATATACTACGGTAATAAGCTTATTAATTTTAGGGGGTAACTTTAGTTCTATAGTATAAAGCTAAGGGGCGGTTAGTTCTATCTTAGGTAGTATACCTAAGGCCAAGTTTCGTGCTTTTAGGATTATCTATTATTAGAATTAATTATAAGGGTTATTTTCTAACTAAGGAAGGTCTTATAAACGGCGTATTAGGCTATTAGGCTTAGTACCTTATACTTCTAGCCTATATGCGATTTTAAAGTTAAAACTAGAGAGAAATTCGTTCTAGTGTGCTTAGCATTAATTTAGTTGCTTTATGGTTATAAAGTACTTAAGGTTACAATAATCTATAAGGACTTTAGTTGGCTAGTTAGGTTCTACTAAAGAAAGTTCTAGTTAGAATTCTTTAAATACTTATATAATCGCGAGAAGTTCTTTATTATAGATCTTATAGTTATACTCTTATAGTATAAGCTTAGACAAGTAGAATATAACTAGGTAGATATAAGGCTATTGCCCAGGTATACGGTAGGAAGTAGGCAAGCCGAGCATAAGTTATAAGGAGAGTCGATAGAAGAGGACAATATGGTAATAAGGGTAGGTATGGCAATACCTTGTACGGAGACGAACCGATGAGGAGGGAAGGGCTGTAAGCCTAAGGGAGCTTATAAGGAGGTGCCAAGGGCTAGCCGAAGGCTAGCCTTGGCATCCGCCAAAAGATCCCTTACAGTAGAGAAGGCCATCATTACCTATCTAGAAAAGGATGTCTGTGTTAATATAGTCTAAGGAGTTAGTTTTAAGGTAGAGTTGCTATCCTAGTGTAAAGTAAGCTAGGATAAGTGCTTTAGTAAAAGTATCTTTAAGGTTTTAAAACGCCTTTTTATATTTAGGCGTCTAGGTAAAATATAGGTATGTTTTTCCTCCTTTTATAGGAAGACCCTTTGTTTATATTATTGCTATAAGTAGTGCTATAACGCCTAAGAAGTTATATATAAATTTCTAATAGAAGTTAGCGAGACTAAGGAAGGTGTGACGGCGCTGGGGCGCGTCACCTAGTCAGGGGTTCGCTTGGGGCTTTGCTTGTGTATTTAGACGTGGCCTCACCACTTCTCTTGCTCCTCACCTTGATATCTTCGTAATACAGCATTTGTTCGCTTCATCTTGGAAGCATTTGTTCAAGTCTTCGTCAAGACATTTGTTCAATGGTTCGAGCCGTCACAGAAGGCTTATATATCCTTAATATAGTTAGGAGTTTTCTATTTAATAATTATTTATACCTTCTTAGGGTCCATATGGACACCCTTAGTAGTAATAATTAGTTTAAGGTATTTTACTTCTATAACTAAGAATTCACACTTCTTTAAATTAATATAAAGTCCTATATCTTTAAGGCGCTATAGGACCTTCTAAACGTGCTTAGTATACTTAAAAAGATTATTACTATAAATAAGTATATTATTAAGGTACGCAGAGCAGAAGTTGTTAAGGTAGTCCTATAAGGCGTTATTAATATAGCTTTAGAAGCTGCCTGGGCCGTTATATACGCTAAAGGGTATAATAGTATATTTAAATTAGCTAAAGCGCCATATAAACGCGGTTTTCTATTTATCACTTTTCTGTATTTAGAGGTAGTTAAAGGCGGCGATAATATTAAGTTTAGTATAGATTTTAGCTTGGCTAAGCTATTTAAGAGTCTTACGTATAAGTAGTATGGGGTATTAGTTTTTAATTATAATAGCGTTAAGTCCTCTATAGTTAACATAGAATTAAATACCTCTTTCTAGCTTCTTAGTAAGGAGAATAGGGGTGGCTGCTAGGGATATACTAGGGCAAATAAACCCTTTATTAAGGTGCTTATTAATATACTTTTTAATAACTAGAAGTTTATCTTTTAATATTAAGTAGGGTCTCTTATAGAGTAGTGTTTTTCCTTATTTAATATTAATAGCATAGTTATTAGGTTAATATAGGGAGAGTATATTTACGCTCTTTTATAAGTATATATTAATAAAGTTATAGTACCTCTTAGGGAGGAGATTGCGGAGTTTTTTATTAGTAAGTCCTTTTTTAAGCTTTATAAACTTCTTAAAGTCTAAAGGTAAAAGTCCGTAGAGTTTTATAGGGGTATCATTTTATAGGAGGTTGGCTATATTTATTTTATTATTATAGAGGATATAGTTCTATTCTTTATTAAGCTTATATAGTTATAATTAGGAGGCTATAGTAACGGTCTAGCCTTTTCTACATGCTATATAGTAGAAGGCCGCGGCACTTATATAGTAGTAGTTAGTTATAGATGGGGTAATAAGGGGTTCCTTAGGTTAATATCCTAAGGAGTAAGTAAAGGCAGCTAGGCTATGCCCTAGGTAAGTCTCTCTACAGTATTTAGAGTTAAAGGTTATTTCTCTCTTTTTCTAGTTAATGGTAGGGTTATATTATTTAAGCTAGTTTATTCCAAGGATAATAGGGTAGTTAGTAAATAGTATAATATAGGCTTAAAGTTCTTTCTGGTGCCTATTTATATCTAGGTAGAGTTATGCTATATAGGTAATCTTTTATACGGTATAACTACTATTAGTAAGTTATAGGGCGCGGGCTTTAGTAAGGGGTAAGGTAGATAGGATATAAGTACGCACGAATTAGATATCTATAAATTTATTAGTAGTTCCGCAGTTAATTATAGAATAGCTTTTATATTATTTTTTGGTAGTAGTTTCTATTATAGGTAAAACTATCTATTTCCGTCTATTTATCTTTACTAAGTTATCTATTAAGTAGGCCAATATATAGATTCCTCTATTATTAGGACGTCCCAACCTATAACTTAGGGCTAAAACTTAGCGTTTTCCACTTCTATATCCAACCCTACTACTATTACTGCGTCTTTATTTTGTATAGTAGTAGCGTATAGTAATATATTTAGTGTTTGGGGTACTAGGTTAAGTATTAGGCAGCAGCTACTAAACCTAGCTATTAGGCAGTTTAGGTTATCGCGATAATAGCCCTTTTAACGGCATCTATAGCAGTGTTCTAGTTTTTAAAGTAGCTCGCGTTCTCTATCTAGGAGTTTTTATAAAAAGGTTGGTATAGAGAGGTTAAGATTGGCTCCAGTAGTATTTAAGGTAGTAGGCGTTGGTGGCTTAGTATATATTGGTTTAGTAGGTTTAGGGGGCTTTTATAGGGAGATCTTTAGGTAAAAATTAGCAGTAGCAATCTAATTTAATTATTGTTTAATCTTCTATAGGGCTGCTACCATATTATAAATGTTATTATAGTTGTGGCTAGCGGCTGCGTAACTAAGGCGGTAAGTAGCTTTTTTAAGGAAATCATCTTGGTTTTTAGTATTGTTTTAGGTAAGGGCTTCGGTATATTCCTAGAATTTAATATAAAACTCATTAAATAATTTAGTAGGGCTTATCTTTAGGGTATATAGTTTAGCTTGGTTGGTAGCTAGTAGGTTATAGTCGCGGTATATTAGGTTAAGGTTATTAAGGGCTTTTTAATAGGACTGCTATTTCTAAAGGCTATTAGTTTCCTACTAGGCAAAGAGTCTGTTAAATAGTATATCCTTTATTCGCCCAATAATATAGCTAATCTTAGTGTCTTCTATAGGAAAAAGGCAGGCGCTCTAAGTTAGTTTCTTACAGATTTACATCTTCTAGTAGCTGTATTCCTTATAGTCCCCCTAAAAGACTAAGGGGTTAGAGTAATATATATTAGACCCTATAGTAGCAGCTTAGGTTTAATTATTATAGCTTTTATTATCGCTACTTTAGTAGGGGTTCCTGTTAGATAAAGCTGCTTAGTATTAACCCTTTGTTAAGCGTTAAGTAGATAAGGTTACTAGGGGCATAGAGGCTTACGTGGCGTTATATATAGTAAAGAGGTGTCTAATATTATTATAAATATACTTATTAAGCTAAGATTATAGGTACTTAATTATGCTCTCTTTTTTAGTAACTGTAGCAATAAGTGCAATCTTAGCCTTCTTTAACCTTTAGACGTCATATTTAGATATATAGAGGTTATCTTTAGTTTCTTAACACGTGTTATCGGCGAGCGCTTTATAGGCTTATAGGTCTTAGATAATATTATAATCTTAGGCAGTACGCATCTTAGCTTATATAAGCCTTAGGTAGTAGTTCTATAGAAGGCGGTAGTATTTATTAGGTTCTTATACTACCATTTTTATAAACATCTTAGCGTCTTATATTTTAATTTTAATAGGTAATAGCCCTCCTGCTTACTTATCTATAGTTATATAATTAATAAAAAATAAGATATTATTAGTGTCCACTTCCTTAGGGGTTAAGGCCAGGGCTAATAAATCTAATTCTCCTGGGATTGATTAGCGTTATAGGTTAAGTATAGGTATTGGGTTATTCTTTAGGTTTAATATAGTGGCTAGTAAGGAATATTATCTTACTATTATAGGTTCCTTAGAAGTATAAGGTAAGGTAACTTATAGATATGCTGCTTTTGGCAGCGCCTATTGTATTATAGAGATATAGAATTGGTTATAGGCTAAGCGTTAGTGGTAAAAAGGCGTAATATAATATTATAGGACGGGGGCAGTAGCTACAAGATATATATATTTAAGCGGTCTATCCCTTACAACGTCAGGGTCCTTAAAGTAAGTGGTCCGTGCGGGAACACCGTTTTCAAATCAACCCGTGTATCTGTATAGAATTCAATCATTAATTACACCATCACCATGCCTTCCAATCGTTCTAGAATTGATATAGACCTTGTTCAGAAGACTTAATATAACGTCCCCCGAAATAAGACTGCGAAAACAGCTCCTCCTAAGCCCTGGCCGTTACCTAAATTCGAACCTCTCTATATTGACAATTGGGACCACCATGGCTCACCAAATCTACCTCCGAATGTTGATATACACAATCCTTTTGGGCTATTTAGTCTCTTCTTTACGGATGAGATTGTAGATAAGCTTGTGGAGTGGACAAATAAGCACGCGGAGCTCTATCCTCCAGACGAGGAAATGGAGAACCTACGCGTATGGCAACCAACATGCAGGTAGGAGCTGTACGCGTACCTTGGAGTGCTTATTTATATAGGACTTACCATAGAACCAGCCATTAAAGACTACTGGAAGGATTTAAACACGCATGGCACTGAGCATATTGTCAAACAATATATAGGAGTTGTTCGATTTCAGCAGCTTAATCATCACTTTCGAGCCTCACCACCATGGCCGAACTCCGATAAAACACCTAAAACTACATTTAACCAAATCGATAAGCTTGCTGAGCATATCTGGCTTACTTATAGGAAGCTCTACACACCTGGAACCCACCTCGCCGTTAATGAGACGATTCAACGCTTTATGGGTTATATACCTGAAATTGTTAATATTCTATCTAAACTTACACCCAAAGGTTTTAAAATATGGGTATTAGCGAATAAGGGCTATATATTAGACTTTATGTGGCACGCTAAAGGTAATAAGAAGGGCCCAGTTGATTTAGATGAGTCTTTTATTAATAAAGGCTTTTTAAAGACGTAGGCAGTAGTGCTTGACTTACTTCTCCAAAAAGACGCTAAAACAGGAGAACGCCTCTACCCACCCAAAAAGCACGTTGTTTGGCTTAATAATCTATTTATAAGCGTTAAGCTTCTTACACGACTATAAGACCTTGGTATTGGAGCTGCAGGAACCGTTTAAACGACTAAAACACAACGTGAGGAATAGGGGGACCTTAAAGGCAATATTAAGGTGGCTACAACTATAAAAGGAAAGAAGAAGAAGAAGGTGCCAGCCGAGCAAATCAACCAGACGCTTGTAGAGCTCAAATTGACTTATGCAGCTTAGATACTGTGGGGAGAATTATATGCAGAGGTCTCTAAGGATGGCCAGGTAATAGAGTTTGCTTGGAAGGACGCCAATATTATACTTTTTATGAGTACTGTTAATAACGGTAAGCTCTATAATTCAACTTTAAGGCTCAAAATCTAATAACGTTATATATTACCAGGTCGCCAAACTAGAATTACTATGCGGAAACGTCCTCCCCTTACTGCTAGCGGCGCCAGACAAACTCGGAAGGTCTTTAGAGATGATTTCGAGAAGCTATTGCCTATTCCTACCTTTATATTTTGGTATAATCATTACATATATGGTGTGGATATTGCGGATTAATTGCGCTCATATTTTACAACGCAGAGGACCCACAGGTAAACCTAGAAGCCTCTATGGCACTTCCTTCTTGATACAGTAATTGTTAATTGCTTCCTACTGTCTTCCTACTGGCCTACCGATCGATACGAATGTCGCGAGAATAGCCACAAGCAATTTCGAATTGACCTCCGCAGAGCCTTATTTGAACGCTCGATTCGAAAGCAAAAGAATCCTGCACCTGAACACCCACCTCGACGCTCTACACATGATATAATATGGGTCCCTACGGCGCAGCATCAGCTGATCAAGCTGTTTCCAAGGGAGGTTTATTGCTCAGCTTGTATTGAGGCCGGCAGGCATACTCAGGTGCAGCGTACTGGGCGTCAAAAGGCTCTATCAGAGCTTTCACCCAATACTACAAAGAAACCTCGCGATGGTAAGGAATGGGAAAGGCATGCGCGTCCTCTAAGGACTCTTTTTGGTTGCAGTATATGTAAAATACCGTTCTGCAGAAAGGATGACTGCTGGAGGCCTCATATTGAGCGACTCAACTCCAAAGATTAAGCTTATATATCCAATATATATTGTATATTATGAATATCACCGACCTCATATTTCTGAGCACGGCCGCCGAAATTAGCGAATCTAATTGGCTGGTCCTTATCGATAACCTAAGGACGCCAATTGACGTTGCAAGGGATAAGATGTTGCGCGATCGATTATAAGGGTTAAGGGCGTAAGGGGGTGATATACCTACGCGTAGCTGACGTAAGCTGTATATGAGGTGTATGTAAGAGCACGGGGCTCTCCTATAAAGGCCCCTGCGGTAGGGTTCCGTAATATATTATAATTTAAAATTAATACCTAATTTTTCAATTCTTCGCAGATTTCTATATAGTGCACAGTGATTTCAAATAGTAGTTATATATTTATTTATTTGTCTATCTAACTATCTTAAGATATAGAAAGAGCAAAATTTACTCTAAAAGAAAGTTGGTATAATAGCTAAAATTATAGGAAATAGTAAGACTAAAATATCTAGAATACTGGGAACTGTCCCCAAATTAGGAAAACTATAGTGCTCTATTAACTGTGGCGGTAAGAAGGAATAAGTAGGCCCCGCGGTTAAGTTATATATAGTGTTAAAATTTATAGTTAGGCTAGTAATTAGAGTAACTAATAAAAAGACCGTTGTATATAAAGGAGGTGGAATAACTATTAGGTAAGGTCTATAACTTACTATTAGAATTAAAACTAAAGCAAAACGATTAGGTTCTTGCAATTTAGATATAGTAATAGTAAAGTTAATAACTCTAGAACCGGATAAGTTGCTAACTTAGATTTTAATAGTTGCAGCTACTTTAGGAGAGGAGTTATTTACAACTAAATAAATGCTTAAAGATATAGCTATGGACTAAGGCATTGCATTTTAAAAAATAGTATTTACCCAATTATAAGTCAAGCCTAGATTGGTAAAGAAGAGGACTAAAGTAAGAGTAGTAAGATCTATAGTGGCCTGCAAAGAATATTATAGTTATATTTCTATATTTAAGGGATATATAGTACGCAGCATTATAAGGGAGGGGGCTGGAAATTTAAAGACTATAAAGCTTGTTTCGGCTCCTCTACTATCTGGCTTTAGAAGCCAATTTAGGCTTTTTATTCTAATAGATTTATTTAAATATAAATTATACTAGCAATTTCTAAGATTAAACCATAGTTGCTCTAGGATATTAGAAATCTATATAAAGCACTTTTATACTTAAGCCACTAAGCTAAACCAATTAGGCATAATACTGGCAGTAAACTCTATCTTTATATACTATACTATAAAGATAGAAAGCGGTTTGAGTTACTAGAGGGTTAGAATTATATAGAATTTATTAGATGTTATATATACGCTTAATAAAAATAGACTCTAATAGGAACAAGCTTTTTTAGGATAGAGTCTTGTCTAAGAGCTTATAGGCATTGTTTTGGTAGTAATAGAGCGTTAAAATGCACCAAAAATCACCTTTTCACAGCCGTATCTCGACTATTTTATAACGTCTAGAGCCAGAGGCCCGCTTAGCCAATTAGAAATAATACCTTTTTAGGCATTAATATTGCCATATATAATAATGCTAGCCTATATAAATCCTTATATAAGAACCAATCTAACACTTTATATAGCCTTCTTCGCTCTAGCTAAGAAGGATAAGAAATAATATTATAGGCATATTTACCAACCCAGTTAAGCACTAAATATTTGGATATAATAACTAAGAAAAAACTGCAATCTAAAAAAAGGCAATAAAGATGTCACGAAGTTCGTATAGAGCAGTTCATTAATAAAATAGGTTGATTAATTAATAATCTTGACTTAATCGTTCTTAATGCTTCTAATAAGCCCCTAAGGCTTTAAGCTACGAAGAGACTTTATAGTGCACGGGCTCCGTACATATAACTTATGTATATAACCCACGCCTTTATAGAATATAGATTATCTAATATACCTCCTTAGCTTTAAGCTCTTTAAGGTTAAAGCTAACCACCTTCTTATATCCGTTAATAAGTTAATTAAACCATAATCTTATCTAAATCCTTTCGTCTTACTCTAATACTGTTCCTTAGGTCCTTTAGTTACTTCTCCTTATTTAGCCGCTCCTTAATATCTACTATTCTAATTATATTAACAAAGCTTTAAAACCTCTACTTAGGTAGGGCCTTTATAAGTCCATTAGCAATTATCTCCTTTATTACTATCCATTAAAATTATATTTATTGTATTACGTATTTCTAACATAGCTAGTATTAATAGATGTTAACGTATTAAAGCTTTGTGATTAGCTTTACTATATCTTTTATAATGTTACGGAACCCGACCGCAGGGGCCTCTATAGGAGAGCCCCGTGCTCCTATGTATACCTCGCGTACAGCTTATATCAGCTACGCGTGGGTATATTATCTCCTTACGCCCTTAACCCTTACGATCAATCGCGCAATGTGACGGTGCTGGAGCGCGTCACCTGCCATATTCAACCAATCAGGATTTTCCATGCCCGGCATGCAAAATCGCTATTGGCTCGCTTACTACTAGCGCCTTAGCGGCCCTCGCGATATGTCTACCTACTGCCCCTAAATAATTCTTCTTCTTCTTTTTCTCCTTAGCTTAGTATTCTTATATAGTAGCAATCTACAAGCTTTGGTTTAGAAGTATTTATATAAGCCTGTTACATTATACTAAGCTCTCCCTATATTGCCTGGGAAGGCCTTAATAATATCCCACCCTAAAAAAAGACCTTTGTCTATAACGACGCATTAACGCGTTATACTCAGACATTAAAAAAACTTATACTACTACGCCTAAGAAGGCCCTAATAATATCCCACTTTATAGGCCAGATTGTACTTAACCTGCACCCCTAAAAGAACCTTAGAATTAAAACCGAATTGTATAATTCTAATAAACTTTAGGAAGCTAATAATAGCACCTAAAGTAAGCTTATTTAAAAGACCTGCCTCTACTTAAAAGGAATATAAGATCTAGTTAGGATTAGAAATTAAAGATAATAATAACGTTATAGGTGTATATGAGCAGATTTATGCCCTTGCTACTAATTAAAAGGTTAATTGTCTTTAAGCCTAAAGTATATAAGAGACTCTAAAGGAGATCCTAGAAAGCCTTACTGCCTTATAAAATAGCCCAGCCTCCCCTTTATAAAGCCTTAGTTAACCTATTTACTTAACTA
>Ga0307507_10006786_pt1 | contig 17169 bp, 23 predicted proteins | sample 7_EM_MG_FD_207223 | JGI IMG/M metagenome (GOLD analysis project Ga0307507, IMG submission 207223) | Populus trichocarpa ectomycorrhiza microbial communities from riparian zone in the Pacific Northwest, United States - 7_EM | ecosystem: Host-associated > Plants > Roots > Unclassified | place...
GGGGGTGATAGAGCCAAACGACCCCTAGAAACAAGGACGCCAGGGCCCAAGAACATGATGAGGGAAGTAAGGCGGGAGGGGGAGGGTGCAGCTCACAGAGAGTGCGGGTGCAGCTCACTGAGAGTGCTGTGGTGGTGGATGTTGACGATCAATTCTCATGGTGTTGAGATTTCAATCGCCGGGTGTGTAAGGGAGATGGTTCGTGACCCAAATCCCGTATCCCAAGGGTGCCCTTATATAGGGGTTCTTCCCTCAACCCTAACCCTGCCTGACTCATACTCTCGCGTCACGCCCCTCATAACTCGTAATGAGTCATAGTGTGAAATCCATCAGCTGACTCGTCCAAGTCAGCTGCGCCCTATCTCGCAACCAATCAAAATCCATAGAACAAGTCATGTGCCCTAACGGGGTCACATGCGTGAAACCCATGACTCATACCTATGACTCATGTGTGAAATACATAAACCACATGACCACAATCGTGCGTCATGTCAAATATCAACCAATCACAATAAACCAATGACACGCTATCACGTCGTCATGTAAAATTCTATGAGTCAACTGATCTCATTGCATGAAAGATAACAAACCAATGTCTAATAACTATTAGTCATGTGAGAGTCTGCCTTGCTTAGTCACCGTTTGTGACAAGTACCTGGATTGAGATGCTTCCTGTTATTGTTACGAATATACGGAATTTAAACACTGCAACCAAACTACCCTCTCATAAAAAATATGTTGCGATGGTCAGGCATCCCTTAAACCACCTTATTTACCATCTAGTCCTCAAACCCAAAGGTTTAGTATCTGTAGCCATTCCCACAAAAGACAAAAGAAATATTGAAGAGAGCATGACAGAAGAGTAATTCCTATTGTATAGATAGATATAAAGAATATTGACCTCTTGAATGAAGCCAGCAGGGCTCCAAAGCCTAGCTAAAACGAAGACAGCAATAAACAGGATGCCAGTTTAAAGGGTCAGGCACCATGCTGAGCAAGCACCTCTAAGTGTTTGATTTGATGGAATATGTGCTGGAGGAGAGGTCATCTCCATCACTCATAGAAATTTTCCTTTATCAATTGCATAAGATGGGAGGAAATACTGTTTTCCTGAAGGTCTCCCTTTCAATTGTACCAACCCTGCTGAGACATTACTTACGCACCGTACCACTTTTTATTGCCCGGGCCTTGTACCGGTATGTACTCGAGTACCTCACCTACAGACTAAAAAAACCCGAATCCAAGTTTAGCAAGGCAATAAATTTTAGGATGAGATGGTAGTGCTATCCATTTGCAAGGAAATATCTCCCTAAGGCCTAATGCAGTATTAGAAAACATCAAAACAGTGTAATATTTTACACTTCTCCTAGGTCTCGCCACCCATCTAGGTGTTCCAGGCTTTTAGGTTAACCGAAAATAGCCTATTTTTCTACCACCCAGGTCTCCTTGCGTAAACTCCCTCTCGCGGCCTGTTGGCCGCTTGTTCCTAGTATTATCGTTATAGTTTTGAGCATCAGAAGTTATCCATCGCCAATGATTTTTCACTAGACTAATCCCCACCGAATTCTTGTCGCCCCGGATTTTTTCCGAATGCCCATTGCTTGCCGTCATGCTTATTAATATGGGTGAGAATCGATGAGCAAACCCAGCCAACCACGTGTCGGCAACCCAAATGGTATGGGGTTCCTGCGGCTCTTCGTGCCGATCACCAAAATTTTCGCTTCAATAATATATCAATTTGCTCGCTACCGCCACCACTGCCAACAATCCGAAAAAAATCAAATATGCCTTCAAGCACGATCGCGGAGAAAAAAGAGCCACTGTATGATCCTCCTCCCTCTCCCTCCCTTTTCGAATAACCAAGCTAACCCACCCACAGACCAGTCCTGGTAGAAAAGCCCATTCCACTAGAATTTGACATGGGCAATCTCTGCGCTTTCGACACAAACCCACTCGACCCCACCACCTACTCCAGTTCTCTCGAAGAGTGTCTCAACGACGCTGCCAGGAACTGCGCTCAGGCCTTGATCAATCAAGTGCTCACCACACTTCCCATGAAGAGTGCTTCTGACGGGGTTTATGCTGAGTTGCCGGATCCTGTGACCCCGTTGCCGAGAGAGAAGCCATTGCCAAAGGCTAAGGAACCTACAAGATGGTTTGTTCACTATTTCTTCCTCTTTCCTCCTCTTTATTCGTTCTAAGGGGAGGGGGGTCGTGGCAACTGTGCTGACATAGGAATAGGGAACTATTTGCGAAGAAGAAGGGCATCAAGGCGAAGACTAAAGATGGCAAGCTCGTGTATGACGAGGAGAAGGGCGAGTGGGTTCCCAAATGGGGTTATAAAGGAAAGAACAAGGGCGATGAGGGTGATTGGATTGTTGAGGTTGATGGGAAGAAGGAAAGGGAAAGGGGCGAGGATAGGAACCCACGGGCTCTTAGTAGGGAGGAGAGAAAGGACCGGATTAAGAAGAACGAGAGGCAGATGAAGAAAAACGAAAAGAGGGCTGCGGTCGGAGATAAAAGTCTGGCCATTCTAAATGGAAGGGTCGGAAAGAGATAAAATTGTTTGGAGGGAATGAAGGTACTCTTACGAAGTAATCTGGCGTTTAAAAGTCCATTTTTATGTACAGTATCCGGTATCCAATTTGTACATAGCTATTATAGTTTTTGCCAATGCGTTCCGAATTTCTGGTGTTGGGCGCTTTCGACTTACCTACGATACAGTATCATACAGAATGCCATTTGCTGAGAGCAGACAACCCTAACCACTAGCGGCGTCGGCAGAGCTTCACCACGCTCAAAGAAACCTCAACGCGTCTTCCAGCGCACAAGGCGATAGTCCAGTGGCAGCAGCCTTTCCCACCACGAACACCCCACTTCGCACCTCCCACGACATCAAAAGGAAGAGCTTCAGAGCTCACAGCCCACAACAATGTCCGATCAATCGCCCTGCTTCCTGTACAAAGAGACACGTGTGAATCTTGACTGGGATGACTCCTGTGGAAATATACTTAACATCTTCCTACCAATCCACCATTCCGGACCCACCAGACGAACCTCTTCTCACACAAACATCTTAAAAAAGCCCGAACCCGACAAGCCAGATACCTTATTCCAGTACCGACACCTTGCTACGGCGGCCTCAGTATACTACCGACCGATTGAGCGATACCCCCGATGTATCCTGTGGAGGGTCTTGGAGGAAGCGCAGGTGCTCTCGTTGACATCAGTGGACTTTACCAAGCCCCATGATACGCGAGGGGAGTTCTCGAGCACATTTAGGTTCTACTTCCCGGATACAATCAGGCCGGGATGTGTTGGGTTTGCAGACTCTCCTGGTAAGGATGAGTTGGTAGTTTATGTGATGACCACCGGGAACATTATTTACACATTGAATTTGTCGGCGGACTTCTTCCTCCGGAGCGCGGTTACTAGGAAGACTTCGAAGGATAGCGATTATTGCAGAACCTTCTTGCCTTCGTCGTTTACCCTGCATTCACCGCACTATCTGATAGTCATTGATCATGAAAATTTGCTTGTTTCGTTGCAGGATGGAGTGCTGCTTAAACTTGAGAAGAGTGATGCACTACCCGAAGGTATGTTAACTTGGATATGGAGTTTGTTTGATTTTGCGCTGACGGTAGGGTAGATCCTGAGATGTCGATGTCACGATATGTCGAGAAGACCTTTAGTGAAGGTACCTATATGGCTTTTTTCAAAAATAGAATGCCATACTTTAGGCCCGGGACTGTCAAACACGGCCGCGAAAATGTCTCGTTCTCAGCAGTTATATCTTCGGCGGTCTATTTCCCCCGGCGGCACGAGGACAGTATGGGAGAGGGGCATCAAGTTGATCCACTCTTGTTTACCGTATCCGTGGACCATACCTTGAAGACATGGTCATTAGACAAAGGTGTTCTCTTACACGCGATAGACTTGCTCAACGAAACCACTCCACCGTCTAAAATGAAGACCCTGCTATCTCCAGCGTCGTCTCAGCTATTAACTGTAGTTGACACCTCGTTTCGAGATGACCACATGTTTTACCTCGTCAGCTTTTCCTCTGCAACAACAGGGAAGTTCAAATTCTGGGCCGCTCAGCAGGGTATCGATGGGGAATATCAAGGGCTTGTGGATTTGTACCCAGATGAAGAGTTCACGGCGGATCCACCTACACTGAACTCTGTTTGGATGATATCCGAGTTCCGTATCACACCCATATCAGGTGACAACAACGGCCTCCTTAATCTATGGGTCCTGTGGAAGAGTAATACGACCTTCCGGGTGCAAAATCTACAATTCCACATTCTGAACGTTGGAGAATACTGGAACTCCTGGGCAACAGCAACTGCCGACTCCCTACATGGACTTCCTGGAATCCCGCCGAGCAATGTCACCTCTGAGGACATCACAGATTATTGGGTGGATTGGATATTCTGCCCTGGGAGATTCAGCGATTCCATCCTTCTTACAGCATTGGATATCCACCGATTGTTCTATTGGGCGACTACTGGCTCCCCGGTTGACGATCCAGCAGATTCATTACAAAGTAGAGTTGCGAAAGCCATCCCCGGTGCTGTCGAGTTGTATAAGACGGAGGATGGGTCACCGGACTATGAAAGATACAACCATGAGCTAAACACACAATGGGTGAGATACGCTCGTTTGTGTACCGAGCTCGACAAGCAACGGTGTGAAGCACTATCCCTTGTTGCAGATCCCCACACAGGCTTCGTATGGACTGTAAACGCGGATGGAATCACCGCGTTACGGGAATGCACCGAATCTGAGATGATGCAGCATAATCACCTCGCCTTTGCATTGAACAGGGATATACTCTCACGGCGGTCGCCTCGAAAACTTGGGGCTGGATTGGCGAATACGGAGTTATCTGATGCTATGCTTTTGGTGCAAGCTGCCACAAATTTGAGGAATAGCTTAACTGGAAAACTGTACGAAAATTGTCTGTGGAGGTTACAAAGGGAAGTGTTGGAGGATGGTGTGTTTGCATTCGAGGACCGAATGTTGTCTCTCTATCAGAATTGTTTAGAAGGGGAGATTTCAGATGACGATTGGGATAAATTTGAAGAGACGACAGGGGCAATGAATGATCCACAAACGGCGTTTTACTCTATCCTGTCGAGTTTGTTCCAGGCTGGGGGACGCGCCGGGGCGGCTAAGCTGACGGCATTTGGAGGGAAAGTACTCGTGGCTGGGAGTCGTGAGGTCATTCATATCAACCATGATATTTTGTTTGGGCTGGTGTTTGTTCTATTGATGCTCGTCTTCGAGGGGGGGCATCCGAAGATTGATAGCCCCGATTCGCTATATCTGCAGCTCCTGAACTACATGCGGGAGTACGAGGTTCTGAATTGGATGGCACGAACACCGTTGTCGATTCCTGACTCTAGGCTTTCAGCGGACGATGAACTCGCAAAAGGATTAGCCGGTCTGAAAGTCACTGGATCAGACCAGGCAGTCGTTTTACAGAAAAAGAAAGGCTCGGTCCTTCAGCTGATGCTTTCCGAGAACTCCGGTCCTCCCCCTCATGGGCCTGGCAGGAGCGGCTCCGTGGCGATATCTGTATGTATACGGCAATATTTAGCTAGCTTGGAACTCACAAATCATGGGAACGGGTTCGCAGACGTTGGCGCTGCACTCTTGAGTGTCAATGCTGCTGGAATTGCGATGGAATTTCAGAAGTATCTTCCGGCTACAAGTTGGGGATTTTATGTGAGGGCGAGAATACAGTTGAAGGATCGCGGTAGAGACACTGCTGCAGCAACCTTCAAGAGAGCTGCTTATGGGCTAGGTAGGTTTCTTTTTTTTCTTAAGACTCCATGCGCTAATACTTCTTTCAGCTATAGCGAACCCAACGCACTTTTCCACCATAAGATCGCTCCTGACCGAAATCGACCTTGAGACCTCTATCGGAAAGGGCCTACCACAGTACTATCTACATGTCGCGTGTTTATTTGAAGAGGCAAAGGCACCAGAATACCTTGTCGAGTTCTGTCAATTGGCCTTGACAGCATTAGGAGACGAAGTAAGCACCTTTCCCCTTTCCCTCCTATTTCATCGCTAACCCTGTGTAGAACGACTCTGCCCTAAGAACAGAAATCCTCCTGAAACTGTTCCAATCAACATTATCCCTCTCCCTCTTTGACGAAGCCTACTTAGCACTAACCCGCTACACCAACAAACCCCTTCAAAGAACTGCCCTGCGGGAACTCGTCGGCGCAATGGTCGAACAAAGTGAGGGCGCAAGACTATGCCAATACCCCTTCGTCGGCCTCCAAGACGACGTGGACGAAGCTCTGGCATTCAAGTGTTCCACGATAATGGACGTGTCTGCGGGTCCGCAATTCCACAAAGTCCTGTACGCGTGGAGGACGCAGCGGGGCGATTATAGAGGAGGTATGCCATGCCCCTACCCATCCAAGCAAGAAGACAACTGCTAATCTGTAAACGAATAAAGCGGCATCAATCCTCCACGAACGCCTCCAGCGCTTGCAAACTGCAAACATCGGCTCCGCTGACCCTAGCTCACGCAGTGTCTCTGACGGCTTCTTAGTCTTGCTCAACGCGCTATCGTGCGTCGGTGAAGAGCAGGCTTGGATATTATCTACCAAACGTGCGGAAGGGGATGATACCACCGGCGTTGGGAACACGAAGAGGGCGAAGCTCGCTGACAGTATGACACATCTCCCTCCCTTCCTCCTTCACTCCCTTCCTCACCTCCTTCCTTTTACTACGCTTGTAAGAGGCGATACTAATTCGATTCCAGCAACCACTTCCTCACCCCAACGCCGACAAGTGGTCACGCTAGAGGACATCAGGAAGGAGTACCAGAATGAAGTAGAAAGGATTGGTTTGCTACTTAACGGGGGGTTCTTTGTTTAAGTTATTTTCTTATGTGTCCGGGGGCAGGTAGGAGTGAGAGCAGACTACCATAATGTAATCACGGAAACCGTTTCTCTTACTCATTTTTGTATGATATAATTTGGGGCTTTGTCGGAATAATCTAGTTATGGTTTGTTACGCTGTTCGCTTGCTACTTCCGATACCCTAGGGGCCGATATGAGCAGAATGCAGGAACAGGCAACAAAAAAAGGCGGACACGCGATATGTCACCCAATACACCCTTTGTCCACCATATGTTTAGAATTTCAGAAACCACGCCCAATACCTCGCTCTCATGATCAACTCAGCAACAACCACTGTTCTACATCCAAACCCCAAAACCCGCCGTCGCCACCGCCGCCACACCAATACACCCGATCCTATCGCCAGTACCACAGGTACTAGGGATAAATAATTCGTAATAAGCTTGTATCGCTCTTCACAGTACGCTACTGGTACGACCAATTGTCCAGTGTATAAACAGCACCATATGATAGAATTTGAAGAATTGTCGGCGGGGTTAAGTTTTTCTTCACCAGCTTTGTTGTTGGGTTACATACCTGACGCACGGAATGTCACTCGGATATCGGTTCCTAGTCTGCTTTTTCCATCACCTTTTCGTCCGGGATGGGGAGGAGAATGTGGGTAAGAGGAAGGAGAGGGTGAAGAGGGGGGGGGGGAAGGGGGAGGCTGAAATGTAGTGAATCTGGCACCTGGTTTTTCTATCGCTTGAGATGGGTAGGTAGGGGGTTGATAAGTGGGGTGTAGTTGTGATAAGCTAGAGTTGCTCGTTGCCTTTGCAGTATTGTACTAGTACATATCAGTGCTGTAAGATCGCATTGGGGTGTCACTATGTTGGGGACACACGTATCCGCAAGAGTTCTCAAAATTCGCAGTTCTTGACCTAGCTTTATTTGAGCCAGTTTCCTAATGCTATCACGGCCTGAGCCTTAGTGATACTCTCTGCCTACTTCGTGTCTGAGCTGCGTATCTGACTCTCCGGCGCACCTCCCGACGCCATTTTATAGGCTGTCGCAACCACGCTTCCATGTGCAGTACCGGTACGTCAGCAGCGCAATCCCTCATCCACAACCGCAAGACACCAACCATCCCACCCGCCTCCCTAACTGCCAACAGCAAAGCCTCATAAGCTATGAGGATGGAATAAAAACTTTTTTAGTGAGCTACTGTATGTACTCGTCCATCCATCCGCCCATCCATGTCCAAATAACACAAGACTCCGGGGACGCCGCCAGAACAAATAATTAAAGGGAAAAAAAGAAGGAGGAAGAACGCCACCATAGTGAATTAATGTGAAAAAACACAAAACCGAGGAGGGCATAAAAAAAGAAAAAAAAGATCAAGTGTGAAATCTGGTGAAATCTGTGTCTTTTCACATTCTGTAGGCGGGGTGGAATCTATCGAGTAAAGGTGGCCTAACGAAGAGAAGATAATGGTGGAAGAAAAAACAAACAAGAATAAACCAGACGCCATTTCCACCAACTCATAAAATGAAAACCCGTATATTACACGTACATACCACCGAGGATGTCGGTTGACCTATTATACAAACCTGTAAATGTTAGTATTGCCGGGAGTTTTAGCTTTCGTGCCTTTCTATATTGTTTATTGTCAATTGAGTAGGCTTGCTATAGTGATAGTCGGAGAAGGTCGATCGAAGGTGATGGATCGCTCAGGGATTGGAGTCGAAGGTACAGGAGGAGTAAGGGGGAGGGCCACTTGCACTGGGGCAGGAACTTCAGTGACTTCGGTTATCTCCACGGAAGCGGCAAGAACAGGGGCGCTCTGAGACACGGGAACTGCTGCTGCTGCTTTTGCTGCTACCGCAGTAGGCTTTCGGGCTCTTGATAGTGTTGTCACTCTTGCCGCCGGGGGTTTTGCTTTTGGTGATCTGACCCGAGCCTTGGCCGGCTTAGCCACCACTTTCTTTACAACTTTAAAAGCAGTCGCAATAGGCCCAGGTTTCTGAGCATCTACCTTGGCCTTCGGCTTCGTGGCTGTTGCCTTGGGTGCGGGTTTCGTCTTCGCTTTCGATTTTTTCGCTACGGGTTCCGCCCTAGTTTCTGATGCCGGTCGTTTCTTTGTGTTCTTCCTCGGTTTGGCGATCTTGGGATGGGGACTGATTGAGGGGCTAAGGAGTTGGGGAACATGGACCTCCACAGAACTGCTATCCCTAGGGGGTTCGTCGGGATCGAGCTCAATGAAGGAACCGCAGCTATCACTATCCGTCTCGATCTCCGGTCGCGGTTCACTCCCATCCCACCTTGGCAAGCTCGCCATCTTTGCGACCTTTTCACAATCTCCACTAACAATCAAGTCGAAGACCCCTTCAAAGTCTCTTCCCACTGGGGGCGCGTCTTCGTTTATCCAAACAGTCATTCCCCCCCGGTAATCTTGAACAACTCCGCACATTTCACGGACAATTCTCCGAACACCAGGGACCTTGAGACTCGTTCCGACAACAATAAGACAATCTGGGCGGGACTTCAGGTCGGCCTTAGTGACTGCGCCAATCGCTTCTGCATCCGGGTTGAATTCGTTGTAGAGAACTATTCTGGGACGCAGTTTACCGACTCCAAGGGCTCGCTTGCCAGCTATACCTCTCACACAATCCATCTCAAGGCACTCCGAGCAATCTGGAGGCTCCGAACCCCTGAAAAGGGACGCCTCAAATTCCGCTAACCACCCACACTTCGAACACACCATTTTCTCTAACCCCCCATGCAATTGAATTGTCCTGGGCCACGGTCCTTTATTGCCGAGTGGCACGGTAGTCTTCAGGGGCTCCAATTGTGTATCAATACAGTCGACGTTTTGCGAGTAGAGTCTGAGAAGTCTCCCTTGTGTTGCCAACGTAGCTAGGAGATGATGAAAAAGGGTTGGAGTAGCCTGGGTGGTCATTGAGTGCAAATTCCTGACCATTTCGTGAAATGAGGAAGTAAGTTGATCGTCTTTGTAAACGGAAGCATCGAATAGCTCTTTGCCAGAGGTCTTCAGTTTCATGTCATTCCTGAGGGAAGAAAATAATCCTCCAGAGGAGCGGAAATCAGGAACTGTGTAACCAAGCTGAGTCAGCACTGGGACGAACATCTGGTGGCATTGAAAAACCACACCAAAAAAGGGTGGAAGCGAGGGCCAGGGCTAGCTGATTTTTGCAGGAACAGACTTACTTCCGGCTCTAACAGAGATACCAGCGCCAGCAATGACAACTATCTTCTTCTTCTTGCGCAACAACCTTAATAAAGTGTCGATTTGCGGTTTTTGTGCCTTTAATACTTCCTCCGTGAGTGGAAGACGAAGATTGATACGTTGGGGGGGTTTCCGTTTAGGGGGTTCGGAAGCAGTAATTTTCAGTGTTTTTGGGGGAGGTTCCGTTTCGGGCGGCATCGTGTATGTAGTAGGATGTTTAGAATGAGAGAAAGGTTGGAGGGTGTTGTTGTTGCTGCTGTTGTTGCTGTTGCTGTTGTTGTGTGGGGAGGGAAACAAGAGGGGGCGGAGGACGGAGCTCGATTTCTAAAAGGAGGAGAGTGGTGAGCCAGGAAGGGCGAGGGGCGGGAAGGAAGGGATGACGGAGGAGGAGGAGGCCAGAGGGGGGTTTAGTAGGAGAAGCAGTTGTTGTCATGTTGCGTGCGGCACACAGCTGCAGAAGCCCAAGTTTACATACTGCACCCTCTCCCCTCCTCCTCTTCCTCCTTGGCCTGGTCGCTGCCAGTTACAATACAACTGCTCTCTCTCTCCACAAGCACTGACACTAACACAACAGAACCCACCGACAAGCCGGTGCTGGAACTGGCCAAAAAAAGCTGCATCTTGCTACCCATTGGCCTGCGCTTCAATGAAATGACAGCAAAGTTTGCCAATCTATTCTTTTCCTCCTAGCTTTTTCTTTTCTTTTCGAGGATTGGGGAAAGCTCACATTACATACCCCGTTGCTTTGCCTTTCCCCTCTCTCGCAGCAAGTAAAGGCAGGCTAAAGTATTCGGAATAGAATGGTGAATATCATAGGATGGTTTATAAGGGAGAAAAGCACGGCTCCCGATCTCAGACTGTTCATCGAGCTTTCATTTTACTCGTATGAAATGGTTCCTGGGCTCGCCCATTGCAATCCCATCTGTGTGGGCATTCCACAAGATAACATCCAATTACTCGAGGATTTCTGCGTTTTATGCTGTCCAATGCCTCTGAAGAGCGCCCCAATATTCTGACCCAACATATGATTCGGGTGTGTGTAGCCTGACACGATACAGCACGGTATTCTGAGAGTGAGACGCTGGCTTTTACTATGCAGTAGCTTACATTCATAATATTTGACCATAATACGGCTAATATTCCATCCCTATTCTATTCATTTTTTTAATTTTTTAATCCGTTGGCAGCTGAGTGGTTAAACTGGTTGTCTTCGTTTTTAGGGTCGGGGCTGTTTTGTCATGGCCTCCTTGGGGCTCGTTTCGTGCAAGGTGAGAGGAGATTCGTCCAGCGGGCGCTCGTGAGGGGAGGTTTCCGGAATGGCCTACTCGCTTATAAGGGTGACTACCGTACCTTCCCCAACGCATTATAGAGCCTGATTCTGTAGTATCTGCCTCCCCTGATTCTGCCGACTAACACCGGGATAAGACTGGAACGGTAGTCTTCAAGGGTTGTATGGATGCAATGTGAATGATTGTACGAATAAAGTAAAGGATACATTGGCAGTTTATTTGAAAGCTGATGCTCGCATACTAGGAGGTACGAGAGAGCACTCGAGTAGAATACAGTACGGCACTACACCGTAGGGCGGCATAAGAGCGCACATTAATAAGTCGCCTATGCGCGTACCGGATGTGTAAACTTGTGCATGATCAGGGTAGAGTGTGGGAGTTTACGCTTCTTGCGTATGGTGGGTGCTGCAGGAGCGGTACAGTACCTGTGAGTATGAGTAGAGGACCGGGGGAAGGGGGAGGAAAGCAACCAAGCCGGATTAGCTGCCACATGAGGTGAAGGATAAAAAGAGGGTGGGGAGAATACAGTCGCACCTCGTTATAACGAAAGCCCAGAATTCAGGTTCTTTCGTTCGTTATGGCGAGGTTTCAGAAGGAATTCCTTATAGCGAGGTCTGTTTGAATGGGAGCATGGGTATAAATTTTCAGAAGGTTCATTCGTAACAGCGAGGTTCCAGTACAAAGGGTTTCGTTATAGCGAGGTGCGACTGTAGGAAGAAGAGGGAATAACATACTGTACCGGTACTGTACCAGTATTCGACAGCGGGCCACAAGAGAGCAGAGGAGGCGGAGGAGGAGGAAGAGTGGAGAGGTCGGTTAGAGGTACGATTTCTCGAGGAATTGACAAGAGAGTAAATTCCATACCGGTAGGGGAGTCTCGGTATAATATGTTTCACATTCCAGCGTATCAGGGAGAACAAGGGGCCGGGAAATGCTCGGCCCCTCCAAGACGGGTTAGACTGACCAAACAAGAGGAAGCCTGGCAAGGGAATTCTCCGGTTGACGAAATCATGGGGCGAAAAGGTCGGAGAGCTGCAACCGTAAAATTGACGCAAGTTTAGAACAAGCAGCCAACCTATCCTAGAAATCCTTTTTTTCTTCCGGCAAGGTTGTGAGTGAGGGTGTGGGTGTTAATGCGTTATGTAAGCAAAGGATAAATTTATCATTTCCTTGGTTCAGCCTTCACCATTGTCTTATGCAAGGCCCCATCCGTTCCTCTTAGTCATCTCAGCCGCAATCTCGCCCACGTTTTCCTTGCGCGTGACACGTGAATCCCATTAATTTTGACTCGAACTCATGCTCGGTCACGTCTTCCCTTATCCGAAAGAAATTAGAGTGAATAGTCCATCTCCCCGCAGTCATCACTTCACCCCTCCCTCCCTCTCTCGCCTGCTCACTCTTTAACTCACATTATACCCCCATTTCACTGTCTAGTTGGCTATTCATGATTCTTCGTCCGCTATCTACTGCTTTAACATGATTAAGGATGAATCTTTTAAAGCGAAGAATCGTTTTTTTGAGGGCCTCTATTCCCTTGATTCGATTGTCGAGGATGACGACCTATACGAAGATAATCTAGTCTCTACACTGCTAACAAAGACAAAAGATCCTGTTATTAGGAATCCTCGAACCTTGCCTAAACTCACTCGGGCCCGCACAGCCGCCACGTCAAGTGTAAGGCCTGTTTCTAGTTCAAGAGCTGCGGTTTCAAGGACCCTTTCTCTGCCTGCCCAAAAGCTTCACCCCTCCACCATACCCAATAAACCTATGCCTGCACTTTCCACCTCTACTGTCGTAGCTCCCCTAGCACAGCACGAGGCATCCCGTTCCCCTCGTCTTCTCGCGCCTTCAACATTTGTTGCGGCCCCTTCTAGGGCTGCCGCTACTGCCGCTCGCTCGTCACCGCCTTTACCTGATGTGCCATCAGTGCATACTCCAACGCCCACAGCCCCCCCTGAATCCTCGAGAATGTCCATTGCAGGCTCGGGGGGTTCCACAAAACGAAAGCGCTCCTCGAAGGCGGCCAACCAACTAACAGCTAGAGGCTCTCAACTCATTTTTTCAAACCTTGTTTTCTGTAGGTAAACAAAGATCGTATTTACGTGTGGGCAAAATTACTTACGATCTTGCAGACTTTATCCCAAACGATATTAAGAATCCAGCAAGGAAGATACGAGTTCAGAAAGCTGCTGAATTTGGCGCTTTTTGTATAAATGAATGGAATGATCGGTGTATGTATATGATGGACAATCTTATGAATAACAACCTATCATGCTCCTCAATTTACATTTTAAAAGGCATGGGTTGGGCTAATACCGAAGGAACATAAGTTATCACTCATATTATTGTCGAAAGCCATTTCAAATATCTTGATGTCCTCAAGTACTTGAAACTTGAGAAGCTACCAGTAACCAGCACTCTGATTTCCTCTGGTCTTGCAAACTTCTAAACGGAAAATTCTTTGTAGGAAAGCATCATCGTTGTGAATCAAGACTATACAGGCGACTGCCTACATCATGGCCGTATTCTTGATCATACCCAGAAGATTTACGAGATTCACGGTCGTGCACCTTTGTCACCACCTCAGGCTCCAGCCCCGCCCCCTCCTCCTATAAACGAAATACCCCCACCACCACCACAAAGCCCTCAAATCAAGCCCTCCCGGCTGAAGAAGCCCCTAGAGAGGTTAGCTTAGGCACCCACTTTAAATTAAGGATTACAGCCTTCCTAACGTACATACAGTACTCAAACCTCTTCGCACCCACCCTCTAGCCTATCCAGCTCACAGCCTTTCGAAATTGATGCCCCGGTACCCACACGTAGCGATTACGTAGCCTCAACTGCGCCCGATGAAACGGCTCCAAAAGATGATCTAGACATGATGATTGATGAGGCGAAGAAAATAGGCCCCTTGGTAAGAACATGATATATCACTCGCTGGAAAATAGCTGATGGCTTGAAGCCGCTGGAAGACGAAGGAGAGGAGTCAAAGAGCGTGGAAGAGATAGAGACGACAGATGACGAGCAGGGTTCGCCGGAGCCGGCCAAAAGGCGAAAAGCTAAAGGTAGGGGAAGGAAGAACGACAAACCTAGACACACTCTAGGAACGTTTCAGTGCCTGCAGAAAAACGATGAGAATCAGACGGAGGGCAATCCCAACCAGCGGACTATTGAGATTGTGAGATCTGGAGCGGAAATTTCATTGAAATATTTGCTAACAGCGATGATGAATAGTTATCGGAGATGCAACGTTATTATGAAATGCTGAAAGATACTTGGAGGTCTTTGGGATATAGGAAGGCTATAGCCACTTTGAAGCGACAGGATCATAAGATTAAATTTGCTAATGAAGCACGAGAGTACGCCATCCCCCCGATCCTACTCGAGATTCGTGCTCATCGAATAGGCTCCCGGGAATTGGCGATAGAATAGCTACGAAAATCGAAGAAATAGGTGACCGCTCTCCTCCTTACACAATCGCCCCCTAATTCTAACCTATATCAGTCCGAACCGATCGCCTCCGAAGACTTGATTACACAAAGATGGATCCTGAAGATGAGGCATTGAGACTATTCCTTGGTATTTACGGTGTAGGGTGAGCACCCTAGTGGCCCCCAGACAAGTCCATCTACTAACACACCCTTCAATAGTGGAGTAAAGGCTCAGAAATGGATAGACGCAGGGTATAGGACTCTAGATGACATAAAAGCCCATGTGCGACTTACTTCATCTCAGCAGATTGGGATTGAACACTATGAAGATTTCCAGCAACGCATCCCACGGGACGAGGTGAAGCAGCACGGCGACATTGCCATGCGCGTTGCGCACCGGATAGAGGCAGAACTAAAGCTTGAGATTCTGGGATCGTATAGGCGGGGTGCCAAGGACTGTGGCGATGTGAGATTTTATTGAGCCATCCGTAGCGTGAGTGATTGATTAATTGGTTGACGTAGATTGACATCATGATTACGAAAGAGGGCGCAGAGGCGCATGCAATTACTGGTATGATATCCTCCCCCAGTACTTGGCTCTCACTATAAGCTGATCATTGAATAGAGATTATCCGCGAACTCGTCGAAAAGCTCTTCGAAATTGACTTCTTGCAATGTGCCCGTATGCCCCCTTCACAACAATATATCCACTAAAGAGTATTCAATAACTCCTCGCAGTTGCGATCCCAAGAGGCTCAGACAATGGCACAAAATGGCACGGCGCATCAAAAGTCTCCTCAGGGCCCTGGCGTCGAATAGACTTCCTAGTAGTTCCCTGGGCAGAGCGCGGTGCGGCATTACTATACTTCACAGGCAACGACATCTTCAACAGGTCTCTCCGTCTCTTAGCCTCCAAAAAGGGTTTCAGACTCAACCAGAGTGGACTGTACAAAGACGTTTTGCGCGGAAGGGACAGAACAAAATTCACGGACGGGGTCCTAGTGGAGAGCGAGTCGGAAGAGAAGATTTTCGAAATCCTAGGCGTGCCGTACAGGCCGCCAGAACACAGGATATGCTGAGTTGACCGTTTATGGTATGGACCCAGAAGGCTAGGCTCTGTACTAAATTGCTGGCGAAAGGTGGCGGTTTTTAACGCACGGTATGATACTAAACGTTGCTGTACCATAGTATAAACATCAATTTGAACCTTGACCCCCAGAGAGGCCACAGAAACTAACCGTGGGAAGGAACACCGTACTTATGGTGCCGCTGGGTGGTGCGCTCTGGGGGGTTAGATTGGTTATGGTAGGGAAAGCGGTGTTCTAGAGTACCCCTCTACCAGAAGTTAGAGCTGAGTGATTATGTAGCTCCTGGGAGTTTGTGTTGTGAGATTGAGAGTTTTCTGTGGTAGACTAAGAATGGCTGGCCGGTTGGTTGGTAAGGCGATATTTTTCATTGAGGGTGGAGTCGTAGGGCGGATATCTAGCTGCGATGGAAGGACCTGCGAGCTATGATACCTTTCGAAATCCCAGACCCCCGACCCTAGAACAATACACCCCTACACACCCGCTCTACCCCCAAACTTACTGGGCTTCTCTTGTCTTTCCCCTCTTGCCACAGCACTAGGTCCTCCCTCGGGTCTCAACGCTAATTAGTGCCCTCGCTTTATACTCGAGCATATCCCCCCCCATGACAACAAAACCACCAATCAACCCCTATGGTGCGTTGTTAGTTACGGACATTTCAACTAACTATAATAGGGAGGTTTTGCTAAGTCAGTTCGCTACTGAACTTATCTTATCACCACGGCAACAGCACTATCCTTTCCTCTTGTGGTAAAGCACTAAGTGGCTCAACTTTGCACAGTATTATGAATAGTTCATAGTTCAAACAGTTCAAACACAATCCACCTCTTCATATTCACACATACCAAGTTATATTATTAAAAGATATATATTGAAGGTGTTGGGGAGCATCATAGACAATAGCTGTTGTCTAACACTGACGATGAATCGGTTGCACAGTTCAATTGTGTCATAGCAAAATTCCAGGAAAAATCCTGCGCGCCGCCGTATCCTACTTTGCCTAAATTAAGTGAAGTTCAACAGCGGACTGACTTAGCAAAACCTCCCTAATAGCTAGTCAGGAACAGAACCAATAGACCGAACAAACGAGTGATTTCTCATGCCTAGCATGCATGCTGCGAAGGTCTCCCGACAAGAGTTTTCGCGTCCAACCTGGGGTACGGCTAGGCTGTAAATATCTCATTGACCTCAGGCTACCCCACATCTCGTAGTAACAAAACACAAACCCGAAGAGTGGACTTTTTTTTTTTT
>Ga0307507_10006787_pt1 | contig 17166 bp, 15 predicted proteins | sample 7_EM_MG_FD_207223 | JGI IMG/M metagenome (GOLD analysis project Ga0307507, IMG submission 207223) | Populus trichocarpa ectomycorrhiza microbial communities from riparian zone in the Pacific Northwest, United States - 7_EM | ecosystem: Host-associated > Plants > Roots > Unclassified | place...
ATTAATAATAATAATTTACACGAACTTGGTGATCATATGATGATACCTAAGAACCAAAGAAATTGAAAAAAGAATTTGAACCGAGAAATAACCTTGTACCTAAAAACCTAAAGTATACAAATGACGCCACGAAATCAATTAATTTTTGATAAGTCGGTATATGATTTTTATCCCTATAAAGAAAGGTTGTTCGCAACAAGCAAAACAAAGGAAAAAAATCTTATTTCTTCAAATCATCATAGGTGCCGAAACTTATAACCATAAAAGTAATATATAGACCATTCTAAATAATCTTAATGGACTTCTTATGGGTTGCAAGCCAATGAGCCCCATCTAGTAATCAACTAATACAAGTGTAATACTAGAACAAACCCTAAAATAATGTCTAATGAGTCAAAACAAACCCAATTTAAAATAAAATCCATAGATAATAATATTCCAACGCTAAAAAAAACATCATAAAACAAATTTCTCTTGCTTGGAATCCCCATGTATAGTTGAAAATCCTCATTTGCTTTCCTTAGAGGCTTTATCGACACTTCATGCTCAAATTAGCTAGGAAACTTTGTTTTTAATTGTTGGAATTTTCTCTCTTAAATTACCTCTTTTTAGTCTCATTAATATGCTAAGAAATCCCGTAGAATAAAAATAAAAAACAACAAAAGAATACTAAGTTTCATTGTCACCACATACATTCCATAATAGATATATAATCTTTGCAAATAATAGATAATTGTTACTACCATAAATGTTTTCTTGTTTAATATGGAATCCTTGTAGAATATGTAAGCCAATAATTGCTATATATGTTTTCAAGAACATTAAGTTGTATTGATTGAAATTCATAATACATAAGGAAATAATATTTTTTTAATTTTTACATATTTTTCTTGACAGATTTTTATCATGGCTTCAAACATTTTATTTTTTCTTATCTAAATGAATTAGCAGGCTAACACAGGCTAACATGTATTATAGAAAAGGTAGGATGTCTACTTTAGAACTCAATTAGAATATAAATAGAATTTCTTTTATAGATCTATATATATTCCAAGATTCAAATTGACAAATTTGACTTTATCAAATTCCAAATTCGTATGTAATGGTATTAAGACCTAAAAATCAGGTAAGTGAGATATGAGCCTATCCATGGTTATAAGCCTATCTCGAGGTTTACAATCAATATATATATATATATATATATATATATATATATATATATATTATACGAACTTACTCATGATCCTTTGCATGTAAAACCTATTATTGCTCATACAATTTAGGGTTCTTATTCGAGGGGATATTCTTGGCCAAGTTAAGATTGTTTATTTTGGTTTTATTTTCTTTGTTAAAACCACTTCATATTATGTTTTTATTTTTCCAACAATATAATAAAGAGTAAGGAGCTTCCATTGTGTGTGTGATTTTGTATAATCAATATCCCTATCTAGGGAGGGCATGCGTTGCCCTTTAAATATTTTTCCTCGCATATTCAACGATTATAGACAAGAATTAAAGGGAGAAAATTAAACTGAAATATTTACAAGTCAGATTCCAACAAAATGGCTAAACCATGAACTATGATTTAGTCTTTTAGACCAAGTCAAAGGTTAGATATATATGCTTTGTACGTAGTTTACAAGATGAATCAACAACTTTTGTCTCTTTTTAGCTAGATCTTACAGGCACCCTTGTTTCAACACCACAAATTATCCCGAGCTCTCCGTTTTAGCACCCTGATGATAGATAACATGCAGTCCTAATTAAATTCATTATCCTTTTTTAAGTTCAACACACCCTGGTGGTCGTCCTTATAAGCTACCAGGACTGTGATTTGCATAACTAAGCATGGGCTACATGGCATTGGATTCATTTGGGTTTAATTAGTTTTACTATTACAGCCTAATGAGATTAGCCTTTGGATCTGTTACAAGATGTAAATCTGTTGGTAAAAAAAAAAAAGGGTCTACCACAAATTTTCATATCATCAACAGTTAGGAATAAACTGATAATACTGTCCTCTATAGCACCTTCTGTTTTCTCCTTGCTTTCGGTTTCCTCCATACCTGGTCATCCTCTCCATTCTTTACTTATTATATTGCTGTTCTTTCTTTACCTTGTGTAAAAATCAAAACATAAACTCTTCAATGTTAAAGAAAGGTTCGAAACGAGGGAGCTCATCAAGAGGAGGGCGCATTTTTTATGAAGAGAATAGCTTGCTTAAATTTAGCAGAATCAAGAAAACTAATCTTCCTGCTGATAATGATGATGACTTTTTCAATACAAGAAATAGCCAGGATCAGGTTGTAACTCCCTCCAACTCGAGTTCGCCTTATAATATTGTCTCTCCGGTGGAGAAGTCTCCAAGGTCCTCTCAGAGGATCACCAACATTCCTTTTGAAGACAATGATGATAATTTCTCTCCTAATGTGCTAATGGGGTCATTAGTACGAGAAGAGGGTCATATTTATTCATTGGCTGCATCCGGTGATCTTCTTTATACTGGTTCTGATAGCAAGAATATAAGGGTTTGGAAGAATCAGAAGGAGTTTCCAGGGTTTAAATCGAATAGTGGATTGGTTAAAGCAATTGTGATTTCTGGTGCAACGATATTTACAGGCCATCAAGATGGGAAAATACGGGTATGGAAGGTCTCATCCAAGGATCCAAGTATTCATAAACGTGTAGGGACCTTACCAACTATGAGGGATTACTTCAACAACTCGATGAAAACAAGTAATTATATTGAAGTTAAACGCCACAAGAATGCGGTATGGTACAAACATAGCGATGCAATTTCATGTCTTAGCTTGAGCGAAGATAAGACATTTCTTTATTCATCATCATGGGACAAGACTTTTAAAGTTTGGAGAATATCCAATTCTAGATGCCTTGAATCAGTCATTTCTCACGATGATGCTGTTAATTCAATCGTTGCCGGAAACGATGGCCTAGTCTTTACAGGATCAGCGGATGGAACTGTCAAGGTTTGGAGGAGAGAATTACAAGGGACAGGAACCAAACATTTCTTTTCACAAACGTTGTTGAAACAAGAATGTGCTGTTACGGCAGTGGCGGTTAATCCTAACGCCACAGTTGTCTATTGTGGCTCATCAGATGGGCTTGTTAACTTCTGGGAACGTGAAAAACATATGTCTCATGGTGGTGTTTTAAGAGGTCATAAATTGGCCATTCTATGCTTAGTTACAGCAGGGAGCCTCCTGTTTAGCGGCTCAGCTGATATGGGAATATGTGTGTGGAGGAGAATGGGAAACGATCACATATGTTTGTCGTTGTTAGCAGGCCACAAAGGACCTGTCAAGTGCTTGGCTGCAGAGAAAGATCACGAGTCCGCGCCGAACGAGAGGCGATGGATTTTGTACAGTGGCAGCCTTGATAAGTCTGTAAAGATGTGGAGAGTATCTGAAAACGCACCACCAATGGCATGGAGAGGCTGTCCTAGTAGTGCTCCTACCTCCATGCCAAGTTCACTGCCAGCAGCTACAAGCTTCCCAGCTCAGACCAGGAATAATTAACGATATTCGCAATTAAAAAAGAAGAAGAAGAAGAGAAAAAAAGAGGTTATGTATATGTGATTCGTTACCTTAAAAAATGAAATTGGAAATTTTCAATTCTTTCACCAATTCAGTTGTTTTTGCAGTCAGATCAAATAAAAATATTGATGAGTTCTTACAGATTGCTAGCTTTCCTTTATAATTAATTAATTTCACAGCTTTCTTTTGCAATTTTATTTTATTTTATTTTAATCAGTGACAAGATTACGCTTACCTTTGCTTTAAGTATAATATAAGAACTTAAACATTTTCTCATAACCAATAAAATCGTTTAGGAAAAGGAAAGAATATAGCAAAACAATAATTGTCAATGAAAGCTACTGATGGAGACTTTGCCTCTGATTAATGAGTTGCTGTTCTTTCTTTTTTTATAAAAGTTGATATATGATCGATGCATCAGAGGGATGCCTTTCAGAACCTGTGAGAAATGTGAACCAAACTAAATGCTTGAAGATTCCTTACACCGAAAGCATTGTACGTATTTGATGATGAGCTTTGATAGAATCTTTTGTTTAATTTGTTCTTTAATTGAAGTGCAAGAAACTTCCATGCCTGAGCTCCATATGGAATTATATTTATTTTTTCTAGTTATTTAATTTGTGGTTTGGATTGAGGATAATCTGACGAGCGCCCAGCAGCCTAAATACTCAAAGATTGAATTTTATGCAGAATTGAATGATTAATTATGCTTTAATGACAGCCAGAAAAGAAAAAAGAGAGCATAGAATATTACTTTACGTAGATGCTTGTAACAGTGATAAAAATTGTTTTTAAAAATATTTTTTTGTTTAAAAATATATTAATTTTTTGTTAAATTTTTAAGATTTAATTTTAACAAATAAAAATGAAATAAAAAAATATATTAATTTATTAAAAAATATAAAATTAGGTGAAACAACTAACGTTCTGTTTATTTTTCAGTTTAAAAAATGTTTTTAAAATAATTTAATTTTTTTTTATTTTAAATTAATATTATTTTTTATTTTTAGATTATTTTAATATGTTGATATCAAAAATAATTTTTTAAAAATAAAAAAATATTATTTAATATATTTTTAAATAAAAAAAAACTTTAAAAAATTAAACAGAGTCCTTTTTTATCTAAGTCAAATATATGGTGCTTCATTTATTTGAATGGTCCATATTTATTGGCAGATAAAGTTCTCAGCTAAGGTCACAATGATGTGATATTTTGCTTTTTTTAAAAATGAAGATTTTGGCATTATTAAGCAACTTTCAAAAGAATGTACAAACAGTATCCTATGGGTTTTAATTGTTCTTCAGAATTATCAATATGCTGAGCTTAATACTCGTACTTATAAAGGATTGATTTGATTACTATAATAACTATAAGAGTAAGAGGTTAAATATTAATTTTAAATAATTAAAACAATCATCACATTTTTAAATAATTTGTGCATGAAATAGAAAATTTAAATATTAATTTAACAATGAACGAGGATATAAGAAAAAAAAAGAGAAAAGAAAAAGAAAAGGGCTTAAGGAATCGGTTCAAACTCAGGTTACTTTGGATATATATTTTTTAAATTTTATTTCAATTAAAACTTCATGTGTATTAATGAAGAACATAAGAATAAATAAAGATAAAATATCTAGGAATAAATATTTGGGTCAGAAAGATCCCAAAGCAGGCGGCTCAGAGAAAGAGTTGGAGAAAAAGGGTGCGGAAACCCCGTGCGATTCAACTTGGTCTCCATAACATAGCCATCGCCAACCTACCCACCCTGCTAGTCTACCCTATACAAAAAGTAAAAAAAAAAAAAAAACACATTCCCAAGCAGGAAACTGAAAAAAACAGTAGCAGTAGCAATCAAATACCCACCACAGCACAATATTCTCTCTTCTGGGACCTCTTTTATTGCGGTGGTGTGTGAAAATGTTTTTAAAAAATTGATTTTTTTTTATTTAATATACTTGAAAAATATTTTTACCATACCACCATTGCCGCAATGTAAACCAGCTCTTCAAGCGTTGGTGGTGGTGGTCCCATCCATGGCCCTACCAAACCCTACATTTATCCCCCGATTCCACCACCACGATGTAAAAGACAAAAGTTTGTGTCCCCCACCACCACCACCCTCACCTTTCTTCCAATAACACAAGAAACCAGATGCCCCCCTTGCCCTTGCTAATGCTAATAATAACACCTCCACACCTTGTTATAGCCTTTCCTTCATACATGCACATGGCAGTTCCATGTGCATGATAATAATAATGAATGAGCTTACAGTGTCATTAAACCAAAGCATCTTCTTCTCTTCATTTCTTTGAGTTCTTATTGCCCTGTTCTTGCCTGGTTTTCTTCCTTTACTTCTCCAACGCATCTTCCTTCTACCCAAACACCCTCTTCCCTTTTCCACTTCTCCCAAAAACCTGTCCTCTTCTCCTAGCCTCCAATCTTGAAACCCAAATTTCCCTTTCCATCATCTCTTCAATTTCCCTCTTCTCACAAGCAAACTCATTATTCACCCACTTTCCCTTTTCCCTCGTCTTTTTTTCATCTTTTCCTTCCAAATCAACTCAATAGCCCACACTTTTCCTTACCACTCACTTTATTCCTCAAAACCCAACAACCCAAACTAAAACAAAAACCAAGAACATGTTTCCTCTTCTTGTTTTTGAAGTTAGGGTTTCAATTTGATCTACAAATTTACGAAAATGCCACCAGACACTGAAGATGGAGTTCAATACTCATTCGCTCTTGAATACACCGGTCCTCCGGTGGGTTACGATATCCCACGCGCCGTCCCAATCAACGTCAGCAAAATCCCTGTCGCCGCGGTAGTTTCTCACATTAATTTCCCACGGAAGATCACCTTACCTGTAGTAAAGCCCCTGCTACCCTCATCTGATACCAGTAAAAACCCAAATTCTGTTATTACCGGTAAAATCCCAGGTAAGGATTGTGGATCTGAAGAGGGAGTTATAACTGTTTCGCCAACTTCAGTTATAGAGAGAGCTGCTGATTGTAATTTGCAAGAGAGTGTTTTTTCTGGTGAGTTAAGTAGTTCAGGTTTGTTAAATGATGGGGCTAGGAGTTCAAGTACCATAGAGTTTTCTGATAGTTTTGATGATAAATCTCGTGATGAAAGTTTGTTAAAATTGAGGGTTTCTAATGAATTGTCATCGATTCTAGATTGGGAGTCAAATGAGTCTGTATTAAGCAGTGTTGATGTTGATGATGAGTACCCATCTTCGCGTGTTTCTAGCGTTAAGGTTTCTAATAATGAGGTGAATGGTGAGGGTAGAAAAGCCCCAGTTGTTACTTTTCGCGATATTGAATCGGATGATGGTGTTGGTGGTGATGATACTAGTGATATTGATGATGGGTTTGAAGGGAATGAAGATTTTTTGGAGGAGGAGGATAGGGTTATTCGGGTTAAACGAGAGGCAAGAAGTAAAGGGAAGAAAGGGAGTTGTTATAGGTGTTTTAAGGGGAATAGGTTCACGGAGAAGGAAGTTTGTCTTGTTTGTGATGCGAAATATTGTAGTAATTGTGTGCTTAGAGCGATGGGATCGATGCCAGAAGGGAGGAAGTGTGTTACCTGTATTGGGTTTCCGATTGATGAACCGAAGCGTGGGAGTTTAGGGAAGTGTTCGAGGATGCTCAAGAGGTTGTTGAATGATTTGGAGGTTAGACAGATAATGAAGGCGGAGAAGTTGTGCGAAGCTAACCAGTTGCCTCCAGAGTATGTTTATGTGAATGGAGAACCTCTTTGTCATGAGGAGTTGGTTATTTTGCAGAACTGTTTGAACCCGCCTAAGAAGATGAAACCTGGAAACTATTGGTATGATAAAGTGTCTGGTCTCTGGGGAAAGGTGAATATAGTGTAATACTTTCAGTGATTATGTTCTTGTAATAATATGATATGGCTTGTTTCTTTGTTTTGGAGTTTGATGGTTATTTCAAAATTTTAATTTAACAGGAAGGGCAGAAGCCTTCCCAGGTTATAAGTCCTCATTTGAATGTTGGGGGTCCAATTAAGGCAAATGCAAGCAGTGGAAACACGCAGGTTTTCATTAATGGCCGGGAGATCACAAAAGTAGAGCTTAGGATGTTGCAGGTTGAGTCTTTACACATGCTCTTTTCTTTGTTTGTTTTGAATGATTTAATGTGAAGGGTTTAGTATTAAGACCATTTTGTTGAAATTGCAGCTGGCAGGAGTTCAATGTGCTGGCAACCCTCATTTTTGGGTGAACGAGGATGGATCATACCAAGAAGAAGGACAGAAGAACACTAAAGGTTACATTTGGGGCAAGGTATGCTCTACATGGAAACCTCATCCCTGCCTGAATTTTCTGTTTCTGCATTTATATATGCACATGGGAATTTATTTGTTTCTGTGTTACTTAACAGGCGGGAATGAAGCTTGTTTGTGCGTTCTTATCACTACCTGTTCCTTCTAAACCTTCAAATTCTTGTGGAGAACAAGTTAATAGTCTGATTAGCAGAAGCGTCCCAGACTACCTTGAGCAGAGAACACTTCTGAAGCTGCTTTTAGTTGGATACAGTGGATCTGGAACAAGTACTATCTTTAAGCAGGTAGTTTCTCAATTGGGGAATTTCACCTCTAAATTTGTTTATGTTAAGGATTACCAGTCTTTGCTTAGTGTCATATGGTCATTGTCTTGTTTTCCAACTACGGATGTTAATGAGGTTTTCCTGTCATTACTTTGTGTTGTATGGTTATGGTCTCTTTTTCTATCTAAGAACATCCAAGTGATGTTTCAAAAGGTACATAGATGTTATTATGCTAATGCATTTATTTGATTATTAAATTTAGTTGGAGAACCTTGGATGGTAAAGTAGGAACCATCAACAGTGTTCAAGCTATTTGCTATTCTCAAGCAACTGTGAAATCAAACATTCCCTCTGTTCCAAATTAAATTTCCATATTTGATTTGCTCAAAATTTTAACTTTTAGTAAAAGTGGGTCCCACTTATATTTCTTTATGCCGTTATCATTGAAAAGTAGTAGAAAGCATATTCCATAATGAGACAATGCTATTTAATAAAGGATAAAGTGGGAAAATTGAGTGTAAAATATGTTTATTTTAAGAAAGCGTTAGTTTTCCAATCTAACCCTAGACACTATGCTTAAAGCAGTTTAAATGGTAAGCCAAAGTTCAACTTTGAAACATAGTCAAACCATCAACAAAAGCAATTTATTTGGATTAAAAATGAGTTAAAAATAGGTGTAACACTACTAGAACAATGAAAAGGCCCACTCAGTTAGGTGGCTTGTGGGTTTTGTGCCATTACAATGTTTGTCATTGCTTGTATTGGACTGGTTAAAACATCTGACTACTCTTGGAGGGAGTGCTTGTATGTGAACCTTGTTCTGCAAGCTTTTTACTTTTAGTATGCATTGATCTGTGTACCTGTATGCTTGTACTCAGTTTCTCTAATGTGGCCCTTGAAATTATCGGGGCCATGCCTTATCCTGCAAAACATGGCTATAAAAGCAATGCTAGACAATGCTGTCCAAAATTAGCATACTTAATTTTAATTCAATGCTTTTTTCAGGCAAAGATTCTTTATAAACCTGTCCCTTTTACTGAAGATGAGCGTGAAAACATTAAACTGACAATCCAGAGTAACGTGTACGGTTATCTTGGTATACTTCTCGAGGGCCGTGACCGTTTCGAAGAGGAAAGTTTAGCTGCAATGAAGAAAGTGCGATCTACTGATGAAACAGAAGCTATTGGTATGTTGAGTCTCTCTATTCTCTTTATCTTCTCAACTCTCTTTTTTTCTTTGTTCTTGGTATTGTTTTTGAAGAATGACCCTCGTGTTTATTACTAACTCGTGTGTGGACATGCATAAAGAGGAACAAAAAAGAAATGCCCATGGATGCATATAACATGTATAGATGAACACCATTAGAACTAAAAGTGTATAGAAATCCTTACCCCAAGTTCTTTCTGAGAATTTTGCTATGAACTTAGCTTTGGGAAGAACAAGGGTTGTGGCTTCACATTTGTAATTTCCAACACTCTTTTGTTGTATGGGAATACACCAGATTCTAACTTACTCTTGCGTCCAAGTAGTGTATCAGAGATAAGGAAACAGATTTTAGGTTGGAACTGGGATGGGCCAAAGAATGTTCCATCTTCAAGATGTGATTAGATAAGTGCTTTGTAGTATTGATGAATAACATGCTGTTTCAGAACGTGTTGAATCCACTCACTTACAATGTAGAAGTAGGTGTGTGACAGCTGATTGATTTACATTTACTTTAAAATTCTTCGCGGGCTTATATTCTGTAAGTGCCTGAAAGAAAATGTTTTGTGCTAACAGGCAGTACCAGTAACACCAAAAACCAAACTATCTATTCAATTGGTCCAAGGCTGAAAGCATTCTCAGACTGGCTTCTGAAGACCATGGTTTCAGGTAATTTGGAAGCCATTTTTCCTGCTGCTACTCGTGAATATGCACCATTAGTTGAAGAGTTGTGGAAGGATGCAGCCGTTCAGGCCACTTACAAGCGGAGAAATGAACTGGAAATGCTACCTAGTGTGTCAAGCTATTTCTTGGAGCGGGTAAGATCTTTTGTCAGGTTCATTTGCTCGGTCAAAATTTGTTAAATTATATAAGGGTTATATACATGATTCTCTCCAATAACAATACCTGATTTATGGTTGCAGTGGAATTCCTTTTCTTTCCTCAGCTTGCATAGGCTGAGCAATAGTAATGTTTAAGCTTACCACTGGGTTGATTAGGGGTTTATAGACCATTTTGTTTCATCTTATTGTGCTCTTGCCAAACATATTAGATGATAATTGTAACCGCAGTTTCTATGTTATTGTTACTAAAATTATTCTCCACAGGCTGTTGAAATATTGAGAACAGACTATGAGCCCTCAGATTTGGATATCCTATATGCTGAGGGTGTTACCTCATCAAATGGGCTTGCTTGTTTGGACTTCTCATATCCCCAGTCAGCATCTGATGATAAATACGACACTGAAGACCTGCATGACGCTTTACTTAGGTAGGAGCCATGATTTATTATAGATATGCCTTAAATTTTAGATGGTTTAAATTTCAGATGGTTTAAGCTCTGGCCTTTGTTATGAACAGCTTGTAAGCAATCACTGCTGCTTCTGTGCTATTTGCTCAATCTCTGGCATGGCTCGTCTAATTCTTCTATCTCATCACCCAGGAACATTATTAAATATGTAGTCATTTGAAGTGGTATCTTTTTATTGTTGACAGTTTTTCCACTTCTCTTTGGTCACCAGGTATCAACTAATTAGTGTACATGCACGGGGGCTTGGAGAGAACTGCAAGTGGCTAGAGATGTTCGATGATGTTGGGATGGTCATTTTTTGTGTTGCCATGACTGACTATGATCAGTTTACAGTTGATGGGAATGGCACGTCTACTAACAATATGATGCTGAGCAGGAAATTCTTTGAGAGCATTGTTACACATCCAACATTTGAGCAGATGGATTTCCTTTTGATACTAAACAAATTTGATCTGTTTGAGGAGAAGATTGAGCGAGTACCATTGACTCAGTGCGACTGGTTTGATGATTTTCATCCAGTGATCAGTCGCCATCGCTCCAACAGCAACAGCAACAGCAACAGCATTAATACTAGCCCCTCACTTGGTCAGCTGGGTGCACACTACATGGCAGTCAAGTTCAAGAGGCTCTACTCTTCACTCACTGGAAGGAAGTTGTATACTTCTGTGGTCAAGGGACTTGAACCTGATAGTGTTGATGCAGCTCTTAAATATGCGAAGGAGATTTTGAAGTGGGATGAAGAAAAGCCCAACTTCAGTCTCAGTGAGTATTCAATGTATAGCACTGAAGCAAGCTCCTATTCCCCCTGATCAGTAAAGCAAGAAACACTTGTACATGGATCTTGGCTCTAAACAGCAGTTCTCATTGCCACTGTACATATAAGGGCACAGAAATTAACGAGAAGTTTTACTTGCGTGAGCTATTGCAGCTGTAAGATTGTTAAGCCAGCCTTTAGGTTTATCTCGATTTTCTGCAGCAAAAAATTTATTTCCGAGATTATCAGCACAGAAATTAGGATGAAACACTTGTTTTCCTCGTCACACTGAAGGAATCGCTTGATGTTGGTTTTCTACCTTGCGTGTAGTTATTTCCACACCTGAACAGAATCGAATATTCATTTGTAATATAAGATGATATTACAAGATCTTTCGGATGCCGTCTTTCTACGCGCACCAATTTTCGTTGTCTCTATTTTGTGAAATAAAGTCTTTTGATAAGGATGAACGCAGGCATGTGTGATGGTTAGCATTTGCATATACTTGTTCAATGAGAGTAAAGATAAATAGTTAAATACAAGGAAAAGAGAGAGCAAGAGAAACTGAAATCATTATTTTCATGCTTATATGAAAATTATAAATTCATTCTCTCTCTTCCGTTGTCTATTTCTCCATTTAACTGGCGGAGGCAGGTGGATTTGTAGCAGCCTTGTCACATGAGCCCTCAGACGTCATACCGCACGTACCAGATTTGAGGTGTAAAAAATCATACATGTCCAGTTGATCTTCCTGACAGTGACAGGCTTATAAGATTTACATTTAATAAGTTGCTGGATAATCAGATTGAATCAGAATCGGGTATATTAAATTTATATTGCAGATTCAATACTCAAAAGAATATTGAAGGCTACCAAAAGCCCCAGGCACCCTACCCTACTGTATACAATCATCCACCTGTTTGTGTGCGTGCATGTTTGTATACATAGATATTCGATACTCCTGAGAAGCAACTCAGAGAGACAGCAGAAACAACTTGTCCCCCTTTTCAAACAATTTTATCCCCAAAACTCTTTGATGATGCATCAGAGAGCCACCCACAATATTACAGGAGTACACCCAATCTTCCACGTTCAATCATCTACAAAACTGTATCTAGCCTGCTCTTCTGTGCTGAGTAATATGTGTTTTAGAGCCCAACCCAGAGATCCCATTTGATCATTCAAAGTGGACAAATCCCTTTTGGCAGATTGCTTGCTATCATCGATCAATTTAAACCACTCCTTGAAAACCAAGTCCGAGACATCTTTATCCTCCACAGCCGTCTCCCACATGCTGCTGAAAAGCAGGGCCTTCCGAATGTAGCATGCCTATAATAACAAATGTACAAGGCATTTTACGTCATTAATGTGAAAAAAGTAGGAACACTGCCAGATTCTCCTATCAACATGCATACCGTAATGATGTGATGAAAATTATAATGCATGCACCATACGTAATGGTTATTTTACAAATTCCTTTTACCTGCAACAAACCCATAATAACATCTGCAGTACCAGAACCCTCCCGTAGGCAAAGTAGGATACCTCGCTAGAAATTCATCAGAGAAAAGAACGAGTGAGACAAGCATTTTAAGAGGAGCGGCTGTATAATTATATGAAAATGCAAGGAAAAAGATTCTGATGGCTATACTGGCTTAATTCTTGTCCATTCTCTGCAAGAGCTCTCCATGCATACAAAATAATAATCCTCGCTAGTTAAAGACTGCATTGCCATCATTGACAACTTTGGTATCTCACTGTTGGTATTTAAGCACCCTATTCTAATGGGCCACAATTCTTTGTCTGTTAAAGAAACCAATAATTAGCTCAAGTTGCATCATTCATAACACCTAATATCAAAGCACTAAAAAACACTAAAACCTGAGAAGAAAAGACCCACTTTTGGTCCATAGAAAATCAATTCCTTCCTCTTTACTCACTTCTGCAGGTGAAGGAACATGCCCGAAATCAATCCATGAATTTAGAATGATTTCAAGCCTATCCTGAAAAGAGAGAGGAAAAGTGAGAGGTTGAACAGTGAGCTTCATACTTTGAGGAAATACCTCTATCTATAAAATGAGGACAAGCAGTACTAGAGCATATATGCTGTAGAGATGATATTCATTTTTACAAAAGCAAATTTGATCCATGGATGTGCTGGGACTTCAGCTGGTTTGTAATAAGTGATGGGTTAATATTAAAGTTCAATCCAGATACTTTCAACATAATTGCAAGAGTAAATAAAACAAAACAAATTTCTAATAGTTAAGAAACAAGGAGAGCACAATCTTATTATATTGTCTGGGTACAGATAACAAAACAGCCACGAGACATCTAAAATGTGGTATCTCTGGAATTTGAATACGGGCTTCGTTTCATTCAGGAGTGGTTCAATAAACAGAATCGATAATAAACCAGCATGGACATAGCAACAGAAAGAGTTTTTTGCGTGAGAAAAGAAAACTGAAAATCTCAAAATCTGCTACTGAGCATATCTTGTTCTTCAACGGTCTCAAATGTAAAAGTAGATAGATTATGCTAGCCCATACAAACCTTAGTTAATGTTTGTAGATGGACATGCTGGAGTCCTTGATATATTCCAAAAAGGTCAATAGCTGAGAAAATGGGGTAAACAAAGAAAGGTAAACCTGCAAGCAATCTTGCATATTGACAACAAGTCAGAAATATACAATGGCATAAATCAACACAATGAATTCAGTTAGCACATTAAGGATAGGTCCAAATGGTAGAAAACATTATTTCTTCAGAAGGGAAGGTTTAAGTGTTATTCGATTAAGATCAATTTAAAATAACTTTTCAGCATCAGAATATGATGAGAACCAGAGGTACATGTAACTTTGAAACAGGAACATATGTATAAAGTGGGGAGTAAAAACATGTATAAGCGTAAGACATGTCTCAGCTGATTGAATATCACTAAAATCCAAAAAGTTTATTACTGGGAGGAAACTATATTTTTATTGATAAACCTACAAAAACAGAAGGACATTGTAGGGAAAGAAAGAGAAAACCTTTGGTTGTTTTTGAACAACATATTCAGAAGTGCAGCAAGCATGAGACCAAGGTTATCAAAGCTAACCGTTTGTATCTGAAACCCATACCACAGGTCAGGATATGTTCACAAGGAAAAAGAATAAAATTCTGTATGAAAGACATAGCAGTCATGCAAGGAAAAATTATAACCTGTGCTTTGGCAGAAACTTCACCAATATTATCTGCTATTGCAAAGCTTCTATGAACAGCAGACTGCGTATTAGAGAGACCCATTACAACAAAAAACCATAACATCTAGAAGTGCTTTGTAAAACTGCAGTCCCTAAGAATAATGATGAAGTGGGTGTAGCATGCTTCCATTTACCACATATGAGGGCAATGATGGTGGGGGCTCACAACTTATTTTGAGCCACTAAATTTACTTATATTAGAATCGTGTTGTTTATGTGCTTCACTGTTTGAGTATGAATGCCACCTAGAACTGGCACTGCAATGACTGCAGACCATGTTCTATGATGAAGCTAATGTTTAGCAAGCAACAGCAAAAGGTACATAGACAGAAAAGAACAATCAAAAAGGAAAAAAAAATCAACAGACTGTTGGAGGGGAAATTGTTAAACAATAAACTTGTAAACACCGCACAAAGTAGTGAAAGTAAGATACTACTATAGGCATATATTATTCATTGATGCTTCTTTGTCCTCAACAAACAAAATTTAACTAACATTATATTCTCCAAAAAAAAAAAAAAGAACTAATTTACATCAGCATATCATGAATGCTGATGCTGAAACCATTCTTCAGACTAGAATTGAAAACTAGGACAGTTCATGTAATAGAAAGGAGAATAACAGTTAAGGGCAAATCCTTACACCAGTTGCCAGGTAGCACGCAAGGCTTATTTGTTTGGCAATGTTGGCTAGAGTTGCGAGAAGCAAGAAATACTGAGGAAATGTGGGAGTCAGCAGCTCAATTCCAATGCTCAAACTGAACAGAACCGATGTCGTGAACCTAACTCTCTGCAAAAGAAAAAACACCATAACAGAACACATTAAGTATAGTGAAGGCTCTAACAACACCAAAATACAGTGCTTGTAACTGCAAGACTTTTAAACATCGCCATAAGCAAATAAGTGAAAAAAGCTTCAAACCTATAAATCAGAACTTCTAATGGAGGCAGAAATTATACCTTCAAATTAGTATCAAATGCAGATGCTAAGCTAGCAGTGTAAATACATCTACTTAGCCGTCCAAGTCCATCCTTCAACACCCAGTTAAGAGCTGCTGCCGATGGGAGTGAACGAGAATACCCAATGCCTATAGCTCGAAACATTGCCTAATATAAAAAATCCCATTCTCAAAAAATAAGCATTCAAGTAAGCCAGAATTTCCTTTCAAAAGAAAAAAAAAATCCCATTTCTTTCTAATCATCTCTGCTTGTTTATCCAGTTTTTAAGTCTTATCAGTTAATATTCCTTATCAGTCTCCAAAAATTTCTTCAGCAACTTTAATGGGTTCAATTTAAAATCACCAAACAATTAAAGCAACAACCTTCACATTTAAAATCATAACCATAAGCTATCCACGCTCAATTCAAGCTTATACTACCTAGAAAAACAGCAACCACCCTCAAAACTTCAAAACCAAACGAGCCAAAAAAATTAAAATCTCTTAGGCATAATACATACCTGAGTTGCAAGAACTTGCAAAGCAGAGCTAAAAACTCTATGCAAAAACTTCCACTTAACATAACCCATATAATTCTCAGGTACTTGTTTAGGTATAAAAAAATCCTTAATACCAAAACCTGAAACCCGAACCAATTTACGAAACGCATCTTCAAAATCCAAAGAAAAGGACCCTGCACCCCCATCAAGACTGACTAACTTCAAGCTATTCCCTTCATATATATACCTCGAAACCCGACCCGACTGCCTAATGACAACCGGCAACCTCAGCACTGAATTGGGTTCAGACCCGGATGGACCCGGAACCTTGTCAAGGCCTTCTTCAGGTTCATAATTAATAGAAGTTCTCAGGGAATTGGTTAAAGGTAGGATTTTTGGAGAGGTTTTGAATTTTCTTGAAATGGGTTTTTGAGATTTCCATTGAAAGTTGAGTTGATGATAATTTATGGCTGCGTTTAACGTGGATTGCATTAAAAAGAAAAAAAAATTGAACTTTTGTTTTATGGTTACAAAAAAGATTGGAACTTTAGAAGAAACAGAGATGAGCTGAGAATTCTGCTATTATTTTCCCGTCATATTTTAAAAAAATTGGTTACTTGTTGGGTTTTTGATACGGGGAGGGAGCAACAATGGAGGGAGGGAGGGGGGGTTTTAGGACAGTGAGGAGAGATGAAAGAGGTTTAGGTGCTGTGCGGCTGCTAAAAAAGAGGACTTTACTTTTCCGTCTCCTCCTGGCCTTTTCTTTTCTGATGTACACGATGTCGTTTTCGGTTTTCAAGTACTCCATGCTTCATGATTCTGTGAACGTAGAATAGAATGCTGGAGCGAGTTTATTTATTGTAACAGCTCTATTTTTTAGAATAAAATAATTTTGTATTCATTGAATTATATACTATGGTAGGTTATTCTGTGTTGTGAGATAAAATAATATTTAATAACTAGTTACTGTGTTATACTTATATATGTTTAAAATAATTAAATGATATTTGATTAAATTTTGTTGTTGTGCTTTTATATAAAAAATGATAAATATGAACGGCCACGTGTTAAAAATATTTTATTTATATTAAATTACTTAT
>Ga0307507_10006788_pt1 | contig 17165 bp, 15 predicted proteins | sample 7_EM_MG_FD_207223 | JGI IMG/M metagenome (GOLD analysis project Ga0307507, IMG submission 207223) | Populus trichocarpa ectomycorrhiza microbial communities from riparian zone in the Pacific Northwest, United States - 7_EM | ecosystem: Host-associated > Plants > Roots > Unclassified | place...
TTGTCAAAAATAGGAATCAGAGGACCCTTATTTTTACCCCAAATACAAGCCCATACCATCAACTTTATCCCAGGTCCTTTTGTAACCCCATGAATGCATTCTTTATGCCACTTTTTCTCAGGTGTTCTGAACACCCAAATACCCTTAAGATCTTTGGACTTTTCAACCATGCATTCATCACTAAAGATGACCCCTTCAAAGTCCTCCTGTGTCCAATTCTTATGCTTCTTGGCCCAAGCTAGCCTCTTGACAGCATGCTCATTTTTCAGAAATGCTCTTTTCCTGGCTCTCTACTTGTTGATGTTGACTGATACTAAAGCTCGCTTGACAGTCTTGACTGAGGCATGTGGTGCAACCTCATTGTGCAATTCTGATAAGGGGAGGGGGGGTGCCTTCTTAAACTGTCTGACTAGGGTACGATGGGTTCTGGTATCGATAATTTTGTGTCTTCCAGGCATCGGGAGGTTTTTCACATCACCCCTCTTTTGGAACCAGTTGTAGAAACTTAGAACAGTACTCTTGGGACGACTTAAGATCTTTCCAATTTCAGAAAAAGAGAGAGATTTTTCTTTCAAGGCAACAATTTGCGCTTTCTCAAACTCTGTGAGATTGCCAGTCTTTTCTGGAGGCATGGTTGTTGAGGGATGGTTGATCGTTGAGGTGGGGTTTTTTGAGGGGGTTGCCGGGTTGCCGCCGATCTGACGAATAGCTTTGTCATAGTACTTTACTTAGGAAAATATGTTTCTACTGTAATATATTACCAGATTAGCATGTTAGGATAAGTAAAATGTGGGGAAAAGCTACATATAAAATATATAATTTTAATGTATATGATATTTGTATACTAAGTAAACATGTGAATTTAGTACTTTATAATCTACTTTTATAAGACTCTTCAAATAAGTATACAGAGTTTGAAGCTGAATAGATAAGAATTTCAGGTTCTACACTTCAGAGCTAGAAATCAAGATGAAAATTTAGTGCTTTTGAAGTTTAAGTTGGAAATCTTGAAATTGAAATGCCCCTGATGACCAAAACTCCTTCAATAGCTTTAGGTATATGGGTAGACCAGAAAAAACTACTTTAAGCCATATCCTGCATATGTAGCCTACATATTTCAGGCCTACTGTAACGGAATCTACTATTATCACTATTATTCCTTAGCATGACGTTGGATATTGCCTATTAGGATTTCCCAGTAACGCATCATTCCTTACCTTGTACCTTCCCTATTGTTATAGTTTCCTTTTAGGTAGTACTTTCCTTAGCATCAGGGAAATGTCGGAGCGTGGTCCAAGGTGGTCCTGAACGCTCCTGGTCCACCAAGGGGGGTCGTGGTCCCCTTGGTCCACCTGGTCCACTCCGATCCACTCTGATCCACACTTTTGGAAATTTAACCCAAAGTGTGGATCAGGGTGGATCAGGGTGGACCAGGAGGACCAGGGGGACCATAACCCCCCTTGGTGGACCAGGAGTGGTTTTTACATTTTGCTGATGTAGTTCGCTTATTACTACCTTTCATTCCTTGGACCCAATTGGGAAACCCTATGCTTCCTACTATGTACTACTGGTTTAGTACATTAGTAGCGATCCCTTACTTGTTTGATTCCATTACTTGTTTTGTTAGTTTTATTCTGTCACATCTACACTATTGTTTTAGGACTTAGTTGTTTTCGCTTCTACCTTAGCGTAGCTTAGCATTCTCGTTTGGACAGGATATTAGTTATGATTTATTTGTATTTAAAGAGCTCGAGATCCCTTAAGGATTCGAACTCTCAAGCCTGACAGGAACCCTCACTTTAAATATACTAAGTTGAACGGTCACTTTACTAGTTCTTAACCTTTGTTATATCTCTTGTAGAGATTTCCATCGACGCTTGTCCTCCCTGTCCTTTCAGTATCGCCGGATCTCCCTCTGGGAATCTTGTGATACTCAGGAACAGGTTACATTTTTTGACCAAGACTTAAGTACAACCTTTGATCTTCGGCAGAGGACTGATCACCCTTCGCCTTCCTTGACCCTGCAGTACCGGTACCCCTCCCTGTTCCTTAAAAGGCCTAGAGCAGACTCCTGGCGAGACCTGCTCCCCACAGATTGCAACCATTTCGCTTCCAAGAGACAAACAAGGACGCTTCGCCAAAGCTGCTGCAGCGCCATCAGGATCCTCATCTAAAACCAACCCTGTCGCTCCAGCAAAGAAGGCAGCCCCACCACCAGAACCAGCGCCACCTCCAGCCCAAAACCAAGACGAAGACTCCTCAGAATACGAATCAAGTAGCGAAGACGAGAACCCAGGGCAGAATCCACAAAATTCCCAAGACTTAGAAGAAAGTGAAACCCCAGAACACCAAGACATCGAAGAAACACCTGACCAAGAACAACTGCACCAGGAAGGAGCACCGAAGCCACACCCAGCCCAAGATTCAGACTCAGATAGCCCTGATCAATCAGGACCGGCCCCACCAGCATCCCCAAATCCACCACCTTCAGGAAACCCAAGTCCAGACCCAGCACCACCGCTGCCTCCTGATCCCTCTCCACCACCAAGCCCACAGCAAGCCGCTATGTCAGTCCCACCAGAAGGTACTAGCCGCCCCAAAAGGCCAGCACCATTCTTGTATACTGGAGAAGGAAAAGACCGAGATCTATTAAGAATCAACTCGTGGTTCAACACAGTCCATCGATACATATCCAGCTTTGGAATCCAAGATACAGACCCTGAAGCATTGAGGTACTATGGAGCATACTGCAGAGAAAAAGCCCTCGAAAAATTCACTCAATATGACAATAGCCAAGGAGCCAAAACCGTTCACGGACTCAAACGCAAATTCGAAGTATATTTCCTACCTTCTACATCCACTGATACAATCTATGAACAATGGCTTGCAGTAAAACAAACGACCAATGGGAAGACAGCGCAGATAACAGACAGAGTTATCATCACTCTTGAAACGCTCAGAGACAGCTTACCCCCAGGAACGATCTCAGACTACTCAGCAAAACAAAGACTTCTAGACGCTATGGACATCAAACTCAAGCGAGATGTCAAACCCCATATTACTTCAGATACATCTTTCGATGAGTTAGTAGAAATTGCTGAGAAAAGAGATGCTATCGCTCACTCCACAGGACTCTATTGTACCAAAAATCAACAGACCAATGCAGTACCGAATGCAGTCACCCAGCCCAGACCCAAAGACACCAGGAACAACACCCAAGGACACCACCAACGGTCCTCCAAAAATACCTCCCAGTACAATAAAGTACCACCCCATGAAAAAGAAAGACGCAAAAGAGAAGGTGCATGTTACTATTGTGGAAAGATAGGACACTTCTCCAGTGATTGTTACCAAAAGCCAAGAACCCAAAATCATCATCAAGGATACAACCAGCGAGGAAATGGAAGAAGAGGAGGAACTGAGAGAAGAGGAAAACCTCGCCGTTCCTACCATACCCAGGAAGAAACCAACCATACCATCGAAGTTACCAACACATCCAACCATGTAGGACCATCTGGAAACGAAAACAAAGCCCTCGAAGCCTACATTACAGTCAATGGACACAAGGCAAAAGCCCTGTTCGACACAGGAACCATGGGAGATAATCTCATTTCAGGAAAATTTGTATCTATCTTCCAAATCCCTACCAAAGACCTCAAAACCCCTATCAATCTAAAGATGGCTGTCAAAGGGTCTCGCTCCGCCATAAACTACAAATCGCAACCAGTTATCCAAGTAGGGGATGAAACCGGTGATATTACCGATCCTCTAGTATGTTCTTTAGACAACTATGACATATTCCTAGGAATGCCATACCTTACCACCCATAACGCTATAATCGATTGTGGAAACTCCATCATTTCATTCCCTAAAAAAGGAATTACCCTCACTTGCAGGAAAGCAAACAACCCTAGGTTCTCCGCTATGACAACCTCAGATACCCCTGACTTCATCTCCGAGTTTCCAGATGTTTTTCCAGCCAAGAAAATCACTGAACTACCACCCTTGCGCCAGATTAACCACCACCTTAATCTCATCAAAGGGAAAACGGCACCAAGCCCGAAAATGTTCACAGTTCCTGACAAGATCCTCACTGCATACAGACAAATTATAGAGGACTGGAAAGCGAAAAATATCATCTACCCTTGCGAAGCCAATAACCCTGTCAACATGTTCCCTAAACTCAAACCCAATGGCGAAATTAGACTCCTAGCAGACCTAGTACCCAGAAACGATATCACAATCAAGAACAATAGCACTATTCCCACTCAGTCCATGATTCTCAGAACTGTGGCCAGAGCCAAATACCGATCCACTATCGATCTATCAAACTGGTATTTCCAAAGTCTAGTAGCCCCTGAAGATGAAACCCTCAACACCATTAAAACGCCCTTCGGAACCTTTGCATGCAAGATAATGCTACAAGGAGATACCAATGCGCCCTCCACAGCTATGTGAGTTATGGAATATGTCCTTGATGGATCCATAGGAAAAACAGTATGGGCATACCTAGATGATATTACAATCTTCTCAGACTCTTTCGAAAACCATGTTCCCGATATCCGCCAGGTCTGTCAGAGATTACAGGACCATCACATTAGAGCCTTTCCATTCAAATGCAATTTCTTCGCCGATAGATTACCCCTGTTGGGACATGTCATAGACGACCAAGGAATCCATGCAGATCCTGAGAAAATACGAGGAATCCAGGACTGGCACACCCCCAAATCAAAAAATGAATTACAAACTTTTATTGGTGTTGTAATATATCATGCCCAATTCCTACCACACCTGGCTACTGCTAGCGCCCCACTATCGGGTCTGCTTTCCCAAAACGAATTTGAATGGAGACCCCTGCATGAGGAAGCGTTCCAACAAGTCAAACACCTAGCCAAAAACTTTACCACACTCCGCCCAATTGACTATCAATCACGCCACCCAATATACCTCTTCACCAATGCTTCCAAGGTTGGAGCAGGCGCATGGATAGGCCAAGGACCCTCGCCTGAGAAAGCTCACCCTGTAGCATTCCCTAGCCGAAAATTTGCAACAAGTCGGCTACACTACCCTGTACATGAACTCGAACTTCTCGCTATAGTGGATGCAGTCCAGTCATTTCACCCCATGCTTTATGGTACCTGGTTCACTGTGGTAACGGACAACAAAGCGCTTTCATTCTTCCTATCACAGACAAATCTCCCTTACCACCAGACAAGATGGAGAATGTTCCTCCAGTCTTACGATTTCGACATCATACACAGACCAGGAAAGAACAACGTCCTTGCAGATGCCCTCTCAAGGATATATGAAGAATGAGAGGCAAGCGCTGACATGATCCTAGTTGACCCTACTGAGAAGAAAGCCATAAAAGGACCTTATTCCGCCATGACAAGCAGCGTCAAACACAACCTCCACCTCGCTCACACTCTGGATCCAATTAAAGAACCTTCTTTCTTCCCCCCAACACCTCTTGACCCCTTTTCTATACCCCAACATCTATCAATGTGGAAGGTTGAAGATGTCCCCATCCCAGACTCGCCCAAGGAGAAGGAAAACGATCACCACCAAGGTCCTTTTGAACAAGGACTTCATAAGATGGCAACCACCCTTGAAGAAAGTATTGACGCCATGCAGAGCAACAAAGCCAGCACCCAAGGACAGCCTCATGACCCTACTGAAACCACAATTCTCATTCAAGCAGCTCAGACACAGCTTGCTGCTCTTGCGTCAAGAATTGACAGCCCTTCAAACCAGCTGGAACAATCTTTACGCCTTAACACTATCACCAACTGCTTTGGCAGAATTCATGACTCCATTACCAAACTGGAATCAATTCCCCTCGCCAGCTCAGGATACGAAACTACCCCATCTGTTACCACTTCCAATCCTCCCAGAGATGAGTTGGAACGATTTCTTATGTCTACAGGACATAGAGCCAAACACTGGGCACAGTGTGTATGGGACGAATGTGAATTCCATATGGAAAAAAAGGACCGCCACTACTACCCCTCTGGACCTCGCCATATCCCTGCCCCTAGCCCCCTCTATTCCCCTCGTGCTTCATTACTCCCCACCACCCGAAGCGAAGATATAAGAATCGATGGGCTATCCCTCCCGCCTTCACCGATGATGATGGATATCCAGTCTTCCATACTATAGTCAACAAGGATAGTGGACCAACCTCAAACCATGCCGCTCAGGAAGAAGACTTACCGGTCCCTGATGCATCAGCAAAATGTAAAAGCCACTCCTGGTCCAACAAGGGGGGTTTTGGTCCCCCTGGTCCTCCTGGTCCACCGTGATCCACCTTGATCCACATTTTCGGTAAAATTTCCAAAAGTGTGGATCAGAGTAGATCGAAGTGGACCTGGTGGACCACGGGGACCATGACCCCCCTTGGTGGACCAGGAGCGTTCAGGACCACCTTGGACCACTCTCCGACATATCCCTGATGTGCCCCTGTCGATTACGATGACCCTTTCCCTGACCAGCCCTCCAGAGCTCTTGATGTTCGTGCCTTCCAGCTCTCCCAGCACCTCAAAGGAAAGTGGTATAACAGCCTTCGAAAAGCCACAACCTCGGATCCTCTCTATGACATCATCAGCAAGAACCCCAACCACCCTAGTTGGATCCTCATTGACGGACTTCTTCTTAAAGAGGGGAGGATGACAGTCGAGACTGTCCATATGTCCCCAATGATGTAGCCTATAAAGAAACCAACATCAGGAGCAAAATCATTTGAATCACCCATGAACAAATGGCCCACAATCGGAGCACACAAATGCTTCAAATACGCCTCCAAACATTTCTATTGGATGTCTATGAGAAGTGATTTCAAAGACTATATTCACAGATGTCACCTTTGCCAGATGAACAAGCCACCTACAACCCTCCCTGACGGAGTTGTGACCCCTCTCCCTGTCCCCAAAGAACGATTCTCTTCCATTGCAATAGACTTTGCAGGACCCTTCCCTAGCGACAACAAGAAGGAACTAATCCTAGTTGTGTTGGATCGCTTCACTGGGTTCACCTACCTCATCCCAGTCTCCCAGAACATCACAGCAGTCGAAACTGCTAACCTCCTTATTGAACGAATCTTCTCTGTCCATGATTTCCCTACTTCTATCATCTAGGATAGAGACCCCAAGTTCACCTCCCACTTCTGGATGCAGTTCATGGCTAATATAAAAATTGATCTCAACATGGCTACCGCTTATCATCACCAGACCAATGGCCAAACAGAACGCAGAATCAGAACGATATGCCAATGCCTCCGCAACTTCGTTAACCCCAAAGGCACCAAGTGGACTCGCCACCTTCCTCATGTTCAAACAGCTATCAATGCTGCTCCTGGCGATTCATCTGAACTCTCACCATTTGAAATTACCTTTGGACCAATTATCAACCTCCTCCCTAGTGTCAAAGTCCTCCCTACCACCGTCCCCTCTGCTGATGACATAGCTTCTCAAATCATGAAAAACCAGCAGCTCGCCAGAACCGCCCTCCAGAAAGCCCGAGCTCCCTAGACAACTACTAGCCAGAAAAGACACAAAGAAGGACCACCTATTACCCCTGGCAAAACTGAAGTTACCCTCAGATCCGAACCCTATGTACACAAGATTGGACGAAACCACAAACTAGTTGGACCCTGGTTAGGACCCTTTTCAGTCTCGGAAGGACCTGAGAGACACGATAACTACAAACTCAACCTCCCTTCCATCATGCAAGGCATCCACCCTTGGATTCATCGCAGCCATCTTCGAATCTATTTCAGACCAGACCTCCAAGCTTTCCCCGGCCTCCCTGAACCCAGCTCCAAAGAACCGGTCACCATCGACGCCTCAGGACAAGAAGAATGGGAAGTTGAAAAGGTTCTCAAAGATCGAATTTAGCGAAAGAAATGCCAGTTCCTAATCCATTGGAAAGGCTATGACGAAATCGAAGCTACTTGGGAACCTCTCAATGTCCTTGAAGGAGCCAGTACTGCCCTTAGAACTTACTGGGTTCTTCGTTTGACACCTATAACGAAACTATTCCTTTCTACCTCCCCTGGACTCATAACGAATGCTGGTCACCTTGGACAGTCCAGACGCCTGAATATATTCCTCTATCGCCAGAGCTTGATCCTGACGGATTCTGGACACCTATCCAAGACTCTGACTACTCTGAGACCGAAACCTGTTCAAGTTACACCCTTCCTTCCCTTAATGAGTCTGAATTGGAAACCTAACGGATTTTGAGTACCTGTCATTTATTTCTTTTCTGTTAGGGGGAATGTAACGGAATCTACTATTATCACTATTATTCCTTAGCATGATGTTGGATATTGCCTATTAGGATTTCCCAGTAACGCATCATTCCTTACCTTGTACCTTCCCTATTGTTATAGTTTCCTTTTAGGTAGTACTTTCCTTAGTTCACTTATGACTACCTTTCATTCCTTGTACCCAATTGGGAAACCCTATGCTTCCTACTATGTACTACTGGTTTAGTACATTAGTAGCGATCCCTTACTTGTTTGATTCCATTACTTGTTTTGTTAGTTTTATTCTGTCGCATCTACACCTTTGTTTTAGGACTTAGTTGTTTTCGCTTCTACCTTAGCGTAGCTTAGCATTCTCGTTTGGACAGGATATTAGTTATGATTTATTTGTATTTAAAGAGCTCGAGATCCCTTAAGGATTCGAACTCTCAAGCCTCACAGGAACCCTCACTTTAAATATACTAAGTTGAACGGTCACTTTACTAGTTCTTAACCTTTGTTATATCTCTTGTAGAGATTTCCATCGACGCTTCTCCTCCCTGTCCTTTCAGTATCGCCGGATCTCCCTCTGGGAATCTCGCGATACTCAGGAACAGGTTACACCTACGAGTGGTATTTGTCTCTGAATTTCTATCTAATAACTAGTGAATAAAATTTGCAAGACTTGATCAACTCACTTGAAAATGTGTATAGAATCTTAGATCACTTTAATGAATTACTTTACAAATTTTTGGAACATTATGTACATCTCATAAGTAGATATTATCTAATTCTGTTTTTAAGGTATAAATTTAACTTTACTCTTGATAGAATTTCAATACCTCTCAAAATAGCTACAAAGAAATACCAAGACAGTTACCACTTCAAATACAAGACCTATAAGATCTTGATATATGCAGAAAACTAGTATTTTTGCACTAGTTTTTGATTTTCCTAACCCACTATCCTAACTAAGATGATATGAACCAATTTGGAATAAAGTCAGTACACAAGAAGAATCCTTTTTTATTATCAAATAATAACTTCAGATTCAGATTCTCCACATTTAAAATTACCTTCTAACAAATCTTCAATACAATATTGCTACTATTTATGTAGATAGTTAAATATACATTTGGTGTTCCTTATGGTTGCTGTGGTGAGCTACATCCCAGTGAAGAGCCGCCTCACAGGGAATGACGTTAGACTTCCCATTCGCCCCTGGCACAATTGCCAAGAACATTAACACGTCAATGGGTAACCTAGAGCACGACAGCTTATGGATCAAAGTCTTGCCGGGCGACTACCATTCACGGCTACGCGCTAGCCCCAGCTCTCGCTTGTTGAGCCATCGCATCTACTCGAGTTTTCCCGATCATCCTGCGCACATATTTCAACAATACGGAGGAAATGAGACACGGCAGGTTAAGTCGAAGCAAGATATGACCTACCGGTAACATACCTGTAAGTCCATTTTTTCGTTCAAAAGCGCGAAACACTTACAAGCACCAGGCAAGATGTTTTCGTTCAAGGGTTGCTAAGTGGTAGCAGGAGAAGCAAAAACACCGGACTGGCACGGCGCCCTATTTTAGTTAGTGGGGGGGGGGATTGAAGAACAGCAACGCAGTGCGGCAGCATGTTGCTATGTTTTTCTACGTACTAAACTCCGTGTCTTTTATATCCCTGTCATCCTCACCTTGTACGAAAAACCTTGCCTGGTGCTTGTATCTTATTATTGGCTTAACCAATACTCAATCTCTACCTAAAAAAGATCATATTTAACCTGTGTCGTGTCACCCTTCTTCGCTCCCCCTGTTGGCTCGGTTGCCTTAGCTTCACTTTAGTTCGCCTTAGCGCCATTCCGACTTTCAAGAAGCCCTACGGGACGGATATCCCGCCCGAGGGGATGATTAAAAGCAAAAACCACATATTGGTATGTGCACTGTCACAACCAACTGTCAGAAAGATTGGGTGTCTTTGATTATCAAAAGGTGGGGGGGATTTTAATTTTTACTTGTTGAAACCCTATGGATGCAGCAGGGGAAGGCCCAACCCTGTTCTTCCCCCTCTAAGATCGGGGGAAAATTAGGGGAGCCTCTTCCTGCCAGAGTGGGAGTCACACCCGGCTAGTCAGGATACCGGGCTGTCTAGTATGAACCTCTGTGAGTCCTGAATTTCTTTACATCAAAATCTGATCTCTGGCCCTGAATTACCTGCTGTACCGGTACAGCAGACGATTAGGCAGGTTCAAGAAAATCCGCACTAGAGCAAGGCCGAATTTCATGAGATTCTATATTACATCGCCCTCATTCCTTCCCTATTATTAGAATACTTGTACTCTAGTACGTGTATATGTACTCGAGTACGGGCTTGCGGGACGGAGAAACCCCGAATAAATGCAGCAGTTTCCTCGAGCCTTGGCTAAGGCGACTGTAGCGAGCAGCTGTGAATGGTTCTCACGCCTCGGTGAGACTTTAACCCTGAACATACCAAAATATACTGCTTGGATAAATTTGTGATATTGAAATGAACATATCACTTTCTAATAGCACTATGCTGACCAATTGCACTAAAGTTCAGTGGGTTTCAGGTACTTGCTGCCATAAATATCCTATGCAATTGAGTTCTGTAGAGATCATAAAAGGGAGAGTGGGGTAATTAATTCGTTTTTGCAACAGCATTAGCACAACACTAACTTAGGCACCGGGCACGTTCTCAGGTGAAGCATTTAGACAGGCATTATTGATCATAAACAAGTCTGAAATGGCAGAACCTCTCCATGTTCCAGAAATGGAAATGGTTGAAGCGAGCTGAAGCGAGCTGAAGCACTGTACCAGCATGGAGGGGTTCTGTTGTTTGGTTCTTTCCGTGGGTTCTTAAATTTAGGATGCTCGAAAGCAGTTTAGCCCGGTCTTTCCCATAGTAATGTACCGAGTCCGGTATTAACGAAGAGCACCCCCCCGCGGGTGCTTGTGCTTGAGTACGTTAATCTAAGCTTGTACGGTAACTTGATCTTGCAAGTGCCAATGTTCGAGAGCAGTATCAAAAATGTGAGCTCCAAGAGAAAGTGTTAGAGAAAACAATGAGAAAAAAAGTATTTGTCTACTAATTCAACTAAATTATTATACACATCAAATGCGGAATCACGAAGACCTTTACGCACAATATTTGTAGATAATATTGGTTTTTTGGGGGCCCGGCGATCAAAACATTGGCCAGAGGTTGATATCTGCACATCCGAAGCTAGACTATTAAATATGTCGCACCTACTCGAGTATGGCTGCGACTAATTCAAGACTCTTAGGTAAGTGTCATATCAGAACCACATGACTGACTTTTTTCCTTCACCAAACATTCGCGTATCAGACCTATGGGGGGAACCGTATGTAGTTGCATAGTTGGCGTTGCACAGACAGGCAATTCTGCACCCTACTACATGAGCTAGAAATGGCTAGAGTAGTCTAACAAGTTTTACCATGATACCGGTAGGCGAGCGAGATTTACAGGCAAGTTGCCCGCCTAAATTAGATCTGGACGATTATCCTTACAGCACACCAAAGCTTTTAATTTTTCGAGGGAGTGTTTCGTATCGAAATTTACCGGCACCGGTACTCTCACTCGCCTATTGGGCCACACCCTATTCGCAGCTTTAGCGTCATTTCCAGTGAATGCGGTGGTACGGCTCCCGGGAGATCAACTTCATGGGCAAGCTTGGCCTTACCCCCCTCTAAATTGAGTTTACCCTCTTCTTGCCAGGTGCAGTCAGCCACATGAGGTAATCGAATTTTTTAGCCTGAGCCGCGCGAATTGTGGGTGTCTCGACCAGACTGAGTGCTCTACATAAGAATCGAGCTCTCCAACCAAGTGCTATCATTCAAGTAAGTTAAGGGGCAAGGAAGCTGTCTCTATGTTCCTCCCTCAAACTCGGCGCCGCTAAGTTAAGATGGATGACCTAGGCAGGAACATTGCAGCTCCTCTAGACTCTCTTTTTACCCCCGAACCCTCAGCGGGACCCAGTCACCTATTATCACAGTCGTGGCCGCTGCCACCTGCGCCCTCTCAGGAATTAGCCTCCCGCTTCGCTGGCTGGGAAATCATCGGTGAACAACGAGACTTCTACGATGATCGAGATTGCATACACCCAAGCCACCACCTTGCAAGTGAAAGGCTACAAAACAGAGGAGAGGACGATGTCGCGATTTTTGACTATTCCTTAGACCCAGGTTACCTAAACCCTGCGCGCGGAAATCCTCCAGTTGAGGAGAGCGGTCCTTCCTCGCGACGCTTTGGTGCGGACGACGACATATTCTGTCTAGTGCCCAAGAATGGGCTCATAGAATCCAATCAATTTGACCAAATAATCAACCCTGGGAGAGAACCCCCACAAATACCGTCAAGGGGGGCGCGATTGGGGATCATGTGAGTTTATCTCCCAGGGATCTGCTTTCACAACCCCATTTCGACTATGAGCACCGTTGTGCAGCATACACCTTGCTGGCTTCTATAGGGGTCAAATTTATTCTTCACATGCTAATATTTGAGCGTTTCTTCTCAAGAGACTTTCCCCAATGTTATGATACATATGTAAGTTACTTTGCGGCTCAGCAGTAACTTTACCCCTAAAGCAAATGCTTACTAGAAATAGGATGACAATCTGCTGGAATCAATGGGGGCAAAGCTAGGCCTTCTAGGGGAGGATGGAACTGCTTTCATGAGAGCACATTTACAGAGAGTTCGAGCACTGCCTGGTCGTGGGCGCTTTAAAACTGGCATCTCATTACGGGCACCCTTTTCTGGACGCGGTGCATTGGAGGATATAATCATCCTTTTCATATCATTTCCCTATTTCGGGGGATCTAGCGAGGAGATCAGGTTGGATTTAGAGAGCGAGAGCGTTAAACTCATAGATTTCAAAGGCTTAGGAGTTGATCCTCACGACGGGGCCGTAGTAAGGGAGGAGAGAGATAATATAGGGAAGATATTAGTGCATCAGGCACGATATATGATATTTGATAATTGTAAGCTATACCTTTTTTCCTACTATTGATCCAAACATTGTTACTAAATAATTTCCCAAGACACGATGGCCACATTCAGATCTAAGGAGGATAGTGCCAAAGATCAAGTCCCACTTCACCGCTTTCAGGAGCGTATCGGCGCCTTTCGTGCAATAATTCATATGATTGCCAATCGTGGGAGTTCGGAATTACGGACACTAGAAAGGCTTCAAGCCTCATTGCACCAATTGGTTAGTCTATTCTCTCCTTTGGCCAAAATAAATACAGCATTAATTTGGGGGACGATTAGGAGGAGGAAATCGATGAAAGAATATCAAATGCAGAAATCTATGAGGATCGGGAGAAGCAGAAGAGAGTCCGAGAACTCCTCACCGACCTTAACAAGCTTTCAACAGTTTCGTTCGCTGCTATTAGCGTGGTTGAACGACAAATTGCCGTCCTCCAAGATCTACACAGCGTATATGCGACAAGTTACCGAACCCGAACTAAAGAATACGAGAAAGGACGCCCACTCCGGCGGAACCCCTTTCACAAGAATGTTGCTCCAATCCCTATCCTCTCAGAAAGCCCCGAGCAGATATGGCCGAATGCATTGGACACTATTGACGAAGTGGTTTGGGAGAGGAAATCTTTCATTAACAAAGTCAAGGATTTAGTAGAAAGAATGGAATTCAGAAGACAAATTGTATACTCTCATATCTAAACTCATAGCAAGAGTGCTAACGACACGACAGCTTATTGGACTCTTGAAGTGTGATATTAAAGCAACAGCCGCGGGGGAGACCCAGGGCATAGTTGCGCGGCAACCCCAGGGCATAGTTGCACGACAAGCGGGGCAAACGATCATGTTATTTGTTTTCACTGTCATGACCACATTTTTTCTTCCCCTCATTTTTTGTACATTGGTATGTTGCCTCCTATCCATGGTATGAGTATTTTCTAACAAGAAACCCTATCAGTATTTCGGCATGAACAACATAAAGAAATTCCACGATAATCCCTTGTCCCCACACGATTTCTGGCGGATAACAATCCCGATCTGTTCTGGGATAATACTAGTAGCAGTGTTCATAATAATCATCCACCTCGGAGTGTCAGGGGAGACTAGATCCGGACAGAATGCTAGATGGGAATCAAGTGAAAAAAGACACGATATCGAGAGGCAGTAGTAGAGATATACGACCTCCGGCAATCCAACCTCCACGGCCACCGCAAGACAGTATCCAAGCCCCCAGTGCCCCAGAGTGCAGCACGGGAGCGCCGTTAAGAATTAGCTGTCAAACTCTGTTTTGCCATCACAAGACCAGCAGTGGCAACCATTGCGATCCGGAAGTGGAGGGGCTGAAGAAGCTGCGGGGTGGACAGGATACCGAATCACCAGGTCTACCGTATAGGCAACAGTGGAAATATTACAGAAGGACAAAAGGGCTAGAGGGGAAGAGATTTGTTTCTTCAATGTATATATTTTTGTACCTTCTTTTATAATGGGATCAAGGGATGACTTATAGGGTATCTCTTCCTACTAGTTAAGTAGGATATATACTTGTACTAATAAGGATATTAATGAGGGTGGACTTTTATATAGCCACATAATTAAAAGGGGATTACTACTGTGGGACGAGAAATTGGCTAAACGTTTACTTTACTGGGTTTTAGTTTTATTTTTACTTTTTTTACTTGAATGGGGATGAAGCGAGGGATGTGAAGTTAATACTATAGAGCGGGAGTGGCAGAGCGGAGACTTGGGTGAGGGGAGAGTTGCTTAGCTAAGGTTGTTGCCCGGCCGGAGCGGGAAGGGGAACTAGTTTAAATAGCCTTAAGCCACGGCATGTTTCTAGAGAGAGAGAGAGAGGATCATTCATACATCATCGTGAGTGAAGAGATTAGCGAGAGTGAATCGCCTTTTTTTCTTCTAACCGAGGTTCCCCCCCACCGACCTCATCTTTGCGAGCAGCATTGAGCTTAACTGTGAGCTTTTTTTCTTTCTTTCCCCTTACGACCGCTTTCTACACTGCTTTTCAATAGTGAACTCACAGGCTGGCAACACTATCCACATGCATGCCCTGTGAACGTTTATGTTGGAATAAGATCAAATGCGCGGAAGCGGAACCGTAATTTTTAAGCAGCTCCAACTCGAACTGTCATTCTTCTACTCCAATAGACCAAAAGAAAGCGCCTAGTTAATAGCTAAACATATGTAGAGAACATCAGTAGACTCATCATGAAATGAAAACGGTTTCCCATTCTTAGCCTACAATGCTCATAAGTTTTACTCCGGTATACTCTTCAATGATGTCTGGTCCGAATGAAATAGCCACCAAATAACCAAGACCTAATCAAGGCTGTCGAACCATCACAAGGGATGCAGCCCAACGTAAAAGAATGATACGGGAAAGTAGCACATACGGCAAAGCTGTTATTTGTGGAGAATGGAAAACCGCGATAAGAGATTCAACAATGTACGATTAGAAATAGCATTTTAATAGCTGCACTTGGTGCGTGCACTGTGGTACGCGTATGCATCCTCGAAGTGACGCGCAAGCTATGAAAAAGTTTTCACGCCCCTGTTTTTTTTCCCTCACTTTTCTCACTTTACCCCTTCTTACTGTACACAACTTTCCTCAAGTCTTTCCTTTCCATCAACTCAACTCAACACAATCAATCATGGTCATCATTTCTATTTAGTACAAACTTTGTATCTTCACTTAAACCATTCTACTCTACTGCACAAAACCCTCACTGTGGATCATTCCCTCTACATCAATTATTTCTAACATTACCTATCCCTGTACTACAAGTAATGGGTTATGACCACAGTATCTTCTTGGATATCTTCTCTATCCCAGACTGAGTTAAGATCTGATAAAAAGAAACCAAGGGCCTGTTGAACTTGCGTGAGAATATCAAACCAGATGTTATTTTCAAAACAAGAGGTTACCTATGGTCACACAAAGGGCAAGCCAGTTATAGTTTACGACAATTAGGGTGTGGGTACGGTGCTCAAGCACTGTACTTCCTTTCAGGGGGAGGAAGCAACGAAGAGAAATGCTTTTTGTAGTAACATATGATGAGATGGAAGTTTGGTCTCTGGTAGCCCCCTTCCAAGGCACCGTACTATTGCCATAACACTTTATGATGGTGTGAGGAGGTGGTGCAGTTGGTTGGAAAACCAGGGACCTTTGCTAGAGGGTAGCGTAAAGCAACAGACTTAGAGCAATAACCTCAATCAACAAATCCTAAGGGAGACACAGCGATTGGTTTTCCACAATTCGTGCGAACCCTTTCTACAACCAAGTTTCTCGAGTACTATTAATCCTCCCCCGAGCTCATTCGGTAGTGCAATGTCCACCCCCTGGCCTTACAATCCTCTAACTTCCCCTGATTAGACATAATCCACCAGCCCCAAGTGGACTACTGTTCTGAGTCTTCTATGGAGACCACAGGTGCATGAAACTAGCAAAAGTGGACACCGAGTGATATTATGTGAAGGTGTTTACCAACCTTTTATACTGGTTTTTGAGAAGGAAGTGTTACGATAAACTACTCTCTAAGAATTAAATTCCGAGGAGACAACCGAGTAGCTTGCGGTGATCTCGTATAGAAATGAAACTTCCGACCTCACTACACCTGCTTGTACAAAGCCACAAGGAGAAACCTACGAGAATGTCCACCTCCAGATCCAAAAAAATATTTAAACCTTTCATTATCTTTCTAGTCTATATCCCTCGGCCTATACAAAGCGGAAATGAGCACCACCTCAGAGTTCCCTATCTCCCCAAACCCACAGACTATGGAAAGCCTCGTAAAAACCACGGAAACTAGAAGGCGCTTGATGAATTCAAATGTAAATACGTTCTCAAAGTATAGTTCCAGAAGCCCCCATAACGTGCTCAAGTAATTCCTAA
>Ga0307507_10006789_pt1 | contig 17164 bp, 16 predicted proteins | sample 7_EM_MG_FD_207223 | JGI IMG/M metagenome (GOLD analysis project Ga0307507, IMG submission 207223) | Populus trichocarpa ectomycorrhiza microbial communities from riparian zone in the Pacific Northwest, United States - 7_EM | ecosystem: Host-associated > Plants > Roots > Unclassified | place...
TTTGTCGGGGGGGTTTTGTGGTCTGCCATTCTGTTTGCGTTTGTTCTGTTTTTTTGTTTTGGTAAAGGGTGGTGATGAGGGAGGTGAAGGTAGGTGAGGGTAAAAGGTGAAGAAGGTGGGGGAGGAAGGAAGGTGGGGGAGGGGTGGGAGCAGTGGTGGTGGGATTATAAGTGTGAAGATGGCTTACAGCTTAAGGTGCGTACGTAAACCATTCGGCAAGGCACACATTGTATTTCATTCCATCAAACCTTTGCGATACAGTAGCTAACTTAAGTTACCATGTGGCTGCGCCCGTAAATTTACAAGTACTATGCTTTGAGCATCCACAGGTACGAGTACTCGAGTACGGTACCGGTATCATAACTTGGCCTTTTTCTTTTTCTTTTCTTGACTCGTACTTGTCGAGCGTGATGCTCGTACGGTAATAGGGTATCACGAGCTGCGTGCATCCGTGTTGAAGGTTTAATGGGTGGTTACTAAACATAGTTACCACCATATCTGTATCGTATGTAAATTAATTTATCACTCCACAAAACAGCTCCGGCAGTCTGATAGGTTACGGTACCGGTACGAGTACTTGTAACCGATACTCGAGCAGAGCCTCAGCCACCTAGCCACCTCCTTGCCATTTCCGCCAAGGTTGATTACCCTACCGCACAGCCGGCGAAAAGCTCCCCAAAACCGAATAACAATGTTCTGTTTACAACGAGCAGCCCACTGGGCTGTCGACTCCACTAACCCACTCCTACCTAATGATCGACCCTCCGTTCACCAGGCAGCTTACCATGCCGTGACAATAGACCAATGTACTTGTACTTGTATCGGTAAATTCAAGCAGACACTCCACCGAGTTACCTCGCTCAGCCGTCCTGGGCAAAGTTGCTGTGGGAGACCCCTCCGGTCGGGTGCTAGAGATATATGCTTACCACCCACTGTTTGTGCCTTATTAGCAGTTCACGCACTTTGTTCGTGTTCTATGCCGTGGCCGATTGCGTGCCCTGCATTACCTAACCGGCACCACTGTGACCATTCAAGAAGCAGACCCCTTACCCCACAGCCACAGCTACTCGTACCCTCTTACCACATGCGATGACGACTACGGACTACGGTGCTAGAAGTGGTAGTCGCAGCTACCAGTACTCATGCACAAATGCGATACGGTATAAACTTTGAATACATCAAGTGGTGAGCATTCATTCACTCACCGCGAACTTGAATCAGGAGCAATCACGGCGCCGGAGCCCACGAGGGTAAACAAGTGTCGGTGCTGGTACAAGTGTTGGTTGTATAAAAGCAAAAGTAGAAGAAGCCGTTGGCGTCAAAACCCGCCCCAAGTGCCGGTAGAGCAGATATACAAATGCAATAATATAGGTTAACTTAGAAGAGAGAATGGAAGATGGGTGAGGTGACAGCCCATGACAGCCTACCATTCTCCAAAAAAACCCGCCCTAAGGGCCTAAGCTAACTGCACCACCGCGGAATTCAGCTTTGGATGCCATGTGGCTTGGGTAAATGCTATCATAACTATATAACCACCATTACTACCACGACCTACTACCACTATTCAACCAAGAGAAATAAAGATGGTGCTAGCTTAGCGTATGCCCCAGACACAATCCTCTAGGTGTCACATAGGTTTAGGAACTACCGCCAATTCTTTAAGGGTTGCGAAAGGAAACCCGAAGCCCCCCAAGTTCCCTTTTCTTTTTCAGAGATCGACTGCCCGACAGTGTTCACCAGGGTGACAAAAGTTCATGGTGCTAGTGCCACGGATTCTCAAGTCCAGTGCCCTGAACAAAAAAGAGGATTCTCAATTCTTCTTCTCAGGGAGTCTTTTCCTCACAATCTTCTGGAATTCCGCCGCGAATAAACCACCATCCTCCCGGGGCTCACCAGGACAGGGCGCAATTGCATCCCAAAGCCCCGCTTAAGTTACTTCCAGCAAGCAGGCTCACCGCTCGCCGTGACATGCGGGTAATTTCAAACGCACAAGTACTCTGTTCTTGCAGGTATGATCATACCGGTACGACTTGCAGAAAATAATCATATATGTATGAAATAGGAGTGCAGGGAACCCCCCTTCTATGAGCAAAGCCAGAAATTCGCATATATTCCAGATTGGACAGAATCGAAGGCGCCACCGATGCACAGAGTTCTGGAAGTGGTTTTTCACATGGAAACCATAGGATGTCGAGCTCGGAATAATAGCGAACCCGGACCAAATAAAATCGATTCCCCCTTGCGCTGACTTAGTAGCGGAGCCTCAGTTATCTCGTCACAAAGTGTACCGCTATACGGGATACCGGTGCCTACCGCACGTAGTGGAGAAGAGCATGACACACCGATACCGGCAGGCGCCACAAAAAGGCATGCATACTAATACCTTGTATTTTCCCCCATTGTATCTTTAGGTTTTAATGCCAATGCTATGTACGGGCACTGGGAATCATCGGTTTATCCAGCCTGTGCCAGTTCTTTACGCCCGCCATACGATACCGGAAATCGTGCGCAGAAAAGAGAGAGGACTTGAGAGAAGGCCCAGTCAACGCCAAAGTATGATATTCACCGCTCTAGTGCAGTTACCAATGTTGGCGGTTTGGGCGCTGTGTGACATGCTGCATAACGGCATGGCTGTTCGCGGAAGATGCGAATGTGTACCCGCTCTATACTCATTAGTTCGTACAGTATCCGGACATAAAAACTAGTGGTTTACGCCTACATTCGAAGATCTTGACACCTCTACTTCCGAGTACTTTATAAACCGGGCAGTATCATCATTACCACGCATACCGGTAGCCACAAAATGGAAAATATTCCTTGAAATGGCCCTCGCGTGGGAACATGAGGATATACCCCTAGATTCGGTGGCATGATGTGTTTTGATAGGGGCCCCCTGCGTAATTAGACGTTTAATACTTCTTCAAACGTGAAGCTGCGTGTGTGTAGCATATATAGGAAGAATGCCATGCTAGGCACCACCCAGTCCTAACCATACCAGTGTTTCAATCTCCAACCTCCATTGTGTCTAGTCTTGCTAACACGACAAGCGGTACGGTCATTCGTTACGGTCAGTACAAGTCGCGTGTTTCCCCAGAAACCCCACGCTGTGATAACGGCAGCCGGGTACCGGCACTGCACTGTGGCCGCGAGCTATCCCTAATTGAAGACTCCCACGCTTGTCCCCACATCTTGTTTCCATTGGCCTCATATCGATGCCAGTACAGTAAGAATATCCGTTGGTATACCTATCAGCAACTCCGTAAGTGTCACTACTGTATCTCATTTCCCGAGTTCACTCACCGGTTTTATTGTAGCTTGCCGGTGCCATGTCTGGGATAGGTCGTTGAGATGTTAGCCATACATCCAGTGTGATAAGTCAATTGAACACGGATCCGGATGACGAGTGAGAAGTTATGAATAAACGCAAAAAAAAAAAAAAAAAAGTCATTAGGACATCTCCGCCCAGAGGGCACAGGGCACGGGGCACAGGACAATATCGGTGGGCCGTGGTTGAAATATCACATTAACTGACGTGACTTGGAATAAAAAATATGAGATTCAGTCCTTTCCAACGTAGACAGTCTGCTGCAGGAATCGAAAGAGGGGTTTTTCAGTGCCAAGTTTCGAGAGGATCTCCAGATTTGTCCTTTCAACTCAAAAACCTTGTGCAAAACATTTTTCGACCGGGGTGCTGGACACAAGAGCCTCTGTGCCTCATCGGTGTGCCAATCAGAACTGTCAGCCGACATCGTTTTCAATTCCTCAAGAATAGATTTTCAAGACAGATCGGCGCCGGCTTGCCACCAAAGCTATCTTGGCAGTATTGTGGCAGGGCAGGGTTGTCTCTCTCAAGCTGCACCAGGTTAACGGATTGAGCCAATATATGCGACACATCGGGGCCCCGGCATATATGATAGCAGCTTCGCTAACTTGTCGATATTCTGGTACCGTGCTGTATTCGAGTACCGTACAGTACCGGTACTCCAGCACGACGCGGTGCTTTGGAAGGATGAGGGGATGTTTTTATCCTAATGATACGGCAGTTCACGTTCGAGAATTTTAAGTCTGGTAGAGCGGGGGAAGAGACGATTCAACTCAAGATAGAGTCCATAACCGTATTTGTCTCATATCCAGTGTCTTTTCGCAAAGTCTCTACTCGAGTATCATACCTGTAATAATGGTGCGGCAGCCATGCTATCTACTCATAATAGGAATACGGTATCCTTGGTGAACTGGGAATATTTTACCCCCTCGGAAGAGCGCCGGCCCAGGGGCATGGGGGTGGAGGGGTTGTGGCTCAAGGACGGGTTACTGGTAGTAGGCTGTGCGCCCTTAAGACGCAGGGTTAGGGCTGCGCTTCTCTAAGTGGCAATATCCCAAGGAAAACACAACTCCAATCTGGCGGCTCGAGTTCCGTACAAGGGCATTGATATAGGGGGTGTGTTGTGAGAATCTTTTGCTTATCACCGGCACTGGCAAAACATTTTGCGGTTTTATATCTGGCCCTTGAACGAGATGGGTGAACCGGGAGACGTTTTGGTCTGCCTCGGGGGGCTTTCAGCCTCACTCGTACAGGGGACTTTTGAGGAAGCAAAAGGTTGCCTCCCGAGCCACGGACTTTGCCCTTACGCTCTGCACCGGTAGCACGCAATATTCAGTGCCTGATGATTGCTATCCGGGGGAAATGCCGTTGAGATTTTTATATCCTCTTTGTGTACCGTAATCTATCGGATAGTGAAGATCTGGTTCGGGCTATGCTTTCAGGCTTTATCGTACAGGCATCGCAAACTACAGTAGGTCGGTAATTGGCGGTGGCTGAGAAGTTGCGATTCGCGTGTCCCAGAGCACTCAAGCATGCTGCCCGTCAATTAAAACCTGTCCTCTACCCAGGGTTCTGGGACGTACTGCACGCACTGAATTATCAGCCTTCGAGAAAAAACCTTAAAAGAAAATAAAAAATAACCCCTCTGGCAATTTCACAGAGAATTGCTTTTCAACCCTCTGAGGACTTTTTTATCCTTTTGTTTTATTCGACAGAGATGAACGGCATCCTAGTAGTAAATCAATCTAATTCCAATCACGATAGCAACCTCCCGTATGACCTTAGGCGAAAACGACAATCAGAGAACAATTCTAATCTACTATTTAGATGATTTCACCAGAGGAAATCGGGCTCTTACTGTATTCGTACTCCTATTTTAGAAATTTTGGATCGGGTTAGTAGCAGGGATAGGTTTTGGTTGCCTGGATCCATACATCTTACACGTGCAGAACAGGAGTTTAAGCACCAGTAAGAGTACCGGTACTCGAGTACTAGTACACTGCCTCACTCAATGTATTGGATATAATATCTACCGAACTGCCAAATTTACAGTTCTTACGGGCATAAGCGCAAGGTAGCTTCAAAACTCTATCGTAGGCCTCTCAAATCTAGAACAAAGAACGAATTCTCTGTCGTGAGGGGGGGGTCCGCAAAAAAAAAGTCCCCCTCCCGCCTCCGACCATCTCCACGAGAACCACCAACCCAGCCCCATTGCCCTCGCCAACAAACTCTCCCCCACACACCAATCACCTCCTGGACTTTGTGACACTTTTTGGCGAAAATAGCCTAGCCTGTGCAACGAGTTCTTCCACAGTGGCCGCAGTACGCCATTGTACCACCGCACCTCCTTTGCAGCCAACACCCCGACGTTATAAAGAAAGCCTCATCCCGACGGGAAGGAAAAAATAAAATAAGAAAATACAAGTGTTCTGCTACCGTGCTTCCTTCCTTCCTTCCTTCCTCCTCCTCTCCTTTCTTCCGTCGAATAACCACCAGAAGACCTGGCCCTCAAATCATCGCGAAATCTAGGTTAAAAATTTCACAAAAGCAGCAATGTCATACCAAACAACCCAGACCCCAGCACCAGTCTATGACCCACACGCGGCGCCCGCAACTGCAGCCTACCAGCACCCAGGCGTCGGGCAGCAGCAATACCCAGTCCAAGACGGGGTAGCGGGCACACCGCCATACTACCAGAATGAGCAGCAGAAGCAACAGTACTACGCTGCGGCACCGCACCAGTACCCACAGCAGCAGGCGATCCCGATGCAGCAGCAGCCCATGGGAGGTGGAGCACAGTTTTTGCAGGCAACCCCGATTCCAGCGCTATCGAGGGCTTCCGCGCCAGTAGATTGCCCGATTTGTGGACAGCGAAAGTTGACGAGTGTTTCTTATGAGGTTGGGTCTACTACTCAGTGAGTGCTTTTCTTCCCGTTATACTCGTGCATTTTTTTGCTTGCGGAGGTTGAGTGGAAGGGTTTGCTAACGGGTTTGCTTGTCATATTCTAGTCTTTGGGCAATCGTAGCTTGTCTGGTGGCGTGCTTGGGGTGTATCCCTTACTTAATGACAAGTCTGAAGGATGTTCAGCATCGTTGCGGACAATGTGGGACACTCCTTGCGGTCTGGCATAGGAGTGGTGGTGCGGAAGTGCTCGTTCATCCACAAGGTTGAATGCGAAAAACTGGACGAGGAGGGGGAAAGTTTCTTTCTTATTATTGTTTACCATTACTACTCGTAATCATATCTTGCCTCCTTTTGTTTCTCGGCCTTTCCTAATGTTTCCTTCACCTTTTCTCACTTCTACCATTTTTTCACTCATTTTTTTCCTTTCCTTTTTTTTTTTGAAACGAACCCTCTCCCCCAAACATCACTCTTCTGCTCCGCTGCAGGCAGACACAGTAGAAGAACCACAAGCGGGAGACCAGTGCACACATTATACTACACTACAATAATTCCCACAAAACCGATGGCAACGGCTGTTTCCTTATTCATCTAGCCTCTTCATCCTGATGTATCATCTCTCAGCGTCCGCATTATGGTGTTTGGAAAATTGATACCATGAATTCTTTTTTTCTTCTTAACTTCTATTTCACTTTCGCACGGAGAAGCAGTTCAATCAAGGGATGAATTGGATTAAGCCTTTTTTCTCCTTATTTTTGTTGGTCACACCTGCCTACTTTGGTATGTGACTCGAGGTTTGTGTGCCACTTCCAACCGCTTCGCACCCATGCCCGCTCCAGACTCGTACCCGGCTACTCGTATCAGCGCCCGAAAACAGGGATTGGAGAAAGATATGGTGTTCGAGTAAAATATTTGTGTCTTTCTGAGTGTCCATCCAGAAGAAACCCCTCCCCCGTTTTCGGCTGCTTGTGCTCGTAGCCGGGGACGAGCACCGGCACTCGCACAATCTCGGTTTGGTTGGCTTGCTTGGGTGTGAGTAATCTCAGCCTCCTCGTGTTCCTCCTTTTTATCCACACCCTTTGGCCTATTGATTTACCATACCGTACGAGTACTCGTTGCAATTAAACTTATTATGCGCCCTTAGGATACAGGGGAGTGAGGGTTTGTGTGTGTAGGCGTTGACCGAAAAGCGCGATTCATTGTGCAGAAGAAAGCTGCGGTGTGCCGTTAGGTTACGGTAAGGTATGAATTGGGAGATTTGGCAGAGGGGGCGGTGGCCTTATTATTGGTGACTCGCAGACCGTAGCTTATGGTGATAGGGGGTGAATTTGACTTGCTGGTGAGTGAGGAGTGGTGGTGTGGGAGGAGAATGCGCTTGCCATTCGTATCGTACGAGTAATTTAGATCTTGTTTAGTGCCACCGGCAGGTAACGTATGTCGAGACGCCGGAAATGCTCGGGTAACGGTGGAAATGTGTGTTCGGGGTGTTATGATTTAAACATCTCCGGAAACCGCACTGAAACATTATCGCTCGGATTCATATACGCTAGACTGTTGGTTTGACGTTTAGGAGTCTACCGGTTCTGTATGCTGGGGTACCGTACTCGTACGGTACGGTGCTTTTGCTATCATAATTGCGCTGAAATTTAGGTTTGGGGACTCTTTTTATGCAGGTACCTGAGAACTCGCAGGCTGTTTGAACTGAATACCGTACCGGTACTATTTAAGAATCTATTATAGTAGTAATTCTCATCTCGTTGCTGGATATCATGGCTGACAGCTTATCCATTCCCGCTCTTACTCCCTGAACTCTTCAAAATCGTCTCCCCGCTTTTCTTTAGTGGCGATCTTGTTGCGATGGCGGGTCTGGACAGTCACTTTTGTCTTGATTAGGCTTTCTGGGTTGGACACGCTTAAGGATGGAGATAAGCTGCTCACCTGTAGTACTCGTACGAGCACAGCGGTGAGACAGACGGGCATAGAGGAGTTTTGGAGTCAGAGACCAAACTTGCAATCATATGTCCTCGAGTCCTGTATTACCGTAGAATCTCAAACTATCGAACTCTGTGCTAGGTAATTAGTCTAAAATTTTCCCTCTCTAGAAAAGGGGCGAAGAATCCAACAAAAGGCGAGCCGCTCAGCCCCTCTAAAAGACTTGAGAAATAGAAAATACTAGACCTTGCCAAAGGAGGCAACTTGAACGACGGAGCACATGGCGCGATTATTTGAGATTTTAGGGCATGGGAATGATTCCGGGGGTACAAGTTCCCTGGATTACGACACGTTCTCACATATACACTTTACAACAAAGGTTTAGTGCGCAGCACAGATGCAAGAAAATTATCATACTGTAATCGTGCAGTGGGGGAACTTTGGTTTTTGCCCTCTGGGCCTCCTTGGCTGGCCCATCGGAAGTTTTTATGAGTTTAGTCCTCCGATGTTATCATGATCTGATTGTGCTTGCTGCAGAGAGAATATGTTAATCTCACCTGCGCAGTACTCGTACAGTCTGTACTCGTAATCTGCTGCTAGCTTTGTGGATTGGATTGGACTGCTTGTGGCTAACTAGCGATTCTGAAATGTTAAGAACCCTAATGCGGGCCTAGATACTATACCCTGATCTCGCCTTGATATCGCTGGTATTTTGGCATTGCACGGAATACTACCCTTCCGGCAAACCCCGAAGTTAACCCTGTGAACCAGGATTCCTGATAGTGGTTTCTCCGATATCATATCAGCGCGGCACAGCACTATGTGGTGCTCTACTATAAAAGTATATGATGCTGTCATCCAAGCTGCGTCGAGTCGGGAATACTCCTCTCGGGTTGTTTAGCAAATGAGTGGGAATAGTGCTTGGGTAGTTTGTGAGATAGGTTATAAAGAGACTGGAATTGGAATTTGTCTTGCTGATTGTAGTGTTTCTCTTGAAGGGTAGATTATGGTTGCGTGTTTAGTGGGTGTTTCTTTTGATATCCATATTGCAAGTGTCGGGCTTTGGTATCGGTTGTGAAGTAATGTGTATTATATCATGGGACCTGCATCAGTACGATGTAGGTGGAAAATCCAAGTGAGGGGCTGCTGTATGGTTTACGTAAAGGGAAGGCCTTATGCTCGCTCACGGACCTTGAAATGAATGTCGAGCAAGACTGGGGCACACTGTGAAGCTAGTAGGTAATAGTAGGCGGGCATGATACTATTTGGTTCCAGAAGAATAAATGTGGCATATAGGATCGTAAGTACCGGTGGAAGAGCTGTTAGTGCTGGAATCTTGGAGTATGATACTGATGAAAAGGAAGATATATTAGTATCGCATATTGTGGATGACATGACGTTCAGAGAGGTGAGAGTTAAGAAAGGGCAGTCTTGCAGCGTAGTAGATATGATACCTGCTTGGGCACGGAATTGCGGTTCGGGTTTAGGCAGGGTACCGCACAAGCCAGCGCTTTCGGATGGCCACTCAGGAACCCATCGCTTGTGACGAGTGGTCTACGTAAGTGCGGGCTTGTGTGTGTTTCGACTGTGGTGGTGGTGGTGGTGGTTCAACTTCCGTTGAGGAACAGTTCTGGTAGCGCTTCGGCGTTGTCGGAAGGGTCAATGAGATGTGTGCGGACATTGCGACTGTTTCTTGCCTATTATAGAAGCCTATTTCCTGGCTTTGTGGCTGCACCTTAGATCCGTACCCGCACTGTTGTAGGACCCCATAGAGAATACTGGGTATTTTGTTGCAGATCCGGAGCGGTGTTGGACGGACGATCGGGCACATTCCCGACCATCCATCGTTCTACAAGTACTGGTGGTTCGTCTCCATCCCACCGGATGGTAGCATGTAGGTGTTTTTCGAGGGTGGGGAAAACACCTCCACCAAAATGATGTCGCTTGAAACCCGACCAATGCCACATTTGCCCGTCTCCATTGTCAACCCTCAACGCAAGGAGTCGGGATGGCTTGCCCCAAGGAAGAAAACGGGAGAGCAAGGGTCCTGCAAGTCAGAACAGATCTCTCAATGCGGCAAATTCCGTATCAAACGGCAAATTCCGCGGAACATAACCACCTCGTGAAAATATTAGAGGGTATTTATTTCCTTCCTTCCCCCCATCCCCTTCATGCTTTCTCTTCCCTCACGTTCCGCTTGTCCTGTGCTGGTCATTTTTCGCTTCTCGTTTCTGGCTTTTCACTCGTTGGGAGGATGGTTTGCTCGGAGTCAACCAGAGATGGCCCTGCCCTACCTGTCGTCGACATCGGTTTTCGGCAGCCACGAGGGATGAGGGACCTAGGGCTTCGGAACTCAAGATACCGATGATCACGCCCGTGAGGGAACCGACCAACTCAGCCGCAGAAACTTGCTCTCAACTTGCCCTTGTGTTTTGTCTGAGGATACCGGTAACTTTTCCTACGCTTTCGCTCGGATTCAGTTCGTCTGCCTTGTTTGGGTTGGGTTCAGCTGTTCATTTTACAAAGACACGGCGCGTACCGGCACTACACTGGGCCTGTTCTGCCCCACCTTATTCGCACACTTAGTGCGCTCTCGGGACAGGGGCTGGGAAAAGGGGGAGGGAAAGTAGGAAAAGGAGGAGACGGGGTTGGTACAAGGGCAGGAACCTATTAACCGGAATAGACAAGGATATATTTGGCTGGTAAACCTTGAATAACTGTTCCACAACTTCTTACCGGACCCTGTACTAGGGGCGTGTTTTTCTTGAGGAGGTTTCTCAACGATCAGACTGCAACAGGAACCCGCGGTAACCGAAAAGCCTGAGGGTGTTCGTGTTTTAAGCCTTCCAGCTTATTTATTTTTTCTTCTCCACTGCCGTATTTTCTCATCCCAGCCGCTGCCCAATCGGCTCGAGTTATGTGGGGAAATAAATTGCACTCCCCGCTCGATGCTGGTGGCCCAGCCAAGATCAGACCTCCTCTTTTGGGGAATGGGATTACCACTTGTGGCGAATCTAGGACCTAGCTTTGGGGGATCGAGCGAAGGGGCGTAAGCAGGGTGAAGGAAGGAAAGAGGAGAAAGGAGAATAGGTGTGGAGTGTAGAGGAGGAGGAGGAGGAAGAGGCTTTATTTGTGTACTCGCTCATCACATCCTTACATCTAATTTTTTTGCGCTGTTGTCTGCCTTCTCCGTTTTGCATGCGTGCCTGGGCGTCTTTACTCGTTTTTGTTTCTATATGACCTACCCTATCCACGGCAACTAGGCCATTCTCAACCGCCGAAAATACCCTTCTAGTGAACTTGCGGGTGCTTTCGATATCCTGATATTACCCGAGAAGTGGAAAAACTAGGACAAAGTACTCAATTTCAGGGCCAGAGGGCTTTTTTGGTAGTACCCATGATGTCTGATCCCGAAAAACTCGACTCAGGGAAAGAAGTAGGAGAGAAAACAGAGAGTAAGGATTCCGATCTCACCATCGGTATTCTTGAGGATAAATCGGGTATAAGGGATGGGGCTTCTAATACAGAGGCGGCATCGGTGCAGGAGCACGAAACTCACATTTCTTTTCATGAAGTTCATGCGATCGATGTAGCTGTCCGAAACTTGACAATTGCTGTCAACCAGCACAAAACCATGAGCTGGATGGGAGGGTTCTTGTCCAAAAAGGTTACTAACGACGAAGAGGCTGGAAGTGTAGAGGAAACCAGGATCCTCGATAATGTATCCGCGGACATGCCCGCAGGGGAACTTATCGCCATTATCGGAGGTAGTGGAAGTGGCAAGGTATGTGGTATAATCCATTTTGATTTGAGCTTCGTCACGGCTTTGCCTTATTAACAGGTCTCCTATTTAGACCTCGATGTTGAATGTTATGTCGAGTCGTATGACCGGCAGCAATTTACACATCACTGGTGCGACTACATTCAACAATTCAAATCCCCGATATGCCTACGTTATGCAGCAAGACGTTTTACTCGCGACTTTAACTGTGCGCGAGACTCTGATGTATTCGGCCGAACTTCGTCTACCGAAAAACTTCACTCAACAGGAGCGTACTAAAATCGTGGAGGAGGTGATTCTACAACTGGGATTGAAAGACTGTGCAGATACTAGGATAGGGGATAACGAACATAAGGGATGTTCGGGAGGAGAAAAACGACGAGTTTCCATTGGTGTACAATTACTTTCCAACCCCAGCGTGTTGTTTCTCGATGAACCTACTACCGGTCTGGATGCTACAAGTGCCTACCAAGTAGTTCGCACCCTGAAGAACCTTGCGAGAAAGGGGAGGACTGTCATCACTACCATACACCAACCTCGCTCAGAGATATGGGGCCTGTTTGATAGAATTACGCTGCTGACGAAGGGAAAGCCTGTGTATAGTGGAAAAAAAGATCATGTGCTTTCTTATTTTGCTTCCCTTGGTTACCCCTTCCCCGATCACGTTAATCCCGCCGATTTCCTCATAGATTTGTCTGCTATAGACTACAGAACACCAGAGGCAGAGGAAGCCAGCATTCATCGGGTCAGGAGCCTGGTTGATAGCTGGCGGGAGAGAGAAAACGATGTATTGAGTAGGGAAAACACTGCTACCATCGAGAAGTACAGAAATGATAGGGGGGGCGAGTTAGCTGGTAATACTGCTACATCTGTCATTATAACCGCACCTTCCCTTTTCAGACAGATATCGGTTCTTACCCGGCGTTCTCTCAAGACTTCCTATCGTGATCCGTTAGGCATTGCGGGTACCCTCGGAGAAGCAATCGCCATGGGCATTTTGGCAGGGTGGATATTTTATCAACTTGGTCGTTCGCTTTCCGGCATCAGGTCTCGCCAGGGGGCTCTCTATATTGCTGCATCACTTCAGAGCTACCTTATTCTTCTCTTCGAAACTTATCGGCTTTGCGAAATCGATGTCAAGCTTTTTGATCGTGAACGGGGTGAAGGGGTTGTAGGTGTACTCAGTTTCCTCATGAGCCGCCGAATTTCTAGATTTCCGGAAGATATCTTGGTGCCATTTTTCTTCTCGGTGATCTTTTATTTCATGTGTGGTTTTGATTCTGATGCCGGTCAATTCTTCACCTTCTCTGCGGTCCTATTGATCGCACAATATCTGGCTGTTACGTTCGCTACTGTTTGCGTTGGAGTTAGCCGGGACTTTTCGCAGGCGGTGCTCGTTGCTAATCTTTGGTTCACCGTGCAAAGCATGGCATGTGGGTTCTTCATTCAGACTGCAACTATCCCTGTGTACGTTAGGTGGACGAGGTACATCTCTTACAACTGGTATTCATTTGGCGCGCTTACGTCAAACGAATTCACGAACAAGTTCTTTGCTTGCCCGCTCCCGGATGCATCCCCTCAAAACCCCGGGTGTTTGGAGTATGTTGGAAACTTTGTCCTCGAGTCCTTGGATTTCCCGAGAGACTGGGTCAAGGTGCCGGTGGTGATAAATGTTTGCTGGGTGCTCCTCTACTACCTCATTGCAGGATTGTTCCTCAAGTTTAAACCGGTGGATATTAGAGTTTCTAGTGCAAGACCGCAAGATGAAAAGGATACAAGTGTTGGAAAGGAGAAGATGGTAGTTGCTAGGGATGGGGCGGGGGATACTGGGGGTGTAGAAGTCGTTCTTGATAACATTCGACTGAAAGTCGAGAAACCAGATATCAAGATCATTGGGAAAAAGGGGTTGGATTTCCAGATATTAAAGGGTGTTAGCACTCGCTTTGAGCCTGGCACATTGAACGTCATAATGGGTCCTTCTGGGAGCGGCAAGGTATTATCACTGTTTACTGTGAGGGTAGTAGATGGCTAATGGTTTCTAGAGCTCGCTACTTAATCTCATGGCACGTCGACTTCATAGCTCTGTTTCAACTCGTTATAAGTCATCCGGGAAAATGCTTTTCAATGGTGCTTTACCTTCGGACACAGTGATCAAATCACTCTGCTCCTATGTCACTCAAGATGACGACGCGCTATTACCGTATTTGACGGTGCGGGAGACACTTCATTACGCAGCTCAGCTCAGGCTCCCGAGCTCGATGAGCAAGTCGGAAAAGAAGCGCCGTGCGGATGATGTGATTTTGAAGATGGGATTGAGGGATTGTGCAGACAATCTCATTGGGAGTGAGTTCCTGAAGGGAATATCTGGTGGTGAGAAGAGGAGGGTTACAATTGCTGTGCAAATCTTGATGGAGCCCAGGATTCTGCTTCTGGATGAACCTACTTCTGGTCTGGACGCCTTTACCGCTGCATCGATATTGGGGGTGCTAAAAGGGTTGGCCGAGGAGGGGCGAACCATTATCTCGACAATTCACCAGGGTCGCTCGGATTTGTTCAAGGAATTCGGCAACGTGATATTGCTTGCTCGTGGTGGGCATGTTGTATACTCTGGCCGTGCTAACCAGATGCTTCCATACTTCTCGTCGCTATCTCACGAATGCCCCGCCACAACGAACCCTGCTGATTTTGCGTTGGATCTTGTCACCGTTGATCTTCAACGGTCTGACCGCGAAGCTGCTACCCGTGTGATCGTTGAAAGGTTGATTGACAGGTTCGACCGCAAGGAAGCCCTGGATTCCCGGGAATCAGAGAGAAATATTGTGTTGCCGGCTGAGCTGGGCAGCATGAAGAGAGAGAGGGCATCATTCATGGTTGCTTACCCCGTATTGGTGAGCAGGGGTTTTCTCAATTTTAGGAGACAGCCGAATTTGGTGATTGCCAGAATCATGCAAGTCATTGGGTTGGGTATCGTCGTCGCATTATATTTTGCTCCCTTGGGGAACGATTATTTTAGTGTCCAAAACAGACTTGGTTTCTTACAACAGATGATGCCTTTATACTTTATTGGTGGGAGATCTCATCATTATTTTCATATCCCAGCTAACACGATCATAGGAATGCTGCAAAATGTCGCTCTCTACCCCCTTGAACGAGATGTCTTCTATAGAGAACACAATGACAGGGCTTACGGCGTGACGGCCTTCTTCCTAGCCTACCTAACGAACGAACTTCCCTTCGCAATTCTAACAGCCCATCTCTTCTCCCTCCTCACCGTGTTTGCTGTCGGCCTCCCACGCACAATCACGATGTTCTACGTAGTGACCTACACCACCTTCTGCGTCGTCTCCTGCGGCGAGTCACTGGGAATCTTTTTTAACACCCTCTTCCGCCATACAGGCTTCAGTGTCAACGTGACAAGCACAGTCCTTTGCATAGCGGTCTTCATGAGCGGGATAATGAGTATCGATATCCCGGCACCCCTGGAGGCTTTCAACTACCTCAGTCCACTAAAGTATGCCGCCCGCTGCCTAGCACCCTACTCCCTTGATGGTGTCACCTTCATGTGTACGCCATCTCAGCGCCTGCCTAGCGGGAATTGCCCGATCGAGACGGGCAAGCAGGCATTGCAATTGTATGGTCTTGACGTGGATCCGAAATTGAACCTCGTTGCGCTGGCGGTGGTCGCGGTGGTGTATAGGATTGTGGCATTTGCTATGCTAAAGCTGCAGAGGATGCAGTTAGGCGTTGGGAAGTTGAAGGACTCATGATACCCGGTGCGTTTGGCAGTGCGGGGGATAGAATGTTATGAAAGAGTTATTTTTTTCTTCGAGATTTTCTGATCTCTTTTTGTATCACGGGTGTGTATGGCACCAGCACCTTAGGATCGAGCCTTCATGCCACCCAGAGTCAGTGCACTGGTCCTAATATAGAAGGTAGCCCTCCTGCCTCAGGCAATATAATCCATATTACTTAACCAAAAACTTTTTTTTTCCATATATGTATCGACACCTCAGGTCCATACAAATTTTGTCTTAACCTTAAGGGCTATTATGGGAGGAACCACCTCTCTGGAATTGAATCTAATCTGTAAATGTGTTCCATACATGATTCAGGGTCGTTATACAGAAGGAATAAGTAAAATGGTGGTGTGCGATTTTCGTCGAAAGGTTGGGGAGATTTGGTTATGAAAGCCTATTCTAAGGTGCCGGTAGCGCGTAGTACTGTAATTCGCTCTAGATTACTCGTTTGTTCGACGGTGGAAGTAGTTATACGGGTGCCACGGTGGGACCTTTTCCCCACTATGTTTGTTTCCATCTACGCACAGTACTTCTCTTGTGCTGGACAACTCTCACGCAGGTTTTCGGGGTAGCCGATAGGAATGGTATTTGCTGCCCTTATCTGGATCTCCCGGGTCGAAAGAGGTATCATCTCGCCCCAGTGGCGTCCTCACAATTTCCTCACGCCCACTCTCTACAGCCCGTGGGAATCGTGTTCAACCTAGTATTCTCAACGCTCTAGTCCCCAATTTTTTGGGTGAGTACACGCCCTATGCGCAACTGCCGAAGACCCGAATGGAAGTGAGCATCACCTCTGGCAAAAATCCAGCTACTAGATAAAAGCGTTCGGGAGAGATTGCATCAGATTTGGCATTATTCGTGACCGGAGTCAGGTTGGCAGGGCGATTTTGTGCTATTATATCTCCTCGACTGGTGCAACAATGGAAAATATATTACAACTTAATGCTACATACTGTAAGACATAGGGTGACTAAGGGGGCCCCGAGTATTTTTCAGTGATATTGTGCGTAGGCATGGTACTTAGGGGGGGGGATATATCCGATATGAAGACGGGAATCTACCTTCTGGATACTTTGTATTATTTCCTCTCCGGCATCTGATCCAGCTCGAATATTTCCAACTAATTCATTAGGAACGAATCCCGAGTTTTCTTTGGTAATTTCAGGGGCTGTCAGGAAGTTGTTGAACTGACTGCGGGAGAGGGTCTATTTACTAATTAACTGGCCTTGATTCTGTTCGTGCCTAACGAAAGCACTAAAGAAGGAATGAGCAAAAGTGCAATCACGATAGGCACTAAAGGGCAAAACTGTTAGACGGAAACGATTATTGGCTGCTCACCACATGCATTGCTCTCAGTTCTGGAACTGGAACCGAACATCCTTACACCTCATCCCGCACTATTATACTATCGTCTGTTTCACCAATATTAG
>Ga0307507_10006790_pt1 | contig 17162 bp, 13 predicted proteins | sample 7_EM_MG_FD_207223 | JGI IMG/M metagenome (GOLD analysis project Ga0307507, IMG submission 207223) | Populus trichocarpa ectomycorrhiza microbial communities from riparian zone in the Pacific Northwest, United States - 7_EM | ecosystem: Host-associated > Plants > Roots > Unclassified | place...
ACCGGCGCACCATCAGGCCTCTGCCTCGACGTCACCGCAGCAAGCACCGCCAACGGAGCCCTCGTCGAACTCTGGACCTGCAACGGCGGCACCAACCAGCAATGGACCCTCGGATAGCCGCCCGCACCCGCCCATGAAAGCGTCCCGTGGCCGAATCCACCAACGCGGCCACGGGACGTTTCTCTCTCCCCAGATAGGAAGTCATCGTGTTAAGACTCAGCCGGCTCTCGCGGCGCTTTCGAGCGTCGACAGCCGTGCTCACCGGCGCCGTCCTCGTCGCCGGCGGCGTGGTCGCCACGGTCGCCGCACCGGCTCACGCCGCAACCTCCATCACCCTCAACGGCGCGTCCGGCGGGCGCACCTTCGACGGCGTCGGCGCGATCAGTGGCGGCGGCGGCAACAGCAGGCTCCTGATCGACTACCCGGAGCCCGAGCGCACCCAGATCCTGGACTACCTGTTCAAGCCGAACTACGGCGCGTCGGACCAGATACTGAAGATCGAGATCGGTGGGGACACCAACTCCACCTCCGGCGCGGAACCGAGTATCGAGCACACCCGCGGCGCGGTGAACTGCAACGTCGGCTACGAGTTCTGGCTTGCCGAGCAGGCCAAGGCGCGCAACCCGAACATCAAGCTGTACGGCCTGGCCTGGGGCGCCCCCGGCTGGATCGGCAACGGCAACTTCTGGTCCACCGACATGGTCGACTACCTGGTCTCCTGGCTCGGCTGCGCCAAGGCGGACGGCCTGAACATCGACTACCTCGGCGGCTGGAACGAGCGCGGCTATAACATCTCCTGGTACGAGCAGCTGCGCAGCACCCTGAACTCCAGCGGCTACAGCAACGTCACGATCGTCGGCGCCGACTCGGACTGGACCATCGCGAACGACGTCGACAGCAACTCGGCGTTCGCCGCGTCGGTCGGCATCCTCGGCGCGCACTACCCGTGCGGCTACCGCTCCTCGCAGTCCAACTGCTCCGTGCCCTCGGCCGCGACCTCGTCCGGCAAGCAGCTGTGGGCGAGCGAGAACGGATCAGACGACTACAACGGCGGCGCGCAGGCGATGGCGCGCGGCATCAACCGCGGCTATATCGACGGGAAGATGACCGCGTACATCAACTGGCCGATCGACGCCGGCGTCACGCCGAACATTCCGTACCCGACGATGGGCCTGGCGCTCTCCCCGCAGCCGTGGTCCGGGTACTACTCGGTCGGCAAGAACGCCTGGGTCGAGGCGCAGACCACCCAGTTCACCTCGCCCGGCTGGCACTACCTGGACACCTCCAGCGGCTACATCGGCGGCAGCCGCAACGCCGGCAGCTACGTGACGCTGAAGTCCACGAACAACAGCGACTACTCCACCGTCATCGAGACCGCGGACGCCGGCAGCGCGCAGACGCTGAACTTCAACGTCACCGGCGGGCTGTCCACCGGCACCGTGCACGTGTGGGCGACCAACCTCAATTCGAACAACTCGGCCGACTACTTCGTGCACACCACCGACATCACCCCGTCCGGCGGCAACTACAGCCTGACCGTACAGCCGGGCTACGTGTACACCGTGACGACGACGACCGGGCAGGGCAAGGGCACCGCGGCCAGCCCCGGCCAGGGCTCGCTGAGCCTGCCATACAGCGACTCCTTCGACAGCGACGCCACCGGCACCGAGGCGAAGTACGTGATGGACTGGCAGGGCGCCTTCGAGGTCGCGGCCTGCGGCGGCGGGCGCACCGGCAACTGCGTGCGGCAGATGAGCGCGCAGGCGCCGATCACCTGGGACACGCTGAGCGACCCGCACGCCCTGATCGGCGACACCAACTGGACCAACTACACGGTCACCTCGGACGTGATGCTCGAGAAGTCCGGATACGTTGAACTGATGGGACGCGCGAACACCCAGTCGTACGGCGGAGCGGGCGGGCTGAACGCCTACCACCTGCGCGTCAGCGACAACGGATCGTGGTCGATCATCAGCTCGAACACGGGCAACAACAACTCGACCATCGCCGGCGGCACGACCACGGCGCTGGGCACCAACAGCTGGCACACCCTCTCGCTCGGCTTCTCCGGCAGCACCATCACCGCCGGCATCGACGGCAAGACGGTCGGCACGGCGAACAACTCCAGCTACGGCGCCGGCCAGGCCGGCTACGCCACCAGCCAGGGCGAGACCGCGCAGTTCGACAACCTGTCGATCAGCCCCGGCGCCGGCGGCCCGCCGCCGCCCCCGCCCGGCTCCGGCCCGCTGCACGCGATCGGCGCGGGCAAGTGCCTGGACGACCCGAACTCCTCCACCAGCGGCGGTACGCAGCAGGACATCTCCACCTGCGGCGGCGGCGCGAACCAGACGTGGACGTACACCTCGTCCGGCCAGCTGAGCGTCGCCATCGGCAGTCAGACGCTCTGCCTGGACGCCAACGGCCAGGGCACCACCAACGGCACGAAGGCGATCATCTGGTCGTGCAACGGCGGCAGCAACCAGCAGTGGAACCTCAACTCCAACGGCACGGTCACCGGAGCCCAGTCAGGCCTCTGCCTGGACGTCACCGGCGCCTCCACCGCCAACGGAGCACTGGTCGAACTCTGGACCTGTAACGGCGGCAGCAACCAGCAGTGGCATCTCGGCTGAGCCGCTGATCGACCACTGAATCGTGCCGGGTCCGGGCTCCCCGAGGAGCCCGGACCCGGCCACGCCCCAACCCAGAGGGAAACGCCGGAGGGTGTAGCTCCCCTGGAGGGACTTTTGAACTGCAGCTTTGCCTGATTGCCAGCAGTGACCGGCCCCGCCCGACGCCTGCCGGACGGGGCCATGGCACGGCGGTGACATGCCGTGGCCCGCGCCGGCTTGTGGTTACCGCGTCGCGGTGGCCAGTGCCGCGCGGATGACGCCCTCCGACCGGCTGGCTCTTCTCGTTCGAGTACGGCCCGTACAGGGTCCCCCACCGGCATGCCCGTCGCTTGCCGCCAGCGGTCGGCCAGCGGCCCCGCGTCCACGACGCTGTACCTGATGGATTCGATGAATTCGGTCATCGCCGCCTCCGCCGGCGCGAAGTCCCCGGCGATCGGCAGGTATGAGCGGTCGGCCGCCCCCGCGGGGCGGGCGAGTGACAGCAGGTGCTTGTAGAAGATGTTTTTGAACGCTTCTCCCGATGACTCGTGGAGCTGGACGGATGAACGCCGAACTTCATCTTCGGGCCAGGCCTGCGCGCTGTCGGATTCGAACGGCGACGTTCAAGTACTGCGCAACCGTACTTTGCCCCCGCAACGTCGGCGGCACGGACATGCCGATCTTCCGTCCCCGGCGAGCGCGCTGAGCACCAAGACCGACCAGGTCTGGCGGCTGCTCGGACACGCCGGATTCGGTTCGCCGCACGGCGCCGCGTGCCTCGCGGTCGGCAGGAGACTGCCCGGCCGCGGGGCACGCGGTTAACGCCGTTACCTGTTGCCTGCTACGTGTTGTCAGTCACTTGTGAGTTACAGGTCGTCGCGCGGGCGCTCTAGCCGAGCTTCCACTGCTGGTTGCTGCCGCCATTGCAGGTCCACAGCTCGATCAGCGTGCCGTTGGCGGTGCCGGCGCCGGTGGCGTCGAGGCAGAGTCCTGATTGTGCGCCGGTGATCGTGCCGTTGGCGTTGATGTTCCAGTGCTGGTTGGGCTGGCCGTTGCAGGACCAGATGATGGCCTTGGTGCCGTTCGTCGTGCCCTGGCCGCTGGCGTCCAGGCAGTCGTTGCCGTACACCCGCAGCTCGCCCGCCGAGGTGTACGTCCACTGCTGGCTGGTGTTGCCGTTGCAGTCGTAGAGCTGCACCTGAGTGCCGCCGGTCTGAGAGCCGCTGGGCACGTCGATGCACCGTCCCGAGCCACCGCCGACGATCCGGCCGGCCGAGCCGGTCGGCGTGCCGCTCGGCGAGGGCGAGGGCGAGGTGGACGGTGTGGTGGTCGGCGTCGCGGACGGCGAGGAATTGCTTCCGAACTGCGCGAAGAAGTTCCACACCACTTGCTTGGTCCAGGTTTGGGCACCGGTGCCGCTGCCGTTGGTGGACCCGTCGACCGGAGCGGGGGTGTGGCCCGAGTCGAACGCCGCCCACACGACCGGATACCCCGGCTTGCAGCCCGAGTAGGCCGTGACCTATGTGCGTGTAGCTGCCCACCGCCGGTTCCGGCGGGTTCTGTGGCGTGCAGCCGTTGTTCCGTACGAACGTGTCGCGCAGCGACCGGCCGGTGGCGATCGGGAGGGTGCCGTCTTCCTCGCCGTGCAGTCCGATGTACGCGACCGGCTGCGTGCCGCCGCTGCACCCGCTGAGGTTCCCGCCCGAGTAGACCGCGACCGCGCGGAAGACGTTGGGGCGCGCGCAGGCGAGCGCGTAGGTCATGCCGGCGCCGTAGCTGAAGCCGCTGGAGAAGATCTCCGTCGTGTCGATGCACAGGTCTGATTCGAAGAGGCTGAGCATATTGTCGACGAAGGTGATGTCCTGGCCGTTGGGGTCGGCCCAGCCGTTGTTATTGCCCTGCGGCGCGACGAAGATCGAGCCGGCGCCCGCGGCGTCGGACAACGCGCGCAGTCCGTAGTAAGACCAGACGTATCCGTCGCTGCCGCCGGAGTCCACATCGTTGGCGGTGCCGCCGTTCCAGTGGAATCCGAAGATGAGCCGGTAGGGATGGTTGGCGTCGTAGTTGGGGGGCAACCGCAGGATGTAGCTGCGGGTCTGGCCACCGCTCTGGATGGTCTGGTTGCCACTGGCCAGCGCCGGTGCCTTGCCGCATCCGGCAGTCGACGCGAGCGGGGCGCGCACCGCAGCCGCCGCGGTGCCGACGAAGCCACCGTGCACGATGGCGGCCGCGGCCACGACGAGGCCGGCCGTTGCCGCGACGGACGCGAAGAAGCGTCTAAATCTCAACATTCGCTGATCACTTCTCCAACTAAGGTCAGCGGGCGGTCATCCGGGCGCGCCACACGAACACGCCGCCGGCCACGGGGGCCGAAAGGCGTGCCAGATGTATCGGACTCTGCTGTGGAGGCTGCCGCGATTGTGCCCGATTACTGATCGGCCGGTCCGGCACCCAGCCGCGTTGAAAGGTTGAGATTTAGGTAACTCTTCGCTTGGAACTGTGTCAAGATGTCCATTGAAGTCGAATAAGATGTTCGATTATGTTTGATCAGTATTGAATGCTGGCCAGTCCAGGCGCGGCTGTGTGTAATGGAGCCTTCAAAGTCACGTCATGAGTCGGACTGATTTGAAAGTTGCACCACGTCCCGGCCACCATCTTCCGTGGACGGTGTCACGAGACGGCGGCTGGGGGATCCTGGTGGTCGATTCCCGGTTCTGGCGTGGATTCCGTGATCCGTGCTCGACGATCATCGCGTACGAGCCGGCATCCGTTTCCTGAGCAGGAAGGTTATTCAAAAGCCTTATTCGTGAAGCCGCCGGTGGGCGGCACACTTCACAGGCTGTGACTTATGCGGAAACCCTGGACAGCACGACGGCCCCTGCCCTTGAATCGAGTCTTCTCACAGAACTTGATCAAGGAGGGGCCGTGCGCCTCGATGCTCTCACAGGCCTGACCAGCGGGCAACGCGCCGAACTGCGCCGCCGGGTCGCGGCACACCTGGGCAGCAGCGTGATCACCCGGTCCGGGGGGCGTCCCAGTGCGCTGTGCCTGGAGGGATCGGTGGACCTGGTCTGCGTGCTGCTGCGCACCAATCTGACCCAAGATCAGACCGCCGCGCTGTTCGAGGTCTCCCAGGCCACCGCCTCCCGCCGCTGGGACCTAATGGGGGTGTAAGGGGAATCGGCAGTGAGATCTGGCTGGGACCTGGATCTCGAGTCCATGTAGCAGAGCGATCGGCTGCCGGTTCCCGTCTTCACTCTCCGAAGGCGGTGATGGGATGTTCGTGGACACGGTGGTCGTCTTGGCCGGTGGCGAGGTGGCGCGCATCAGCGGGGCGGGATCGGCGACGATGGTGTTTCCCGGCGATCCGGTGGAAGTCGCTCCCGTCGGGTTCGTGTCGGCGGTGGATCGGGGGCAGTTGCTGGCCGGGGTGCTTGCGGGAGTCCGGTTGGGTGCCTGGGACCGGCGGATCATCGCGTGGCTCGCCGGGTGGGACGCCGAGACCGTGCTGACCGTCGCCTCGCTGATCTCCAGAGCGCGTGCTGCGGGCCTGGCGGCCGGGGCGAGCGACCCGCCCCGCAGCGCCGCTGCTTAGCGAGCGCGGTCGCGGCCAGATCCTACTTGCATCAGGAGCACAGACTCCCGCCGGTAGACCGGTCGGCTGCGCCGGGTCCCGGCCGAACATGGCAGGCCTTGCGTCGCGCGGGAGCGGCGAGTTGCCGAACGAGAGCGGCCGGCATGCGCGGCCGAGGGGGTCGGGCGGCCACGATATGGGTGGGGCCTGATACACGCCTGGTCACCCAGGCCTGTCCACAGACCCGCACATCCACATCGCGGCCGCCCGATCCCGTTCGGGTGATATCGACCGGGCGGGGATGGAACACGCCGCCCTCGCGGGCACGAACGTCGTTGTTCCACGCCGCCGACACGGACCGACCTGTTGAAACGCTGCGAGCCCGCGAGCTCCTGCTGAAGATCGAGGCCCGTGCCGGTCGCTGGGACCGCGAACGACCAACCAGATGTCGGACCATCGAGAGAAGAGTCCTTCCATTAGGGAGATGCGCGGTCCTGTTTCGGCGTGAACGCCAAGGCCACAAGGCCGTACAACAGAAGAGAAGGGATTGATGCCGCGTGCCTGTGTACTGCGGAATCGACTGGGCCACCGGCCACCACGACGTCGCGATCATCAACGGGGACGGCGGGCTGCTGGCCAAAGCCAGGATCACGGACGACGTAGCCGGGCTGGCCACGCTCCTGGCCCTGCTGGCCGAGCACGGCGACTCGCCCGCCGACCCGGTGCCGGTGGCGATCGAGACCTCCCGCGGCCTGCTGGTCGCCGCGCTGCGCTCCACCGGCCGCCCGGTGTACGCCATCAACCCGATGGCCGCGGCCCGCTACCGGGAACGCACCGCCGTCACCCGCAAGAAGTCCGACCACCTCGACGCCCTCGCCCTGGCCGGGATCCTGCGCACCGACCGCGACAGGCACAGGGCGCTGCCGGTCGACAGCGAACCGGCCCAGGCCGTCGCGATCCTGGCCCGCGCCCAGCAAGACGCCGTGTGGGACCGCACCCAGGCCGCGAACAAGTTGCGCAGTCACCTGCGCGAATACTTCCCCGCCTTCCTCGCCGCGTTCGGCGAGACCGCGAAGTTCACCGGCCCGGTCGCCCGCACCATCCTGGCCGCCGCACCCACTCCGGCCCAGGCCGCGAGACTGACCCCCGGAAAACTCAGAACCCTGCTAACCCGGGCCGGACGTACGCGCGGGATCGACGCGGAAGCCACCCGCATCCGCACCGAGTTCAATGCCCCGCACCTGCGCCAACCCACCCTCGTCGAGGACGCCATGGGACGGAAGGCCAAGGCGCTGCTGCGGCAGCTCGACGCAGCCTGCGCGAGCGCCGACGAACTGGAGCGTGACGCCACCGCGTCTTTTAACCAACACCCTGACGGCGAGATCTACCTGAGCTTTCCCGGCCTCGGTCCGCTGCTCGCCGCCAGGGTCCTTGCCGAACTCGGTGACGACCGCGCCCGCTTCGCCGACGCCCGCGGGCTGAAAGCCTACGCCGGAGCGGCCCCGGTCACCCGCGCCTCCGGCAAGACGCTCTCGGTGAGTCTTCGCCGCGTCAAGAACGACCGTCTGGCCGCCGCCGGCTACATGTGGTCCCTGTGCGCCCTGACGGCCTCACCCGGCGCCCGCACCCACTACGACCACCGCCGCGAGAGCGGCGACTGGAACGCCAGCGCGCTACGCCGCCTCAACAACAAGCTGCTGGGCTGCCTACACCACTGCCTGCACACCAGAGTCCTGTACGACGAGGCCACAGCCTTCCCCGCCACCGAGACCAAGATTCCTCACCTAGCCGCTTGACACCCTAACCCCACCAGATGTCTGCTGCGCGACACGATCGCCACCGTCCTGGCCGCGCTCGTGCCCACGGTTCGCGAGATCGTCGGACGCGGCGGATCGGTGCCGGTCGACGGGTTCCTCGCCCCTACCTGGGACTAGAAATACGCGCAAGGGATGTACAGCGACAAGCACCAGGAGTCAGGGTTCAACATCCAAGTCGCCGCCTCGATCGCCGGGAACCTCGCGGCGGTCGGCGACCCGATCCCCGGCGCACGCCACGACGCGTACGCCTACGCCGCCTCCGGCCTGGCTGCCAAGCTCGCCGGCCACGACACCCTCGGGGACAAGGGGTTACCAGGGCCACGCCACCATCCACCCGATCCGCAAAGCCCCCAAAGCCGAGATGACCACGCACGACCAGGGCTTCAACGCCTCCCTCTCCTCCGTCCGCGCCGCCGTCCAACGAGTGAACCCTGCGCGTACCGTCGGCGCGGCTGCGGGAAGGACTCGAAGGGTGCTGTTACTCCTGTGCTCGATGTGGTTCGCGGCTGCTTGACGCCGACTCAGCTGTGTGGCGACGACCGCCGATACTTTCACCCCCCATGTCTCAACCGACTTCATCAGCCGCGGCAGGCGCACCCCTCATCGGTACGACTGCTGGCCATCGCGACGTGATGGCCTGACGGACCGCGATGATGTCGCGGCGGAGTCAGACAAATTTCAGGCTTATAGTCAGCGTTGGTTGACGATAGATCCGATCTATGAGTCACTCCGCTCGACGCAGGGTTGCGGAGGCGCCGCAGCTTGCTCTCTGGCGAAGGGATTGTCATGACGCCGCAACCGAAGCGTCGCGATGTGTTGAAACTCGGTACGGCCCTCGGGGCGTTGACTGCGCTGGGCGGGTTGCCGCGCGTCGCTTCGGCAGCCACCACCACCACCGGGGCCGCGGTTGGGCCGGCCGCTGGGCCCCTCGTGCCGGCTTCGGCAGCCACCACGCTGTGGTATCAGTCGCCGGGCTCGGAATCGGCGATCATGCAGCAGGGCCTGCCAGTCGGCAACGGCCGGCTCGGCGCGATGGTGACGGGCGATTCCGCGTCGGACGCTTACTACCTCACCGAGTCGAGTCTGTGGATCGGGGGAGCCAACAGGAGCCTGGGCGGCGACGGCCAGTTCCCCTACGACGCCGGCGACTTCGGGTCCTTCCAATCGCTGGGCAACGCCCACGTGAACGTGCCGGCCCACAGCGCATCGGCGATCTCCGGCTATCGCCGCGTGCTGGATCTGAGCAACGGCTACGTCTCGGCGACCTACCAATACGGCGGTGTCACCTATACGCGGGAGGCGTACGCCAGCCATCCCGACGATGTCGTGATCGTCCGCCTCAAGCAGAGCGGCGGCGGCAGCTACACCGGAAACGTCGCCCTGAGCGGCACGCATGGCGAGACCACTCACGCCGATTCGACCACGATGACTGCATCCTTCACAGGCAGCCTGGCCAACAACGGCCTTGCCTATGCCTGCGTGGCGGCTGTGGCGGCGACCGGTGGGACGCTCTCGGTCAGCGGGACTCAGGTGACCTTCGCAGGATGCAGCGAAGTCGTCATCGTGTTCTGCGGCGGCACGAACTACACACCGAACGCGGCGGTCAACTACCGGGACACGAGCGTCAACCCGCTGAATGTCGCGCTGGGCAAGGCGCGGGCGGCCGCCGCCGTGTCCGGCGATTCCCTGCTTGCCACGCACGTCGCCGATTACCAGGCGCTCTACAACGCCCTGACGGTGAACCTCGGCACCTCCACGACCGCCCAACGCGCCATGGACACCGCCTCGCGGCTCGCGGCGCGCGCCGCGAGCGGCGCCGCCCCCGACCCGGAACTGGAGGCCAGCTACCTTCAGTTCGGCCGATACCTCGCCATCACCAGCTCGCGCGGCGGCCTGCCGGCGAACCTGCAGGGCGTGTGGCTGGACAACAACAACCCGGCCTGGATGAGCGACTACCACACCGACATCAACATCCAGATGAACTATTGGCTGGCGGACCGTGCCGGTCTGCCCTCGTGCTTCGAGGTCTTCGCAGACTACTGTCTCGCGCAGCTGCCCGGCTGGAGCGCCATCACCCAATCGCTGTTCCAGGACTCGCGCAACGGCTTCCGCAATTCGAGCGGCCGGGTGGCCGGGTGGACCACCGCGATCAGCGCGAACATCTGGGGCGGGGGCGGCTGGTGGTGGCACCCGGCCGGTGGCGCATGGATCAGCAACACTCTCTACGACCACTACCTCTACACCCTGGACACCAGCTACCTGCAGAAGATCTATCCGCTGCTCAAGGGCGCCTGCCAGTTCTGGGAGGCGCGCCTGATCACCGATCCGGGCACCGGTTTGCTCATCGACGACAGCGACTGGTCCCCGGAACAGGGACCGACCAACGCCAAGGGCATCACCTACGCGCAGGAACTGGTGTGGCAGCTGTTCGCGAACTACGCCGCTGCAGCTGCGGCGCTCGGCCAAGACGCCGCCTACGCGGCCACGATCAGCGGCCTGCAAGCCAAGCTCTACCTCCCGCAGGTCAGCCCGAGCACCGGCTGGCTCGAGGAATGGATGACCCCTGACAACCTCGGCGACGCCGCGCACCGGCACCTCTCCCCGCTCATCGGACTCTTCCCCGGCGACCGCATCACGGCCGACCAGAGCCCGGCGGCCCTGATCGCCGGGGCGGCGAACCTACTCACCGCGCGCGGCATGAGCTCCTACGGCTGGGGCATGGCCTGGCGCGCGGCGTGCTGGGCCCGGCTGAAGAACCCTGACAAGGCGTATCAGGCGGTGACGACCGTCCTGCGGCCGTCCGTGAACTACAGCAACGGCGCCGCGATCAACCTGTTCGACATGTACAACCTCAGCAGCAACAGCTCGGTCTTCCAGATCGACGCCAACTTCGGCACGCCCAGCGCCATGCTCGAGATGCTTCTGTACTCGCGGCCGGGGCTGATCGAACTGCTGCCCGCCACACCGTCGGCCTGGTCGGCTTCCGGCAGCGCCACCGGCGTCCCCGCGCGCGGCGCCTTCACGGTGGACATGGTCTGGAGCGGGGGCCGCGTCACTTCCGCGACGATCCACGGAAAGCCCGGAGCCACGACGACGGTGAAGGTCGGCACGTGGAGCCAGGCCGTGACCATCGGTACCGGCGGCTCGACGGTGATCACGCCGAACGCGACAGTCAGCACGACGTTCAAGCTGGTCAACCGGCGCAGCGGCAAGGCGCTCGACGATCCCGGTGCCTCGAAGAGCGCGGGTACGGCGCTGATCCAGTGGACTGTCAACGACGGCGCCAATCAGCACTGGACGTTCAGCCCCGCCGCCGGCGGTGCCTACACGGTGACGAACGTCTCCTCGGGCCTGCTGGTCGACGTCAACGGCGGCTCCACGGCCGACGACGTCACCATCATCCAATGGTCGGCCGACAGCGGCGCGAATCAGCTCTGGACGATGGCGGACGCAGGCGGCGGATACACCAAACTGGTGAGCGTGCACAGCGGCAAGGTCATCGCGGTGCGCGGCGACTCCACGGCGGACAATGCGGCGGTCGTGCAGCAGACCGACACCGGCGACATCAGCCAGCACTGGCAACTGGTCCCGGTGTAGAGCAGAGCCTGAGCTTGTTTAACCCGCCTGTCGCGCCCGGTGTTCGGTGATGGCCAGGTGGCGTTTGACGGTCTTGCCGACGTTCTGCACGGTGGCGGGGTGCCGGTTGTGTGATCCCGTGGTGCTGCCGACCGCTCCGCAGATCGTGGAGCGGCTGCATCTGCTGGAGTCCCGCCGCGACCGACCCGGGCCGCGGTGAACCTCCACATCGGCTACGTGGCCCGCCCGCCGCCCGCAGCCTGACCCCTTCGGCGGACACCCTGGAGGCTTACAGGTGTCGCGGGCCCGGCACGCCTGATTGGCTTCAAGGGTGCAGGTGGGACCAATCAGGGCTCGACATTAGTCAGGGAAGACGGTTTTCGCATGACATCTCCAGACGCCCCGTCCGGGCACGACACGGACGCACTCACCAAGCTCGCCAAGCGCCACCCCTGGCTGCCCGCGAACGCGTAATCACCTGACCAGTTACCACCGCGCAGGCCAACCAGTGGAGGAACCCTCGGGCAAAGCCGCCGGTCACACCGAAATCGTGTTTCCGTGCGGCACACTACAACGCATTCAAGGCCCACGACGCCAAACGGATCGACACTGCGTAGTCGCCTATGTGCCCTGACCTGGCCGTAGTCGCTCCCAAGATCGGGTCACGGGCCTTTCTGCCGGATTCCGGTCCTACCTCGGATGCGGAAACCCGTGTGGTGCACTTCGAATTCAAAGCAAGTAGGATCGTGGGGTGAGTGACCCGACACCCGGCCTGAACTCGGAGCAACTCGGTGCGTACTTCGCGCTGATGGAGGTCAGCAGCCTTCTTCAGTACGCGGTGGACGAGCACCTGCGCGCGGACGGTGATCTCAGCTACGTGCAGTTCCAGATTCTGGCCCGCCTGGTGGACGCGCCCGAGGGCAGGCTGCGGATGACCGATCTGGCCGACGGTGTCGTGTACAGCCGCAGCGGGCTGACTTACCAGGCGGGGTTGCTGGACAAGCGCGGTCTGATCACCCGCTCGCCGTCGCCGGATGACGAGCGTACCGTCATCGTGACGGTCACCGGCGCCGGCCGAGAGCTGATCGCCCACGTGCTTCCGGGGCATGTCGAGCGCGTGCGGCAGTTGCTGTTCGAGCCGATGAGCGGCAAGGACCTCGCCGCCCTGAGTACCGTTCTCGGCCGGGTGCGGGACCATATGCGCGCCACTCCGCCGCGGTCGGCCAAACCTCGCGCCGGGCGCGGCCGAACCGACTGAGAGGGGGGCGATGGACCGGGCACTATTGGCCGACTTCCTCCGGGCGCGCCGCGAGGCACTGCAGCCGGAGGACGTCGGGCTTCCCCGTGGCTCGCGGCGTCGTGCCGGTGGGTTGCGCCGCGAGGAGGTCGCGGTGCTGGCCGGCATGTCGGCCGACTACTACAGCCGGATCGAGCAGCAACGTGGCCCGATGCCGTCCGAGCAGATGCTTGCCGCCCTCGCACGGTCTCTGAATCTCAGCTCGAGCGAGCGCGAGCACCTCTTCGCCCTCGGCGGGCACTCCGCTCCGCGGCGCGTGCTGCGCGACGAGCGCGTCAGTCCCGCCATGCGGCGCATCGTCGAGCGTCTGGCGGACACGCCCGCGATGGTGCTCTCCCAGTTCGGCGAGACGTTGCTGCAGACCCGCGGGGCGGTTGCGCTGTTCGGCGATTACACCCGCTTCAGCGGAATGTCCCGCTACCTCCTCTACCGGTGGTTCACCGACCCGGCGCAACGCGCCATCTATCCGCCCGAGGACCATGCCCTGCGCGGCCGGGTCTTCACGGTGGAGATCCGGGCGGTGTACACGGCCGACCCTACGGGCACAGCCGGCGAGATTGTCGAAGCGCTGCTCGCGGTCAGCCCCGAGTTCGCGGAGGTCTGGCGGCTGCACGAGGTGGACGTCACCCATCACCGCGATCTCAAGCGCTACCGGCATCCGGAGTTGGGCGAGCTGGAGATGTATACCCGGCGGCTGGTGGATCCCGACGAGGGCCAGGAGTTGCTGGTCTTCATGGCGGAGCCCGGATCTGCGAGCGAGCAGAAGCTTGAGAGCCTGAGCGCCGTGAACAGCAGCGGCGACGAAACGATGATCTGAGCGCCACGTGATGTGAGCGCCACAAGCCGGCGCCCTTGCATACGGGGCGCGGGGCGCGGGGTCGTGCGCTTCCCGCCTTGTTATCCGCGGACAACTTGTCCGCGGACAAGTTCGACCTTCATCCGGTTTCCGGTTCGCGCCATGCTTGATCCGTCGGACAAGGGAGGCGGTGAGAAACGTGGACCGGGAACTGTTGGCGCACTTCCGGCGGGCTAGCCCCGAGGAGACTGCGACGCCGGGCGAGAGCGGCGATCACGCCGGACGCTTCATGACGCACGTCGTCGAGCGTCTGTCGGACCATCCCGCGGTGGTCTTCTCCCGGTTCGGCGAGGTGCTCTCGCAGACACCTCCGGCGATTGCCCTGTTCGGCGACTACACCCGGTTCGGAAGATCGTCGCGCTCCCTGGCCGACCGCTGGTTCGCCGACCTGGCGGCGCGCGAACACTACCTCGTTCGCGTGGGCGTCACCGATCACGACCACCTCAGACGCTACTGGCATCCCGAGCTGGGCGGGCTGGAGCTGTACCGCCAGCTTCTGCTGGATCCCGTGGAGTACCAGTTACTGCTGGTCTTCACGGCCGTCCCCGGCTCCTCGAGCGACGAGAAGCTCCGCCGCCTGGCTGCCGCGGGCTGCTAGGCCTCGGCGGCTGCCGGTCGGCTCACACTCGCACGTCAGTTGCTTCGAATTCAAAGCGTGCCATGGTTTCCGAAGTGCTTCGAAACCGAGGCACTCAGCAAGAAGACCAGAAGAGATGAGGGCTTGTGATGAAGGCAGTGCGTTTCCACGAGTACGGCGACCCGGGCGTCCTGCGTTACGAGGACGTCGAGCAGCCCGTCCCCGGCGCCGGGCAGGTGTTGATCCGGGTGGCCGCGACGTCGTTCAACGGGGTCGACGGCAACATCCGCGCGGGTTTAATGCAGGGTCCGATCCCGGTGACGCTGCCGCACACGCCGGGCATCGACGTCTCCGGCACGGTCGCCGAGCTGGGCGATGGCGTCGAGGGTTTCGAGGTCGGCGATCAGGTCGTCGGGTTCCTGCCGATGACGGACGATGGCGCGGCCGCGCAGTACGTCGTGGCTCCGGCCGAAATTCTCGCGCCGGCGCCCGTAAGTGTTCCCTTGGTCGACGCCGCGGCTCTGCCGATCGTGGGCCTGACCGCGTGGCAGGCGCTGTTCGACCACGCGAAGCTCGTGGCGGGCCGGCGCGTGCTGATCAACGGCGCGGGTGGGGCGGTCGGCGGTTACGCCGTACAGCTGGCCAAGAATGCCGGCGCGTACGTGATCGCCACGGCAAGCCCGCGCAGCGGCGACCGGGTCAAGGCAGCCGGAGCCGATGAGGTCATCGACCACACCACCAGCGCGGTGTCCGCGGTGACAACCCCGGTCGACGTGGTGCTCAACCTGGCACCGATCGAACCGGCGCAACTCGCCGCGCTGCTCAACCTGGTCCTGGCGGGCGGCGTCCTGGTCAACACCACGGTGTGGATGCCCGCGCCCAGCGACGAGCAGCGCGGCGTACGCGGCGTCGACCTGTTCGTCCGCAGCGACGCACAGCAGCTCTCGCACCTCGTGGCGCTGATCGATCGCGGCGAGTTGCGCATCGACGTCGCCCAGCGGGTCCTGCTCGCCGAGCTGCCGGCCGTGCACGCCCAGGCTGCCACAGGCAAGCTGCCCGGCGGCAAGACCGTCATCGTCGCGCCCGACGCCTGACTCCCGCCTGACCGACCTTCGAAGGAGACGACCACGATGATCCCCGACGACGATCCGTCCCGCTCGCTGACCGTGGCGAACCCCGACGACCCGAGCACGACGTACATCTCGCTGGTGGGCAACACATACGCCATGCTGATCACCGGCGAGCAGACCAACGGCCGATACTGCCTGATCGAGATGCGCGTCCCCGACGGCGGCGGCCCGCCGCCGCACCGGCACGACTTCGAGGAGATGTTCACGATCCTGCAGGGCGAGATCGAGTTCACCTTCCGCGGAGAGAAGCACACTGTACGCGCCGGGTCCACGATCAACGTCCCGGCCAACGCGCCGCACAACTTCCGCAACGCCTCGGGCGCGCCGGCCCGCATGCTGTGCATGTGCACCCCCGCCGGCCAGGACGAGTACTTCATGCGCATCGGTGATGTCGTCGCGGGCAAGGACGCGCCGCCGCCACAGCTGTCGCCGGACGAGCTCGCGCAGCGCCGCCGCCTCGCGGCCGAGTTGGCCTCGTCCTACCGAAGCGAGTTCCTGTAGCTCAGTTGTGGACTTCGGCGTTCAGCTCTTCTACCGTGCGGCCCCAGCGGCCCTCCCATTCGTCGTCCAGGCCAAAAAGATGTCCGAGTGGGAGAGCGAGGACCTCGGGATCGTCGTCGTGGATGACGATCTGCTCGACCTGCTGCGCGACCCAGCGCTCGTCAACGTGGCTGGCCACGTGCGGTTCGGCGATGAGCCGGAAGGCCTCGTCTGCTGAGGCGGCGAGTGTCACACGCGATTCGACACCGGTCTCGGCCAGGGCTGCGGGAAGAAGGCCGTGCACCGCGTGTGTATCCCGCCCGTTCAGGCCGGCCAATTCCCGTAGTGCCGGACCGTCGCAGCCGTCGGCGAGCCATTGGGTGGCCCACCACGGGACCCGTTCGGAGGCTGCGATGCCGAGCGCCAGCCATGCTGCAACAGTACGCGGCCAGCAGGCTGGGCGGCTCCCAGCTCCACAGCGAAATGACGGCAACACGAGTCGACCGTCGGCAGAAGTAGAACAGGCCGTGGTGGCGGACGAGCGCCTCCGTATCCGGCGCCGGTGTCCTCGGGCGGGTACCTCGACGGACTCCAGCCGTGCCGCACCGAAGTGCGGCAGCAGTAACCTCGACCTCTGATGTAGACACTCAAACCAGCATCGCCGCACCATGAGCCCGACTACGGGAGCGACACGAATCTGACCAGCGCCGCAACAAGATCAGCGACAGAGCCCTTTGATGTCGTGCCCGTGGTCATGTCCTTGTGCCGCGAGCGGGCGACCGCGGCGCGGATGCGGGTCGGCCCGCATCACGCGCGGGCGAGCATCGCGGTGCCCAGCACCGTCATGGTGACGGCGATCGCGCCGTCGAGCACCCGCCAAGCGCGCGGCCGGGCGAACAGGCCGGCCAGGCGCCGCGCACCGTAGCCGAGGGTGGTGAACCACACGACGCTTCCGGTCGCGGCGCCCGCGGCGAAGAACCTGTGCCGCTCGAAAACACGATTCCGTTGTGACCTGGGGTTTTGCCGAGTGACTCGTCTGCTGGTTGGCTTGCGTGGTGGGGATCGGGTCGGTGTAGCGGCTGGGCCGAAAGGTGCTCGGAGTGCTTGTCACCGCGGCGCGCGGCGACGCGGTTTTGATGGCGGAGGTGCTCGCGCTGCGGCACGAGAACGCGGTGCTGCGCCGTCAGGTCGCCGGGGTGCGCGACGAGCCGGCCGACCGGGCGTGGTTCGCCGTGTTGTGCGGCCT
>Ga0307507_10006791_pt1 | contig 17162 bp, 15 predicted proteins | sample 7_EM_MG_FD_207223 | JGI IMG/M metagenome (GOLD analysis project Ga0307507, IMG submission 207223) | Populus trichocarpa ectomycorrhiza microbial communities from riparian zone in the Pacific Northwest, United States - 7_EM | ecosystem: Host-associated > Plants > Roots > Unclassified | place...
CAAAATCTAACTTTGATTATTGGGAGTCTAACCTGTTAGCAATAGTCTGTGAAGTCAGATGGTTACTTCTGGATGGTGGTTTCGTTTTTATCCGTGCAGCTTGCGCCTGGTTGTTAAGATGTAGTACCGGCACAAGTATCCACTAGAAACCTAGCGACAGGTTGGTTTAAGTCAACCTGCAGAATTCTTGTCTGACACAAAAACATCTCCACGGGATTTAGATATGCTTTGTAGTACTTTAATATATTTTTGGCCACCAGTTTGTGCTTTCTGGCTTTGTGTTTCCACTTTTATAGAGGCCTTTGCTCAATGGGGCAGGTAACTATAAGCATATTTACCTTGACAGGTGGTCCTAGCAGTTTGACCAACCTGAAAGAGGTTCATGGACTGCAGCGATCTCGGCTTCACCGAATGGTTAGCGGTCAGGTGCCACGTGAATAGTTCTTGTTTTTTTTTGTGTTAGTTGTGGGGTACATCATTTAGACCGGTCATACTTCAGCAGAGAAAGATGCACTTTGAGCTAGTTGCGGATAAATCCCTTCTTTGTGCTCCAGTCTAATTAGCTGAACTTAATTACTCTAGCGATTAGTGTCTATTCTACCGGAAGTGACCTTTCTGCATATTTTCTGTTTGGTCTGTCAGCTTTGTATGCAAAAAGGTAGCCCGTGCGCCGAGATCCTCTCCTGGCAGAACTTGAACGTGTGTTTATGATCCCTGGAGTTGGGTGCTTCTAGTTCGATGTTTTGAATGTGCTTGTATGAGGCCGCAGACTAATCAGCAGTATCTCTTGGGGGTCTGAAACAGTAAAATTCACAGCCAGCACCCTGATGCTGTTTTGGGTTTATTTGAGGATTGTGATTCGTTGGGATTAAAATGGTTGCTAAGATGCAGAGTTCCTTTGGCTTCGAAATGCCAAATTCCGGACCTGAAATCGCTAGCTACTTGCCTAATTTGAACTTGGGTAATTTTTAGCGTGCTGGCCGCGGACTTTACTACCTCAGACTACTAACGGGATACTAGTTTTTGCATCCTGTGGACTCTGACGGGTTCGGGGGTTAACATATATGATCTTAAGGCTGCCTACTTAAAAGCTGCTCAAATAGGATTTAGGCCTCTTCAAATACTCAAACCTTCATCACTAGTTATTTTGGGACCTCTTCTCACTTCATACAATGTCTCATCCTCAAACAATATCGGATATGTTACAAACTTCGCCAGACACTGACAGCAATAATGTAAAGGAGCCGTTTATCTATAGCCCGCGGGAGCAGCCACCAAAATCATTCGACAGTAATACCCGGCTCCGCAGGGATAAAATTGTGCTCATACAGCGTTTCTTCCAGACTCTTCTCTCTCTCGTCGTTCTTGCGATGATTATTTTAGGGGTTTCCAAGGCGAAGCGCTTGAGCACGTGGCAGCAGCGCTCCTATAATACAATATCAATTCTGGCTATGGCCATGACCAGTTTGTGTCTTGGATCGCTCTTAGAGTACCTGGGTTCCATGCTCAGATGGCCTCTACTTGCCCGAACCAAGTATCAGATGAGAGATGTGCGGTAGCTTACCTCTCTCTAAGAATGCCTTTGCTAACTGTGAAGCTAGGTGGACTCGATACTAGGCATGGCGACACCAACCCGCTCACTGCGGCTCATCAAAAGACACATTCGGGAGCAGAAGATATCACGAACGACCCTTATTGTCACTGCATACCTCCTCACAAATATTCTTGGAAGATTAAGTGTTTCTATTTTTGGTTTGGCCTTCAACTTGAAGGATAAAGAAAGGATTGAATATCCACTCCTTGAGACAAATTGGACATCTGCTTTATGGGCTAGAAATATCGACCCTGTCGCCGGCGTGGCGGGAGCCCCGAAAGGATATGAGATCGTAGAAGGTAAGGATACCACGCCCCTAGACTCAGTACTGCTGCAAGGACTGGTACTAATCTGGCTGAAAAGAATTTTTGAATTCAGTCTGGAATGGATTGCGGACCTACAGCAAAAACCCTGCGCCAGATTGGGCTTTTGGAAATAACGCTGGCCCAGAGATTGGAGATATCAGCCCCCACTTGCGACCCGATCTCAGTCTCTTCAACGCTACACTAGAAGTAGGCACAGACATAGTTGAATATTGGTACGACTTGAAGGATTTCAAGCAGAATTATACTGAATTATCATACCACGCTGTTCACTCTGCTGTAAACTGCAGCTTAATCCAGGTTGAACAGGGCCAATATTGGCGTTGGAACAAGTGGAATAGAACCGGGCCATTCAGTATGCAACGCTTTTCCCGTGACCCAATATTCCATATCCCAAGTGTCAATGAAGCTGACTTTGGATTTGGCTAATTAGATTGGGGTGAGGAGGATACCGCTGACATAGTGGCTAAAACACTATGGGTATCATATCGTAGTCATGCAGGGACACCGGAGGGACCTGGTAGTAGTGGTGTGCCTATTGAGTATCCTCATTGGGTGTCATTCGATGCTGGCTCGGATGGGGGCTATGCACCTTCCCAGATTTGTTAGTACAATTTGTCCATGGTCATATCAAGGTCTCAGAACATTAATATCCCATCTCTAGATATTGGATGCGATAGCTTTGCCTGGGAATGTTGGCCAACCCTAACGGAAACCGTTGACACTAAATCCTATTCGCCAATTCAACCTGGTAAACCATTCTTCAATTCCAGGAACTTGTATGGGCTGATGGGGGTACGCGGCAGCGCCGACGATTACTATGGCATGGATACAAATGCTACTATCGAGCTGGATGGGATTGGTAACTCACCCGCTCAGGCTGCTGTGGATTCGCTAGACAGAATTTGCGATCAAAAAATCTCCTTGCCTCTGAATGAGACAGTTTGGAATGGTTATCGCCTTTGGGTTTCTGGGGTAGTAGCTCGGCTCCCAATTCTTGCTATAATGCATGCAAATACTGAACTGTCCAAGATTGCAAAGAGTTCACACCCTAATCAGATAGACCCTACCAAACACACAGATAAAACTTTGGAGGTCAAGTGGTTCCGCGTTGGGGTCATAGCAGCTAGCATTATAATCGGTCAAATCCTGGCCATCAGGGCCGTCCTCTACTACTGCAAAGGCATTTATACGCGTGACGATAGCCACCTAGCAACGGCGGAGCTATTGAAAACAGTTATAAATACTCCTGGATTCGATAGTAGCAAGTTAATGACAGGGAAGGAATTGGCAGTGTCTCTTGATCATATCTTGAAGGGAGGGGTTATTTATGGGACGAGGGCAGGTCAAGACGGTGGCCCGCCGGAGGTGGATCTGGCAAGTGGCTTAGATACCAAATTTCCACCATTCCCCCCTGGGCAACGGTTCTAGAAGAACACTGGTTAAAGGACTCGGGAGTTGAGGTCAAGGATTTATTGAAATTTGTGGGGAGTTGCTAGCGGGTGGCGGGAGTGTAGCAGATAGCTGGGAATTGTGGAGGAGGGTTTGAGTATTTGGTTGGAAAGAGAATATTTAGGTAGCATGGGCGAGAGGCGAGGGGTGGTGTTAAATTGATAAAGCATAAGATGAAATTACGTTGCTCAGATGTGTGCGGAGGAAAAGTGTGGTGTTTGTTATTGGACCTATACGGGGTTTTTGTCAACCAGCTAAATTACAAGGGAGGTAGGCGGCCAGAGCTGGCTTCCTGAATCATACTCTACTCCATTACAAAGGGAAATATCTCGTACGGTGTCAGATCTTTCTATTTTGACGAGAACTGGAGAAAATACCAGTGAAGCAGGCCGGCGCGCTACGCGAGGGAGCTTCAATGTCCTCACTCAAATTTCTCTGATTCCAAGTAATACATATGATATTCACTGCGAGCCCGTTATGCTGAATTTCTTTACATCGCGTGAAAACGTGAACTAGACATTTTAGGTCAAGTAATGATGAATCTTTTTCCACCAACACGAGCACTGCGGAGGGGAAAATTGCGTGCTAAAGTTTATTCTTAGTAGTTGCCTGTTCTTAGTTAGGGTTTCTTAAGGTGGTGATTGTTGACGAGAACGATGGTTGTGTGAGGTATCGTGGATGAAAAATTTTCGTCAGGGCTAAATTTTTCGCCGGCTCAACTGTATATAAAGGCCCCCAAGAGGCGCTCAGGAGGAACCACCCGATTGGCGAGTGTTGAGAGTGCAGCATCCACGGATCACTACGACTTTTTTATGGGAATTGAATTGGATTTACTTTACTTCTTTTGCGCTTTATTCTTCTTTGTGCCTTTTCTTCTTTCTTTGGCTTACAAACTATACTTGATCTACCTAAGTATACTATTCTTTTACCTTCTTATACGTCTTTAAGAGAAAACGAGTTGAACCCCTACTTCTTGAGGTACTCAGGAAGAGTCGCTACATTTTTGTAGTGATAAGTAATACCTATGCCAAGTACGGAAAAAGAAAACCCTGCATACATTTTTTTCGTTTTTCAGCACCAAACCTACTTGTATTATGGGAGTGATTTTACTGGTCGACTATGCGAAGGCCTAGCCAAGTGGCACCTTCTGTGTGGCTTAGCGCGGCTTTGCATTAGACGAAACCAGGAGCCGCTCAGGCGCCCCCACTCGGACCGATGCTGATTTGTTAATTTCTTATGAGGAAATCGCCGGCTGATCTCTTCACTCGCAATATTTTATGCCGAGTTGGAAGAACCTGTTGCCAATTGGGCAAAGCGCACGAGGTATCACTCGAAGGCACGAGCGGTTTCTGTGTTCGTGGGAAAAAGGTATAGCGGGCCGCTTGCTTGGAGGTCAGAGCTCTCCACCGATAGCTCCCAGAACTCCCGGCACATATACCACCATCCAGTTCCCCCGATCACGAGATTACCAAGCTTGCTACAGCTCGCGTTCTTTGTTGCTCTCCCTCCATTCGAGGGCCCCTCGTTGTCATCCTAGGATATATCGGCGGCAAAGATCTCAAGCGACAAGGGCAGCGACATCGTTACCAACGCCTCCGGCTGTGGAACTATTGTATGCTATAAGCGGGCAAGAAGCGGAGCATCGCCAGAGTTGTGTTCCGTTATCATACCCCCTGGATTCCGGGCTTTTGTTCTCTCTCTTGTCAGTTACATTTTAACGTATTCGTTTGGCTTTGGAAAATTGGATCAGGTTTACTATAATAGGTCCCTCTAGCGATAGATAGGACTGCATCCCGCACGTGTTCTGGGATGGCGATGCGACGTTTTAGCGCGGTGCAAGGGCGATGTTCGAGTGGCTTGAGCTGAGACAATGGGTAGCGTTGGGTACCACTGGGGGTGCGAGGATGTACGGAGGAATGTGGTGTGCCTGTGTGGGCAGGTGTTTGGTGTCGCCGGGAATTTGCTGTGACGTCTAAGGGAGGAGAGATCTCGAGGTCGTTAAGACAAGTTGTGCGAGGAGTTGATCGGGGACGGGTTTGGGGGACGGGATGGAGTAGCCGCGGGGATGGTGTTGGATAGGCTTGGTGGGAGGATTGGCTGTGGCTGCGAAGAAGCTATACCGGTAGTCCAGGACTAGGCGGGGCTGAATGAGCATGGCTTTCTCTCGTGTTGGATAGTTTGTTAGGTTGCGGGGTTCATGGCGGCTGGCGATCTCTTGACTGATGTATTGTAGGCCGAACGGGGCGGTGCGAGTTAAAGATTTGAAAAGAGTGAAATTGATAATATCTATGCTGCAGCCATCCATTTTGTTAGACCGTCCGAATGATTGGTGTGCGCCCAGGTAATATACCGGTATTGGATTAATTATGACAGGAGAGCTTCCTGTTCAAATTTAGCTGGCAATACATAGTTTTCGTTGATTTCGCACTGAACTGAGGCTCCCTTTAGGCGAGGCCATGAGCCATTCGGACAGCCCCCTCACTCTGACAATACTTGCCAAGCCTGACCTGAGAGCCTCGCCGAGCTTCGTAGAGTGCCAGTACTCCTCTATTAGGCTAAACCTACCCATCAAAGGAATACCGTAGAAACTCCAACAATCAGCCCATGTGCTATATAGTCGAAAATTCCCTCCTCTGGCAAAGGGGCGGAAAGCACAGCAAACAGGTTGGCTGCTTAGCCGCTCTAAAAGATGAAAGAAAAAAAAACACTACCTGGTGATTCATAAAGCATTCGGATGCCTTGGCGTCAATTCATCCGAATACTTTATGAATCGCCAAGCAGACCTCACTAGGGCGGGCAACTCTAACGATATGGGACAAGGGCCGATTATTGGGATTTCTGCGGTAGGCGCTCTTGACTACGATAGGTTGTTTTGCCAGAGAAGTGTCAAGTTACATAAATTTCTACGCATGCCTTTGTACAACTAGTAGAATCAGATTTTATAATCGCCCGGACTTTAGCTGTAGTCCCCATGGTAGACATGGTAGACAGCGTTCGCAAGCGGCCAGTCCGGTCAGGTTTTGGGTCGAGGGCGGCCGACCTGGCCGGACTGCAAATGTTGAAAATATTCGATGCGAAGGTAATGATTTATGGTTAGGGTTTTACGCAGCGAAGAGGAACGGCTTATGTGGAGACATAATGTTTGTATTATGCGGAGGTGAAGATCATAATTGTTTGTGTTGAGTTGAGGAGAGGAAAGACATGAGGAAGAAGTGAGGTGAGAGAAGAAAGAAGACGAGAGAGAAGGAAGAGGAAGGAAGGGAAGAGAAACAGACAGGGGTATGAAACCATTTTCGTAGCTTGCGCGTCCTTTCACTCGTGTGTACGTATACCGTAGAATCTGGTCTAATCTCTATTAGACCAGATTCTACGGTACCACTGCGGCCCTGTAGTGCCGGAACATCCCGCACATCCCGCATCAAGTGTGGCCATGACTCTGCGATTTCCAACAGCAAATATCTGCAAGCTCTCGAGTGATAGGCTATGACTATGATACGAGAAGTAGATGACACGCCAAGGGTTAACTTACGGCCACAAAAGACAGGAATCACTAACGCGCAACCGAGGAGGAAAATTAACTACGTATAGGTACACGAACAGAAACTACTTCGGCCATAACAATAGCGCTCCCCCACCGACCCCACTAGTATGAAAACGAAAAAATAAATTAAAAATGTAAATACATAGTAGAATACCTAGTAGAAATTAATATTCGATCTAGAGAAACTTCTTTATGTGGTGGCGAAAGGGCGAGGTGATTTGGAGGGGCTCCGCTGCCATCGATCGTTGGTGCATGGTTAATTATGTCAACGTACCATAGCAATAAATCGAGTGATAAGAGAAAACACGAACTTACCCGATTGGTTGATTCAGCTGGGAAGGTGTGGCTCAAGCGACAATAGGTCGCTGATATCTGCGGGCATCTGCAGGCACCGCTAAGCACCCACTAAGCCTGGCTTACAAAGCCCAGGTCTGTCTCACCCTGGCCTGGCCTGGCCGGACTGAAAGCCTACCGGCTATCTGTAGGCCGACCTGGCCGCCTGCGAACGCTGGGCCCAAGCCGCGTGGATAAAAGCAAAACCATCATCTAGAAGTAGCTATCTGATCTCGCAAACTATTGCTAACAAATTACATTCCCAATAGTCAAAGTTAGATCTTGAACAGGGGGAACCCTGGTGCGGGGGGGGTCTTCCAATGGGTTGTGCTTTCTGTGGGTGGGTTTGAGTTAAGCTTTCTTAGATTGAGTTGGGGTTGAATAAGTACCGTAAGTACTCGAATATAGTACAGCCCCGGTCACTCAATGAATCCAACCGGTCTCTTTTGCCTTCAAAATTTTGGTAGTGTTTTTGTCCGTGCGCTTGGGCCTGGTTGTTAAGATATAGTACCGGCACAAGTATCCACTAGAAACCTAGCGACAGGTTGGTTTAAGTCAACCTGCAGAATTCTTTACTGACACAAAAACATCTCTACGGGACTTAGATATGCTTTGTAGTACTTTTATTTATTCTTGACCACTAGTTCGTGCTTTCTGGCTTTGTGTTTCCACTTTTATAGAGGCCGTTGCTCAATGAGGCAGGTAATTATAAGCATATTTGCCTTGACAGGTGGTCCTAGCAGTTTTACCAACCTAAGAGAGGTTCATGGACTGCAGCGACTTCAGCTTCACCGAACGGTCGCCACCTGGATAGTACTTTTTTTTAGTGTTAGTTATAGGGTACATCATTTAGACCGGTCGTACTTCAGCAGAGAAAGATGCGCTTTGAGCTAGTTGCGGATAAATTCGGTCTTTGTATTGTCCGTGGACAAAATTACCCGCGCATCAACCAAGAAGGGGAAATTTGGGCTATGACAACAACACTCCACCACCAACCCCACTATCATTAAAACCAAGAGAAAAAAAAATCAAAAACGTAAGTATAGAGTAGAATATATAGTAGAAATTAATATTTGAGCTAGAGAATGTTCTTTAGGTAGTGTTGAAAGTGCGAGCTGATGAGGGTTGCGTTGCCATCGATCATTGATGCGTGGTTAATCTTGTCAACTGACAATATAATACTCCGGTATGATTAGCTGAGCTTAGCTACTCTAGAGATTCTACCGGAAGTGGCCCTTCTGCATATTTTCTGCTTAGTCTGTCAGCTTTGTATGCAAAAAGGTGGCCCATGCACTCAGATCCTCTCCTCGCAGGACTTGAACGTGCGTTTATGAACCCTGGAGTTGGGTGCTTCTAGTTCAATGTTTTAAATGTGCTTGTATGAGGCCGCAGACTAATCCGCAGCATCCCTTGGGGGGGCTGAAACACTAAAATTCACGACCAGCACCCTGATCCTGTTTGGGAGTTATTTGAGGATTGTGATTCGTTGGGATTAAAATGGTTGCCAAGATGATGAGTTCCATTGGCCTTAAGGTGCTAAGTTCCGGACCTGAAATCGCTAGCTACTTGCCCGATCTGGACTTGGGTAATATTTAGCGTGCTGGTGGCGAATTTTACTGTTTCCGACCACCCAATGGATACTGGTTTTGGCATCCTGTGAACTCTGACAGGTTTGGGGATTAGCATATATGATCTTAAAGCTGCATACTTATAAAAGCTGCTCGGATGGAATTTAGGTCTCTGCGAATACTCAGAGCTTCATCCCTAGTTATTTCGAGACCTTCTTCTCACTTCATACAATGTCCCATCTGCAAACCATATCAAAGCACTCCGATACATTACACACTTCCTCCGACATTAGCATCGACAGGGTACGGGAGCCACCAAAATCATTTAGCAGAAATGCCCGGTTCCGCAAGGACCTCATGGTGCTCATACGGCGTTTCTTCCTGGTTTCTCTCTCGCTCGTCTTTCTTGTGATGACTCTTTTAGGGTTTTCCAAGTTGAAACGCTTGAGCAAGTGGGAGCAGCGCTCCTTTAATACAATATCAATTCTGGCCACAGCCATGGCCAGTTTGGGGCTTGGATCGCTCTTAGGGTACCTGGGTTCCATGCTCAGATGGCCTCTACTTGCCCGAACAATACATCAAATGAGAGATGTGGGGTAACTTACCTCCCTCTAAAAATTCCCTTGTTAACTGTCAAGCTAGGTTGACTTGATACTGGGCATGGCGCCACCAACCCGCTCACTGCGGCTCATTAAAAGACATATTCGAGAGCGGAGGATATCACGAACGACTTTTATTGTCACCATATATCTCCTCACGAATATTCTTGGAAGATTAAGTGTTGCCATTTTTGGTTTCGCTTTCAACTTGAAGGATGAGAAAGGGATTGATTATCCAACCCTTAGGACAAATTGGACATCTGCTTCATGGACGAGAAATATCGACTTTTTTCCCGACGGGCCGGGAGCCCCAAGAGGATATGAGATTGCAGAAGGTAAGGATACCACCCCCTAGACTTAGTACTAGGCAATGAAATGGTACTAACATACGTGAAAAAGATTTCTTGAGTGCGGCCTGGAATGGCCTGAGGGAGTACAGCAAGGTCCGCTCGCCAGATTGGGCTTTCGGCAGTAACACAGACCCTGAGATTGGAGATATCAGCCCCCACTTGCTGCCTGATCTCTATGTCTCGAACACTACACTAGAGATCGGCACAGACACAGTTGAATATTGGTACGACCTGAAGGATTTCAAGGACAATAATATTAGGCTGGCAAACCACACTGCTCACTCTGCTGTGAACTGCAGCTTGATTGAGGTGGGGGAGGGCAAATATTGGCGCTGGAACAACTGGAATAGAACCGGGCCATTCAGTATGCTAGACCTTTGCCATGACTCAATAATCTACGGCTCAAGTGCCAAGGAAGCTGACTTTGGATTTGACCAATTAGATTGGGGTGAGGAGTACAGCAATGATGTGGTGGCCAGGACGCTGTGGGTATCAAATGATAGTGCTGCATCTGTCGAGTATCCTCGTTGGGTATCATTCATGGGCAGTCTAAATGAGAGCCATTTACCTTCCCAGACTTGTAAGTACAATTTGTCCACCCTTATATCAAGGTCGCAGAATATTAATATCGCAACATCTTTAGATATTCTATGCGGTAGCATTGCTTGGGAATGCTGGCCAACCCTATCGGAAACTGTAGCCATTAAATCCTCCCAGCTGATTCAACCTAGCGAACGCGTCTTCAATTCCAGAAGTTTGTATTGGATGTTGGGCGAACAGGGCGATGGGTACGATTATGGCATGGATACAAATGTTTCTATCGAGCTAAACAGCATTAATAACTCCCCTGCTCAGGCCGCTATAGATACGCTAGAGGTAATTTGCCAGCAGAATTTCACCATGCCTCTAAATGAGAGAGTTTGGAATAGCTATCGCCTTTGGGTTACTGGGGTAGTAGCTCGGCTCCCAATTCTTGCTATAATGAACGCGAATACCGCACTTCCCAGGATTGCACGGGGTCCCCACCCTAATCAGATAGCCGGCGCCCCATACACATTTAAAACGCTGGAGATCAAATGGCACCGGGTTGTTCTCATAGTGGCTAGCATTATGATTGGTCAATTCCTGGCCATCGGGACCGTCCTCTACTACTGCAAAGGCATTTATACGCGAGATGATAGCCACCTGGCAACGGCGGAGCTATTGAAAACAGTTATTAATACTCCTGGATTCGATGGTAGCAAGTTAATGACTGGGGAGGAATTGGCAGTGTCTCTTGATCATATCTTGGAGGGAGGAGTTAGTTATGGGACGAGGGCGGGTCAAGACGGTGGCCCGCCGGATGTGGATCTGGCAAGTGGCTTAGATGCCAAATTTCCACCATTCCCCCTCGGGAAACGGCTCTAGAAGAACACTAGTTAAAGAACCCTAGAGTTGAGGTTAAGGATTTATTGAAATTGGCGGGGTAGCGGGCGGCGAGAGTATAGCAGATGGCTGGGAATTGTAGGGGAGGGTTTGAGTATTTGGTTTGAAAGATACTATTTGGCTAGCATGGGAGAGTGGTGAGGGGTGGTATTAAATTGATAAAGCATAAGATGAAATTGCGTTGCTCAGATATGTGCGGAGGAAAATAATCGTGTCTGTTATTGGATCCATATGGGAGAAGTCGTTGCCAACTAGCTAAAATACAAAGGAGGTAAGCAGCCAGAGCTGGTTTCCTGATTCATACTCTACTACCTTACAAAGGGAAACACCTCGTAGGGCGTCCCTTTCTAGTATCCACTGCGAGCCGATTACGCCAAATTTCCCTACATCGCGTGAAAATGTGAACTAGACATTTTAAGCCAAGTCATAAGGGATATTTTTCCACCTGGGTAAAGCGCACGAGGTATCACTCGAAGGAACGGGCGGTGTCTCTATTGTCGTGGGAAAAAGGTACCGTAAAAACTCAGTAAATCCACCATCGGCAATCGGGGTACTAAACCGCAATCAGCTTAACAAAGCAGGTTAACGAAATTACGAATACCAGTTAATGAGATCCAGCGGGCTCAACTTAAATAAGCTATACCCGTCTAGAAAATACTATTCCCTCTCAGGGTGTTTCACCTGAGATCCCGTGGGGCTAGGGGCCTGAGCGCCGATGGTGGATTTACTGAGTTTTTACGGTATAGCCGGCCGCTTGCTTGGGCGAAGGTCATAGCCATCCACCGATACGTCCCAGAACTCCCGGAACATATACCAACATCTAGCTCCCCCGACCACGAGATCACCAGGCTCCCTGCAGCTCGCGTTCTTTGTTGTCTCCCCCACCACCCCTACCTCTGTTCGAGCGCCCCATTGTCGTCCTGGGATATATAGGTAGCAACGATCTCAAGCGACAAGGGCAGCGACATCTTCACTAACGCCTCCGGCTGTGGAACTACTGTATGTTATGAGTGGGCAGGAAGTGAAGGATCGCCAAGGCTGTGTTCTGTTGTCATATTTTCCGGATTCCGGGTTTTTGTTCTCTTTCTTATCGGCTACCATTTTAACGTATTCGTTTGGCTTTGAAAAATTGGATCGGGCTTACCATAATAGGTCCCTCTAGCGATAGACAGGACGGCATCCCGCACGTGTTTTGGGATGGCGATGCGACGTTTTCAGCGCGGTGTAAGGACGATGTTCGGGTATGATAGTTTGAGTCGGGACGACGGGTAACGTTGGGGTACTGTACCACTGGGGGTGCGGGGATGGACCGAGGGGTGCGGGGTGTCTGTGTGGGTAGATGTTTGGGGTCGCCGGGGGTTTTCAGTGATACTCGAGGGAGGAGAGAGCTTAGGATCGTTGAGACAAGTGGTAGGAGGAATTGATTGAAGGCCGATTTGGGAGACGGGATGGCGTAGGCGAGGGGATGGTGTTGGATAGGTTTGGCGTGGTTTTGATTTGTTTTTGGTTTTCTCTTGTGTTGGATACTGTAGTTTGTTGGGTTGCTACGGCGGTATATAGGAACAAAAGTCCGGCATCAAAAATAGGCATATGGCAACCGACTTGACAACCGAGCAAAAATGTAAAGCGAGAATCGAGTTCACACGGTGTATCACACAGTCTACCACATTCTCGCTTCCAGCTCAGAAAGCGAGAATCTGGTTCACCCGAGATATCACATTCTCGCTTCTGCCGCTGGAAGCGAGCATTTTATTCACACAGAGAACCCACCCTCCACCCCATCCTGAGTGATAAATCACTTAAATAGAAGACCCTATTCCCCCCTACCTTTATCTATCGACCACTCTCATCCCACTGAGTCCTTCTTTCTCTCTTTCTCAAAATCTTCTACAACTATGCCTTCCTCGCAGAAATCCAACCAGCCTCACACCCCTTTTGGATATACTAAAGGAGGAAAACCACGCAAAAGACCTCTTGCTAATAAGAAAGAGGGTCTTTGTCCTGTTAAAGATTGCCAGCATAGTTTTAGACACTGGTATTTATTTATTTATTTTTATTTATATCTACATTTTTCTACTAACAGAATAATAATCATAGTCCTAATCCTAAACAAGCAATTTGGCAACATTTGGGATACTATCTTAGTCCTATCTGTGCAGAACTTCCATTTTCTCCCTTCAGGCAGGCACATGTCCAGATACATCAGTAAATGAAAGCAGAAATAGCAAGCAAGAGACTTACAGGTATAATACTACTGCCCTTATATAAATAATTTTGGCTAATTCAAATCTTGGAAATAATTAGAAACAGAAAAGAAGAAGAGAGAGTAAGAAAGCAGAAAGAAATGGGAGGAAAAGCATCCAACTAAAAGGGTACTTTCTTTGAAAAAATCCAACCTGAGAAAGAAAGCAAAAAAGGGGTTGAACAAGAAGGGCAATGAGGTGACGGAGGCAGTAGTTGAGGAATTGGTTGAAAAGTGGCTTGAGATATAGTAGAAGTATGGGAAATATAGATAGAGGAAATTGAAATATAGAGATATATATTATTAGTAGTTGAAAAAAGCAGAAACAAGTTGGAAGTATATCATTATCATGATGTTTTGCGAAGAAATAAAGGTTTCTAAAGGAATTATCAACTAAGAGCACAATAGAATTAGTACTTAAAGTTGAAAAATTAGGAGAATACTTTCTGACCTGCTTCGAGTATAATATCATTCAGAAACAATTGACTCTGTATCTGATACACCGCCAGTATTAGATTTCAAGATGGAGACTGTTTTGGCATCTTGTTTGGGTACAGATTCAGAAATACTAGGATGTTGTATAGTAGGTGAATAAGGTATAAACATATGGGAACTGGAAATTGAATTAGGTGGTGATAAAAGTAGAGAGGATTCAGGATTAGAAATTGGTAGGGGTAAATTGGCATTTGGTAATGAATCAAAAGAATCTAAAACTACAAAAGCACAATTAATATTTCAAGTAGTATGTAATAAAGTTAAAGAAATAGAATTTATAGAGAGTATACCATGAGATGAATGAGGAGTACTAGTCTCTGCCAAGTTAGAATACAATGTAAATTGAGGATCAGGAAGTGTAGATCCTGATTTCCGACGAGATTTCTTAGTAATTAGGGAATGTGGTGCAGAGGAGAATGTAGGATAATTACTTTGAGTTATAGACAGTTTATGTTCTAAACAATCTTGATGACGACGGGAGGCACTTCGTTTAAGACACAGATTGTCTTCTGACTTAATCTAGAGTGATAACTCTCAGAGGTAAATTAAATGTATTTGTTCAAAAGAAGTAGTACAGAGTGAATAAGAGATAGAGAACATCCCCGCTTTGGTGATAGTATAGGTACTGATACATAATGTATCTGATTTTGGTTTGTGGAGTCAGGTATTGTTGTAATAGAATTAGAAGAAGATGAGAGTAATTCAGACTTGATTTTCAATGGCAATGTGCTATGGAGTGTTTCTAAGACCTTTTCAAAGCTTTCAATTCCTTGTTCCATATTCAAATATTGAATGATTAAAAATATTTGAGTATTGGACAGAAAGTCTTTAAGAAAGTCTTGAATAGGCCTTGCTTTATGGAGATCAGATTGGAGACGCTTTTCAAGTTAGTGTGGACCATGTGTTTTAGAAAACCCAGTCGCGAAAATTAAATCTTCAATAAACTGCAAATCTGAGTTCTTGTGTTGTGCAAGTTCCCAAACATATGAAGATGCTAATAGTTGTTTTCCAAAATCAAGGGGTGAATTTGGTAGAAGTAGTGATATATCTGGAGATGATTTATCAGAAATTCCTAAAGGATAATAGTCTTAGCATGTTTAACTATAATAGAAGTGCAGAAAGAATACCAAGACGTATAAAGGTCATCCATCCAACAGAATTAGCATTGCTGTAACCGGTACGAGTTACTGGTTTGGTTTCGAGTATCGTTTGATACTCAGTATGTTTTATGATTTAGTTTGATACTCATGATGTTTTATGTTTGGTTTTCCGAGTATCGTTTGATACTCAGTATGTATTATTTATTGTGTCAAGATATTTTTCGATCCTTGATATATTTTATGTAACGTTTCAAGGCTACCATTTTGGAGTCCTTATGGTTATTGTTTACAAGGCTCCAGTTAGCCCTACAAGTGTATTTAAGACCTTCTATTCTCCGGACTTGGAGAAAGCAGACTTCGACAGACAAAGTTTTCAATATACTTGGTTGAACAGTTACTTCTTCAGTTCGCTTTGAGAATCCAATAAGACCAACATACTTAGCTATTAAGAACTACTTGGTAGTTGCGATATAGTAAGAAGTTTGTTACAATAACTTAGTCTAAGCCTCTAGTACTTAGTCTTGTTAGATAGCGCATTTTGGTATAGAGATAGTATCGTTATTTCATCGATTCCTCCCACCACGCAGGAGGCGGTTACAATTGCCTGCCCAAAGGATCAACTTCCATGTTGCCGATTGAATAATAGCACTATGATTTATAAGAGCTGAATCTGAATTGACTGGTTGTAAGGACCTTGTACCGAGTTTGGAAGAGAGCTTAGAACTTGAAAGTCCAAATTGGAAAGAAACTCAAGAATGCTATTTCTCTATTTGACTTCTCTTAATTGATGTATGTCGAAATTGCTCAACTATCTTCGTTGTAGATGACTGGTTAGACTGACCTGTAATCAAGCCCTTAGATTGATTATTTTTGTAGGGGACTGTTTTTTTGTGATAACTAGTACTACTCGCTGGGGAAATGGAGTTGTTGGGGCATGTGTACTAGATGGAATTTCAATGATTTCCAAATTTGATTTATCCTTCTCTGAGTCTCTTGCAATATCGAATGCAGGTAGTTTGCTAGAATATTCTTTGTCTAAATTTCAATTATATATTAGTATTACTCTCTTTAAATTAGTAGAATTAAATATCTATCTACGTTCCACTTGGATCTTATCTTCATTTTTTATATCTGAGGCAATCGGTTGTTGAGTACTCGATAGAACAGTCAGCTTTAAACAGGTGGGAACGACAATGGCCATAACATGGAAATCGCTAATGGATTATAGGCTTATGTGGTAATCTCGTAGCACTTTCTGTGCAAAAAATGGCTTCTGTAATAGCAGACAAATGGTTGTATGAGAATCTGTTGAGCGGGGTAGTTTGGACTGTTGGGCTGGATAAAGATGGTGTGGTATAAGGTGGAGTGAGGCTGGAAGGCAGAAAAGTATATTGGTGAGAAATAGGCAAGAATATTAGATATGATAGATTATAATAAGGAAAGAGAAGAAAAATATTTGAGTTATAGTGAAACTAATGAATGGCGAGATGACAGGATATAAATACTATTTGTATATGCAAAGGATTGTCATTTCTCAGAATCTTGCCAGAGAGGTAGGATGAACTTCGATATCAAAGCGAATAAAATAACAACGATTATTTGAACAATCACTTTGTGTTACAATCCTCTCGCCTCCGGGTGATACTTGCAGCAGGTAACCGATAGTCTCCTAATGATCACTTCTCTTCTTCCTGATAGCAGTTGCGATAGATAAGTCCTTTGACTCCTATCCAGCAACGTCGATCGCTAGGCTCATATAAGACGGTCGGGTCTTGGTGCGTGGAGATATAGTTGATAAGAGTTTTTAGATTGAAAGTATAGTGTATGAAAGAACTTAGATGGTTGCGTGAAGAACCCAAATCCTTGCCTTGTTTTTTTTTTTTTTTTTTATCATATTTTAAATTTTGTTTTTAGCTGAGGCCGAAGGCCGAAGTAATAAGTACAAAAATAGCACGCATCCGCAAAGGATATGGCCGCAACAAACTTCCACCCAGTCCAACCCATCGTCGAGGTGGTGGAAACCGTGGGAGAAAAACCCCTGGTCTAAAACCCGCACCAAGCGCCCGGGCGCTGAAAACTACAACAAAATATACATGAAACTCGCAACCAAAAGAAAGCATCTACCAGAAACCCAAGAAAA
>Ga0307507_10006792_pt1 | contig 17161 bp, 12 predicted proteins | sample 7_EM_MG_FD_207223 | JGI IMG/M metagenome (GOLD analysis project Ga0307507, IMG submission 207223) | Populus trichocarpa ectomycorrhiza microbial communities from riparian zone in the Pacific Northwest, United States - 7_EM | ecosystem: Host-associated > Plants > Roots > Unclassified | place...
CACTCAGCACGGCCATGAGGAAACCAACATGCTCTGTGTATATTTACTCATGATCACTCGAATGGGCTAGTGCCCTCCATTTTAAACTAGAGAGGGTGCCAGAAGTTTAGGGGAGAAAATTCAATTGCATAGCTAACGATACTCGATGTAGCATCGCGCCCACTTAAGTGTCGTTGCCACACTTCTAGGGTGAGTCGCGAAATCAAACGAAGGGATCCATGGGCAATTAGTGTTGTGGCTGGAAACATCTACAACTGGAGGTTTGTAATCCCTGAATGAGGGGTTTATTTCAAGGGGTTCTGCACCATGAAGCATATTTTTTTTCTTTTGTGATGTTGTACGGGGGTACAGAGTGTAAGTTTTGTAGGTTACACAGGGGGTGAAGGTGACAGTCCTAGTTTGTGGAACCTACAAAACTTACACGCTGTACCTCCGTAGTTGCAGTGTTCCAGCGCTCCTTTCAAAACCAACTTGAACTACCCCGGCCCTGTACTCGGAATGTCGAAGCGTTTTTAGAAAAGACTGCTATTGCATACCGCCAAAATTTGTCACTTTTTCTCGAAAATGGGTGGTATGCAATAGCAGTCTTTTCTAAAAACGCTTCGACACTGCGAGTACCATGACTAAATGCCTGACCCCTTGTATCTGCAAGGCTGCTTTAGCGCCAGCTGACCCCGCTTTTGAGCTGCACCAAGCTTTTCTTCGATTCTCGGGAATACCATCAACCAGCCATACTCAGTAACTCTTCAACGTTGCGGGCGGTGAAGAGCGGAAGATGTCTCAATATATTATTAATGACAGTAACAACTCCTTCAATAATACGAATTCTTTTAATAATGTGTGGAACAACACTACTATTGTCGATGATCGGTCCCAACTCCTAAGCTGGTTGTCACCCCTAGAGCCCAGGTTACGGCACCGAGATGTTCAAGAGCGCCGCGTCGATGATGTGGGGGAATGGGTCATACAAACTGAGGAATTTAAAAGCTGGTATGATTGTAATGGGGAAGGTGAAGGGGATAAGGCAGTCTTGCTTTGTTATGGGGATCCAGGGGTCGGCAAAACTTTTATCAGGTAACAAAGACTCTTCTTCGCGGAAGAAAAAGAGCAGCAGTGCTAACAAGCCGCGGTGTCAGTTCGCTGGTAGTGGACACGCTGTGCGATCAGACTAGAGGACGAGGCACCGCTGTTACATGTTTTTATTTCGACTTCGCGGCCCGCAAGGAGCATTCCGCAACGAGTGTGCTGGGTTCCTTGCTAAAACAAGTCGTTAGCGGAATGGAAAGGATTCCAGAAGAGATATCACGAGCCTTTCAAGAGCAGAAAACGGCCATTGGTGGAAGGGCACCGCGACTTCCTGAGATCATGAAGATGCTGCAGGCCATCACCTCCTCGCAACACACATTTATGTGCATTGACGCCTTAGACGAATGCGCAGCAGTCCATCGGATCAAAATCCTTGATTCACTGAAACAGATCCTGGGGAAGTCCCCGGGCACACGAATATTCGTAACCGGAAGGCCCCATGTTCGTACTGAGATCGAGAAGGGTCTTGCCGGGCGAGTGATAAGTGTGTCTATAGGCCCCAGCAAAGATGATATCATCAGATACCTTCGTGCTAGACTGAGCGAGGACGAAACTCCAGATGCGATGGACGAGAGTCTAGAGGCCGACATTCTAGAGAGGATTCCTGAGGGTATATCGGAAATGTACGTAGGGCAATGGTACTGGGAGTCCTACTCCATATTCTCCGCTAACAAATATATCTAGGTTTCTACTCGTTTCCTTAAATATCGAGGCAATCTTGCAAGAACCGACAATCCATCGGAGACAAAAAAGGCTTAGCAAAATCACCGATGGATTGGGGTTGGGAGATGCTTACGATGCGACGATAAAACGGATAAAGGCGCAGGGTGGGAGTAAATCGACACTCGGGATGGCAGCTTTAATGTGGATCAGCCATGCAGAGCGGCCGTTGCAAGCGGGCGAGCTCTGTCACGCTTTAGCGGTCGAGATAGGCTCCACAGATTTTCGTGCTGGCAACGTTCTTTCGATTTCGACACTAGTGAACTGCTGTCAAGGACTTATTGCTGTGGACAAGGAGGCATCAACTGTGCGACTGGTTCACTTTACTCTCCAGGAGTATCTTTCCTCTCATCCCGATATTTTCAGCCAACCTCACTCGGCAATAACAGAAATCTGCTTGACCTATCTGAACTCCCAACAGGTCAAGGCCCTTTCTGCCGACCCCTCTCCTGACATCCGGGACACACCCTTCTTAGAATATTGTTCCTTGTACTGGGGTATCCATGCGAAAAGGAAACTCTCTGACTGCGCGAGATTACTTGCGCTGAATCTATTTAAGGAGTATGATGGCCACATATCCACCAAATTTCTTTTAGGACAAGTAAAACACCAGGGCCTTGGTGATTCTGATGCTTGTTTTCCGTTCAGTGGGCTACATTGCGCATCGTTCTTCGGAATTGTTGAGGTTATAGCTGCCTTGATAGAAAAGGAATGCTATGATATCAATGGAGGAGATTTTTGGGGGCAGACGCCACTTGCATGGGCTGCTCGTAATGGGCATGAGGAGGCGGTGGAGATACTACTTGGGCGGGAAAAGGTCAATCCAGACAAGCCAGATAATCTCGGCCGAACTCCGCTCTCGCATGCTGCTAGTCATGGACAGGAGGAAGTGGTGAAAATACTACTCGAGCAGGAAGAGGTTAGCCCCGACAAGCCAGATATTTACGGCCAAACACCGCTCTCATTCGCTGCTTGGCATGGACATGAGGAAGTGGTGAAAATACTGCTCATGCAGGAAGAGGTTAACCCTGGCAAGTCAGATAATTACGACAAAACACCGCTTTCGTTTGCCGCCTTGAGTGGAGATGAGAGAGTGGTGAAAACACTACTTGAGCGAGAAGAGGTCAACCCTGACAAGCCAGATAATCGCGGCCGAACGCCGCTCTCGTTTGCCGCTGCCTACGGATGTGAGGGGGTGGTGAAAATACTACTCGAACGAGAAGATGTCGATCCCGACAAGCCAGATAATGACGGCATAGCACCGCTCTCGCATGCCGCTTCTTGCGGACATGGGGAAGTGGTGAAAGCACTGCTCGGGCGGGAAGAGGTCAGCCCCGACAAGCCAGATAATGACGGCCAAACACCGCTCTCGCACGCTGCTTGTGATGGACGCGAGGAAGTGGTGAAAATATTACTCATGCGGGAAGAGGTCAACCCTGACAAGCCAGATAGTGACGGCCAAACACCGCTTTCACATGCCGCTGGGGACGGGCATGAGGAAGTGGTGAAAATACTACTCATGCGAGGAGAGGTCAACCCTGACAAGCCAGATAGTGATGGCAAAACACCGCTCTCGCATGCTGCTATTCACGGGCGCGAGGGAGCCGCAAAAATATTACTCGGGCGGGAAGACGTCAACCCCGACACGCCAGATAACCGGGGTCGAACGCCGCTCTGGTTTGCTGCTCGGTATGGACATGAGGGAGTTCTGAAAATGTTACTCAGGCGGGAAGAAGCCAACCCCGACAGGCCAGATAATGACGGTCAAACACCCCTCTCGAATGCCGCTGCTTACGGACGTGAGGGAGCGGTGAAAATATTACTCGGGCAGGAAGATGTCAACCCCAACATGCCTGATAATGATGGCCGAACACCGCTCTGGCACGCCGCTGGGAATGGGCGTGGGGGGGTGGTGAAAATATTACTCGGGTGGGGGGAGGTCAACCCCGACAAGCCAGATAATGACGGCCAAACACCGCTCTCGGTCGCTGCTTGGTATGGACAAGAGGAAATAGTGAAAATGCTGCTCATGCGAGGAGAGGTCAGCCCCAACAGGCCAGACAATTGCGGCCGAACACCGCTCTCGTTCGCTGCTATGTGTGGCCATAGCAGGGTGGTAGCACTTCTAAAGTCGTGCAAAGCGGCAACCCCTAGCTCGGTTTGAGTCGTAGGAGACACCGCCTCGTTGAAATCACCACCATTCTTCCCTTTCGAAGTATGTTGCTCACAGAAACTGCCCAGGGCATCGCCCCTTGCGCATGAATATAATCCAGTAAGATGGGCCCGGGGGTGCACATATGACATCACACCCACGCGAACTTCCTTAGGGATTTACTTTTCTCCTCGAGTGGGGATTTACAAGTTTGTTTGCAAAGTACGGTAGAGTTTGGTCTGTAGGAGGAAGTAGTTCTATTTCTAGAGAAGGTCCGGTTTATAGCTTGTATTTTTCATCCTATCATACCTAATTCTCCCTTTGGTTGTAAATTCCTGCCTGTGCGTTTTTATTTCTTCCTTCCCTTCTCCTCCCTCCGCGATAGATAAACTATATATTATAGAGTGTTGTTCAACTAGAATAAAAGCAGCGAATTTTATCATAGCACAAGGATTCTCGTAACGACTGCGAGCAGCCATGCACACAAGGCCACACCGAACCTACGATGTGGCCAATTACCATGAGTGATATAGCCTAATGAATGATACGATACCACACTTGGCGGACACCCACCGCCACCCCCCACTACAAACATAAGTATAGAAGATGAGGGGAGGGTAGCAGACAGGCTTTCCATCTCACACATTACCCCCGCTCGTCTTGCGGTCAATTTGATAGCATGATACGTACCAACAGAGGAACCGCTAAGAAAGTATTTTGTACAGGTAGTCAGAGGCTGTAGGACTCTCCTGGTAGAAGCCACATTGAGGCCGCCGAATGGCCAGCATCCCAATACTGCGCCTTGCGATATTGGCGGGAAAGAGCACCTCCGCGCACCTCGCTGAAAGGCCGCTCAGCGATAATGGAGCTCTCCCTTAGTCACGATAAGCAAGTATCAAGGGAGAGCAAGAGGGAGTCTTCCAACCCTCGTGCTGGGGATGCCCTCGTCCGGGTCGCAGAGGGGAATCAAAGAGCTCACAGTGCCGTACAGCTCTACGTGCTAACACGCCGGAGGCGCGCGGGGAGGAGAGGAGGGAAAATGGAATGAAGGTGGTGTCTTTTCTTTTTTTTTTCTGGGCACGACAATTACCGCTATATTAGTTAGGTTGGAGTTACGATATTATGATATGATCGACTGCAGTGCGAATTGAATTAGGGCACTGGTTAGCATACGTGCAATTAGGGCCTACTACTGTACCTATCAAAGTTGAACTCTGCTCTAGGTGTTGAAGTTTCCTTCTCATAGTTGCCCCTCCCGAGTGATATTTCATGAACTGGCCAGCATAGCCCAGGCTTAAGCTCGATGGAGGCTGGGCTGGGGCTATCCAAAGTGGGGGTAATTCTTTAGCGATTAGAACTTCTAGATCGGCCCGTCTATTGGCAAATACTACTTTCTATAATTGTTTTCGGTTTTTATAGCGATATTCGGCTATCTAAATTGGGACGTGCGCGACTTAGGCGATAAGTTAGGCGAAGGGCTTAGAAACCCGTGCATGTGTCGCCTCACCCTGTAGTATCGATACCATAGTGCCGGCACCTTAGAATCAACCTCATGACAACCAAATTTTCCCAACTTTTCGACGAACAACAACACCACATGCTATTATTTTACTTATTCCTTCTGTATAATGATTCTAAATTATCCAAAGAACATATTTATAGAGCGGATTTTGTTCTAGGCAACTGGTTCTTGATATAATGGCTCTTAAAGGGAAGGCGAAATTTGTATGGGCTTGGGGTGTTGGCACTTGTATGGGGGAAGGGGGTTTTAGCTGAGTAATATGAAATATGTTGCCTAGATGGATGGCACTGAAGGTCGATTATGATGCCGGCACCATACAGTACCCAAAAGAATGATATCAGTTTCACACCTGTCGGGCGGCTCAATTGGACTTTTCTTCGGTACCGGATGAGTGGCGGTGTCTGCAAGGCTACTTTAGCGCCAGCAAACCCCGCGTTTCAGCTGCACCACGCTTTTCTTTAATTCTCAGGAATATCATCAACCAACTATACTCAATAACTCCTCCTCAAGTCTTCAGCAGCGCAAGCAGTAAAGGGCGGAAGATGTCTCAATATACCATCAATGACAGTAACTGTATCAATAATACTAACTCTTTTAATGTGCTGAATATCTGTGCTATTGTCGATGATCGGGCTCAACTCCTCACCTGGCTATCACCCCTAGAGCCCAGGTTACGGCACCGGGATGTTCAAGAGCGCCGTGTCGATAGTGTGGGGGAATGGGTTATACAAACTGAGGAATTTAGAAGCTGGTATGATTGCAGTGGAGAAGGTGAAGGCGATAAGGCAGTCTTGCTTTGTTATGGAGATCCAGGAGTCGGTAAGACATTTATCAGGTAACAAAGACCATTCTCCGGGGAAGAGAAGAAGCAGGAGTGCTAACAGGCTGCGGTGTCAGTTCGCTGGTAGTGGACACGCTGTGCGATCGGGTGGGAAAAAACAACGCCGTTACGTGCTTTTACTTCGATTTCGCGGCCCGAAAGGAGCAGTCCGCGACGAGTGTGCTGGGCTCTTTTCTAAAACAGGTCGTCAGCGGAATGGAAAAGATTCCGGAGGAAATACTACAAGCCTTCCAGGAGCAGAAAAAGGCCATTGGTGGAAGGGCACCGCAACTTCCTGATATCGTGAAGATGCTGCAGGCTATTACCTCCTCGCAGCGCACATTCATGTGTATTGACGCCCTGGACGAATGCGCGGCAGTGCACCGAATTAAGATCCTCGATTCGCTAAAACAAATCCTTGAGAAGTCCCCCGGCACACGAATATTCGTGACCGGAAGGCCCCATATTCGGGCTGAGATCGAAAAGCGTCTCTCCAGGCTAGTGATAAGTATGCCTATAGGCCCCAGCAAAGATGATATCATCAGATACCTTCGTGCTAGACTGAGCGAGGACGAGACCCCGGATGCCATGGACGAGAGTCTGGAGGCAGACATTCTGGAGAAGATACCCGAAAACTTGTCAGAAATGTACGTAGGGGCGATGGTGTTCGGAACCCTACCCTACATCCTCCGCTAACAGATATATCTAGGTTCCTACTTGTTTCCTTAAATATCGAGGCAATTTTGCAAGAATCGACAATCCATCAGAGACGAGAAAGGCTCAGAAAAATGACGGGCGGATTTGGGCTGGGAGACGCTTACGATGCGACGATAGAACGGATAAAGGCACAGGGTGGGGATAAATCGAGACTCGGGATGGCAGCTCTAATGTGGATCGCCCATGCAGAGCGGCCGTTGCAAGCGGGTGAGCTCTGTCATGCTTTAGCAGTCGAACTAGGCTCCACAGATTTTAACACTAGCAACATTCCTTCGATTTCGACACTGGTGGGCTACTGTCAAGGACTCATTGCTGTGGACAAGGAGGCATCAACTGTGCGACTGGTTCACTTTACTCTCCAGGAGTATCTTTCCTCTCATCCCGATATTTTCAGCAGGCCCCACTCGACAATAGCAGAAATCTGCTTGACCTATCTAAATTCCCAACAAGCCAAAGCCGCTTCTGCAGATCCCTCTCCTGGCATCCAGGACACACCCTTTCTGGAATATTGTTCTGTCTACTGGGGAGTCCATGCGAAAAGGGAACTCTCTGACTGCGCGAGGTCACTTGCGCTGAATCTATTTCAGGAGTTTGATGGTCACATATCCGCCAGATTGCTTTTAAAACAAGCGGAGCATCTCGATCTTGAAGATTTTGATACTTGTTCTTCGTTTAGCGGGCTACACTGCGCATCGTTTTTTGGAATCGCTGGGGTTGTGGCTGCCTTGATAGAGATGGAATGCTACGATATCGATGAAGGAGATTTTTGGGGGCATACGCCACTTGCATGGGCTGCTCGTAATGGACACGAGGAAGTGATGAAGATACTGCTTGGGCGGGAAGAGGTCAATCCCGAAAAGCCAGATAGTCGCAATCAAACACCGCTCTCGCACGCCGCTTGTTATGGGAGTGAGGAGGTCGTGAAAATACTACTCATGCTAGAAGAGGTCAACCCCGACAAGCCAGATAATTACGGCCGAACACCGCTCTCGCATGCTGCTGGCCGTGGACATGAGGAAGTGGTGAAAGTGCTGCTCACGCGAGAAGAGGTCAGCTCCGACAAGCCAGATAATGACGGCCGAACACCGCTCTCGCATGCCGCCTGGAATGGGCATCCGGAAGTGGTGAAAATACTGCTCGGGCGAGAAGAGGCCAATCCCGACGAGCCAGATAATCGCGGCCAAACACCGCTTTCGTCTGCTGCTATTTACGGATATGAAGAAGTGGTAAAAGTACTACTCGGGCGGGGAGATGTCAACCCCGATAAGCCAGATGATTTCGGCCAAACACCGCTCTTGTTCGCTGCTTGGTTTGGACACGGAGGAGTCGTGAAAATGTTGCTCGAGCGGGAGGAGGTCGACCCCGATAAGCCAGATAATAACGATCAAACACCGCTCTCGTTTGCCGCTATGTGTGGACATGAGGAAGTGGTGAAAATGCTACTCGAGCGGGAAGAGGTCAATCCCGACGAGCCAAATTATTGCGGCCAAACACCGCTCTCGTCTGCTGCTACAGGCGGGCATGAGGGGGTGGTAAAACTATTACTCGGGCGGGGAGATGTCAGCCCCGACAAACCAGATGATTTCCGCAGAACACCGCTTTCGCATGCCGCTAGCCATGGATGCGAGGAAGTAGTGAAAATATTACTTATGCGGGAAGAGGTCAATCCCGACGAGCCAAATTATTGCGGCCAAACACCGCTCTCGTCTGCTGCTACAGGCGGACATGAGGAAGTGGTAAAACTACTACTCGGGCAGGGAGATGTCAACCCCGACAAACCAGATTATTTCCACCGAACACCGCTCTCGCATGCTGCTGATCACGGACAAGAAGAAGTCGTGAAAATACTACTCATGCGGGAAGAAGTTAACCCCGACGAGCCAGATAATGACGGCCGAACACCGCTCTCGCATGCTGCTAGTCGTGGGCATGAGGAAGTGGCGAAAATACTGCTCGGGCGGGGAGATGTCGACCCTGACAAACCAGATGATTTCCACCGACTACCGCTCTCGCACGCTGCTGATCACGGACATGAAGAAGTCGTGAAAATACTACTCATGCGGGAAGAAGTTAACCCCGACAAGCCAGATATTTACGGCCAAACACCGTTCTCGCGCGCTGCTAGGCGTGGCTATCACAGGGTAGTGGCACTGCTACAATCGCACAAAGCGGCAACCCCCAGCGCGATTTGAGACGTAGGAGACACCGCCTCGCAGAAATCACCGCCACCCATCCATTTCGGAGTATGTTACTCACAGAAATTGCCCATAGATTTCACTCTTTGCAGACGAAGGAATGAGGCGGGCCCGGGGATGCACGTATATGTCACTATACCCATGCGAGCCCCCTGGGATTTGCTTTTATACTCGAGTGAGGATCCACGAGTATGTTTGCAAAGTACGGTAGAGTTTGGCCCGTGGGAGGAGCTAGTTCTATTGCTTTGAGAAGATCCAGTTTATAGCTTGCAGCTTTCATCCTATCATTACTAATTGTTTCGCTAGCTGCAAATTCTTGCCTGTGTGTTTTTTATTTCTTTCCTTTCTTCTCTCCCGCTACACGATAGATAAACTATATAATATTATTGTAGAGTAGTATTCAGGTAGAATAAAAGCAGTGCCTCCCATCATTACGCAAGGATCTCCGCAGTGAGCTCGAGCAGCCACGCACACGAAGACCGCACTGAATCTACCATAGGTGACTAATTACCATAAAATTTAATGATAGTCTACTTGGACGCAAACTAAGTCAAGTTGCAACAAGTCCCAGATTTCGGTGTGTTCTCCATTGATCAGTACCGTAACTTAATTTGCGTGCAAGTGCTCGAGTACATACAATCTCCACTGGATGCACGACGAAGCTGAGCGGGTGATGAAGAGGGGCAGAGGTGGCAACGCCAAACCCTAACCCAGTAGCTGAGGCAGCGACACCTCTTCCTCGATGCTCGTGTAATGGTATAATAGGAACCTATTAGCAGGAACAGACAGGGATATATTTTGCTAGTTCACTTTGAACAGCTATTCTATAACTTCCTCCCTGACCTTGTACTTATTTCTTTAGAAAATATTAATAACGATGAAGATTATCACACAACCCCCCTTGGGTTTGACAGAGAGGGGGTGCAGATAGGTAAGCAGAATCCAGAGCAATTAAGAATTACAAAAATTGACTCCAGTAGTCCTTAATTACTATTATAGTCAGCACTACTAATCAAAGTGCTTTATATGTGTTTGGCGAACCTAGAGGGTCATACTTTTGCTCGTTTTACTGTCACCATAATATCATCTCCCATAAGAAGCCGATGCGCACTCCACGCCAAGACTAGTTATGCATAGGCCTGCTTGCTTGACGCCCGAATTTGGTTTTGTTGTGCTACCACCCTCCCGGGTGGCAGACAGACTTTCCATCTCACTCATTGGCCTCACCCGTCTAGCCATTAAATTGACAGCATGAAACATCAATATTTTACGATAGAGTAGCAGGTATTCCTCGGCTGCAGGACCCTCCCCCCGATAGAAGTTGGCCAAGCAGCCCTACAGTACTACCAGTACATAGCACAATCTCCAGCGGGGGGCACGACGAAAACCAGCCGGTGACAAACAGGGGTAACATGGCAAACAAAAAAATTAAATTCGTCAAAACAGGGCAACAATAAAGAAAAATAGCTGTTATGATACCGATCTCCGTCCGTCACCCTCTGGTTTTCGTCGCGCTCCCGTTGAAGACCAACAACTCCCTTCATGTTCTGCGGGAAGGCGCATCTCCTTCCTCACCGCTTGTCGAAAACCCCGCTCAGAAATAACGGAGCTCCTTCCTACTATTCCCTCAACCGCACCCCCTCACGACCTCACAAGGCGAATTCCCCATGCACGCCACTTCATAAAAAATCCATCCTGAAAAACTTTTTCTCAAGATATGCACTGTACCGTACGAGTACACCACCAGATATTCTAACTCTACATACCGTACTTGACCCCGCTCCCCCCCCCACCTCCCCTCCCTTTCATACCTTATATCTCCAGATGTGTACACCCCACCCACGATCTCCCTAGAAAACCAAACAAGCCTTACCCCGCAAGTAAAATCCTGGCCCTTTTTTTTCTTCTTTTCTTCTCTCACCCACAGCACCGCTTCCTCAACTCCGAGCCCCGCAGCTGGGTGCAATTATTATTATTTATTTTTTTCACTCCCGGGCTGCCAGATTTGGATTCGATTGTTTGTGAGGTTCACGCGTCATCACTCGGGAATGGAACCCTGGATGGGGGGGGGGGGGGGGTAGCTCACCCTTGGCGAGAGAGTGTTAGAGCGTGAGGGGTAGTGCATGGTGTACAGTTCCGTGTAATTTATTAGTAGCTAGTAGCAGAGTTATTAGTATTAGGTTAGTAGTGGTTGCTAGACTTTTCTTACACCTAGTGGCGGGGCGGTGGACTGCAAGGAGGAAGGAATGGAGGAGGGGGAGTGCTATGAATCAATTTAATCGCAAACAGTGTGATATTAGGATAATATCATAATGTTGGCCTCCAACATCTATCGGTATCCCACCGCCTCCTTACCAAAGTTAGATTCCACCTACAAGATGCTACCAATTAAACTCACGAAATCCTCACCTGATAATCCGAATATACCACCCTCACGTAAACAGAACGAAAAAAGGAAAGAAAGAAAGAAATCCACAAGCTCAACTCAAACTGATCAAGCGCCTGGAAAACCAGACTTAGAGGGCATGCTTCCTGATAGAATCGGCCCAGAAGGCATATGACCCCCGCCACCCCCTCCTAACAGCTAGTCATCTCTCTCATCAACACTTTTTATCTGCCGCTAACCTTCACCTCCTCAAAGCAGTAGGTCGCAGTGGCATTAATCCCGACGGAAATCTATGCCAAGACCCCACCCTTTATACCTATCGGGGAATGGATCGCTCTCGTTATCTGCTTGCAGGGGGGCCACACATGATCCGCGTTCATCAAGTTAGCTCGTCTTTGCCGGGCCGACCCGCCCCATGGAACGCAAAGCCCTGGGGGCGGACGCCAAGTCAGTACAGCTACCGTAGTTCACGAATATATTTGACCTAACCTATGTTCGGATACTCTTTGTTGAGACAAGTACTATACCGGTATTTCACCTTTGGTCAAGGTCCCCCTGTATTCGGGTACTTCTTGCCAAAGACGAGCACGGAACATATGCATAAGACCAACACCATGGCAATGCCACTGTGGATCGCGCGATGCCTTGGATGAGCTAAATTTGCTTGTTCCATCGCTCTGAGGATGCACGGTCCCTAACATAGGAGACAAGTGCCGGTAGGCGGAATCTGGGGTCAGCAATGTATTTTGGTATGGTGTTGCACCATTATCGCCCACCCCCTACTTGTTGTACAGTGCTCATTAATTAATTTGGAGATTTCCCGATCATTACACCAAGGTCAGATCCCTGAGCTTTGCACCCACCCGGCCCTTCACCCACTGAAAACATCTATGCCTCAGTATTTAGCCGACTAGGAATTTGGTATTTAAAGGCCAACAAGCCAGGAGAATTGTAAACCATTAACCACAACTGAGGAGTCCATGTGTGCTCGTAGTGTCGAAGCGTTGTTAAAACGAACTGCTGGTCTATTGCATACCAACAAAATCTGGCCCTTTTGCTAGGATCCGGATGGTATTCGGTACCAGTTCTCCCCGTAAACGCTTAGGCACTACGAGTACCGATACTCGAGCACTCGAGTAGGAAGGGAAGCGCATTCACCAAAAGCCCGGGCCAATCTCTGGTTTCACAGAGCACAGCTTGGTTAGTTTCCCTCAATTGCACGGGCTGCGTGCCATCTCTGCCTTTTTTAAATAAAAAGAGAAACAAGCTGGAAAGTGAGGGGTTTTGCTAATAACCATCTTAGGAATGTCAATACTCGAATAAGCAATTCCACCTCGTGCCTCCTCTCCGCGGCCCTCTGCGCTTCCCGCCTCCACTAGCCTCTGCCTACACCAGAGCACCAGGGACCTCCTGTGAGCGAGACTCTCAGCTTCTCCGAGAAGGTGCACACGGGCGACCATTAACGGCCTTCTCGAAATCGAGAATCTTACTCGCGGTGTGGCACAGCGTATATTATGCGCCGGATGGGTCACACTCCCCGCCTTTATCCCGGGGCGACCCCTTCGCAGCCCCCCGCGGGCTTCGACGTGCTGCCGTCGGGTGAGGTTTGATCTGTCCGTTGTTGACTGCCACTGCAAAGGTAAAGAGCCCATCTCATTCTATGTGACAATCCACTAACAGTCCCGAAGTCCTCGCCTTAATCTAGTTAAGTCGTGCGGGTGTTGATACATCCGACCAGGACGGGGGACCCAGGGCACTGCCACTTTGCGAGGAATCCCCCTCGCGCGTACAGACGGTAGGTAATTCATGTTTGACGAGTGTTGTGCATTGTCTAATCTTGCAAATAGCCTCCCCCGCGACCAGATAATAATCCTATGCCTCCAACACAATGCAATACAGGCGCCGAGTGGGTGCTAGATTTCGAGCCGCTCACGACTAATATGGCGGGGGACTCCTTGAGTCCCCCTACTTCGCCGCCCCGAGATTCCTGAACAACAACACCGATCCCAAACACACAGCCATTAAATGATAGACTGGAATAAGGCAATAGGATCAATACATATGAGGTATGATTGAGCTATTGGTGTTTGAAGAAAGGTGGGGTCAGAATATACCTGCAGGATTTTCCTGTCTTTTTAGTGCGTAAATGACTCAGCACTGGGGGAGACGCTTTCGTACAAGACAGGGATTGCTTTGTTAACTATCCCTGTCCTGCGCGAAAACATGTCCCCTAGTGCCTGTCCTGTACTCGAGTATCTTCAAATAAAATCCTCATTCTCACACTATCACGAAGCCGCAATAAAACTCCACATTTTACCGATATGATATCCCTCTATAGCCATGACTAAGCCTTTGAAGGCCCCAATCTTAACCCAATTGTTACTCATTCCAGACAAGAAGTATGGTATCCAGACATTATCAGGGATATTCCTCAACATGGCGTTTGAAACAAGAGGTAGAGTAACGGTACCCGAGTAGAAGGGATTATCATAGAAAAAAAATGTAGGGCTAACGATCTGTGGGTACCCAAGCGCCCATACCGGTACTAAGTTAGTTATAGATAGCAGGCAAGAAAAGTCTCTGCTGGCTCCCGCCAGATAATGCGATATGTTAGAGACTGCAAGAGGAAGGAAGGATGGGAGGAAGGAAGGCTGTAAACTAATTTAATAAATTTAATACCGGTATGATGTTATCCAGCATCTATCTCATCGTTTCCCTGAGGTATTATCTTGGATAAGAGAGAATTGCCTCGGGACGTCCAAGTTTCCTATTTTGATAGAGATGGACGAGAATGCCAGTAAAACGAAGCACCGCCTTACCTAAGATATTCTTCCCCGTTCGAGATAATATGGTACAAGTACTAAATTCCACCTACTGGTACCCGTACAATATTACCAACTGAAGAAGAAGAAATTCCTTCAAGAGGTGCCGTAATAATATATCGCATAACCACCGTCGAGACTGAACTTTTCGTCTCTTTGGGCAGTCCAGTATCCCCTAAAGAGTCGCAAACTCTTCACCACACTTTCTCCACACCGGATACCGGTACTAGTAGGTTGCAAGAGTAGAGAACAATTAACCCAAACGAACAAGGATATATTTGACTGGCTAACCTTGAATAACTGTTCAATAAAACCCTTGCCAGACCCTTTTTCTGCTATACCCCAGGACAATATATCGAATTACTACCCCTGCTCGTGCATTCCAGTCCCTCCCAGATCATGCGGTATCGTACTGTGCTGTACTCGAGAGACAGGTTAAACCCATCACCACCAGACATGCTGTATGAATTTATCGAGATCGCAAATTCGCATAGTTCATGCCAAAACCTGCACAAAGCCGAAATAAAGTGCGTTACGTGGCTGGGAAGGAAAAGAGAAAGAAAGAAAAGAAAGAAAAGAAAAAAAAGAATGCCGGTTGGCTGCCGCAATCGTAGGGCGAATGTATTATGATGTCGAAACCACAGTCTCCACAGCAAGGGGGTGCGTGACGAAAACCCACCGGTGACGAATAGGGGTAATATGGTAAATAAATAAATAAAAAAGTGAATTCGTCGAAATAGGGCGGACAATAAAAAAAAATAACACCGGCCGTTACTGATCCCCCTGTCCGTCACCCGTTGGTTTTTGTCGTGCCCCTCTCCCACCCCCACCCCCGCCCACCCCCGTTGAAGACTGTATCCCACTTCGTGTGCTGACTGGTGCTAGTACTGGTACTCGTACTGGCATCTTGCTATCCCCAGACCGCTAGGATCCAAAGAAGCTGTCCGATACAGCGGGGATAATAGGTCAGGCTTCGGTACGATACCCGCATAGAGAAATCCAGAAACCCCGGAGGTTCATACGGGACAGCGGGGTATCCAGATTAATCGAAATCTGGGGATACCGTAGCGGGGTGGACCGGTATTGGAATTCCCCCTGTACCAAACCGCAATAGGCTTAACTGAGCAGGTCAACAAATTACCAATAATAGTTGGTGAGACCCACCGATACTGGTACCAGTACCTCATCGTGTCCCGTTTTGGGTAGTGAAGGCTGGGTGCCTGGCAGCCCATGGTGGATTTAAGTTAACTGGTACAAGTAACGTTTTGTTGCAGTTGTCGCGAAGGTTTCTGGAGCCGCGAGAAGTGAAGTGACGGCATTGTTCGTGATACCCCTCGTGGTCGTGTTTCCTCCCGTCTCGGTGGCTCCACTCTGGATTTTATTACTTCTACCGTTAGTTACTGAGCTTCATGGTATCGTACTGTACTGTACCGGCACCATACCTAATGTTTTATTTGCTTGCTTTGACTGTTTGTCTTGAGGTCACAGTTTCCATTTCAGGCTAAGTTTTGCTTCGGGCACAAGCACACTCCCGCAGTTTATGCAACCGTCCCTGTCTTTTATGCAACCGCTCTCGCGACTCGAGAACCTCGCGACACCGGAAGAGAGACTGACTATATCACCATAGTTGTCTGTGACCCTTTAAAAAGCCTCACGCCCCCCCCCCCCAGCTACGGTAAACCGTACCCACGGCACAGATCTAACTAAACATGTCCTCCCCCCCTTCCTCAGCAGCAACTACCAGCTCCCATCCTTTCGAACAAGCATTTCTCCTCTTCAAGGAGCAGTACGCCCGCGATACACAAGAGACTAAAGAGACCATCGCCCGTCTCTCGGAGGATGTTAGTGAGCTGTCGGACCGTCTCTCCAGGGAGGTCGGCGAGCTTTCGGGCGATGTGAGCAAACTCTCTGACCGTCTCACCAGAGAGGTCGGGGAGCTTTCGGGCGATGTTAGTAAGCTTTCGGTCGATGTTAGCCAACTTTCAGACCGTCTCACAAGGGAAGTTGGTGAACTATCAGATCGAGTCGGTGAACAGAAAGCCATCTCGGCCCAAATCATGGGGATGCTTCACACCCTAGTTGATAGTATTAATAGCCTCCACGCAGTACCCAGGTATGATAAGTACCCCAGTTCTATCTATGAAAGAAACACGCCGTTAACCCCAAATAGCGGGCCTCCCACCTCATAAGCAGCAAATGAACCACCACGAATCTTCTTGAATCATTTTTTCCTCCCTCTCCCGCTCCCTCTCTTTCTCTCTCTCTCCTCAGTAACTATTTCCTATTGCTATCTAAATCTGTTTTATTTTCGGGCTGGTTTTTTGGGCAGCGTGTATTTCTGAAATTAATCCCTAGGGACCTTATTATTATTATATCTTGCGTTTGCTAGAGTCATGTTATTGAAAGGTAAACAGTACAAGTGACAAAAATTCCACGAGATATACATAAACAACTCGACTAAGATTTGGTTCTACTGGTAGGTAGGTAGGTTAGTGAGCTTCCAAGATTACCGGTATACACCAGTAGCAAGAAATGTTTTTGGAATGGTGTTGCACCATCATTGTGCGAGCATATAAGAGCGCTTTCATTGATCTAGAGATTTCGATTATTACTATTATTGCGGTACATCTAGGTGCGATCCCTGAAGCTTTCCACCCATCCATCTGGCCCCTTCACACGCCCAAAACTTCAGTCAAGTTAAACGTTGCCTAAGGGGGGGGGGGGGGGGTTCAGTGGAAATG
>Ga0307507_10006793_pt1 | contig 17161 bp, 16 predicted proteins | sample 7_EM_MG_FD_207223 | JGI IMG/M metagenome (GOLD analysis project Ga0307507, IMG submission 207223) | Populus trichocarpa ectomycorrhiza microbial communities from riparian zone in the Pacific Northwest, United States - 7_EM | ecosystem: Host-associated > Plants > Roots > Unclassified | place...
TGTAGCAGTAAACCACCACACAAAGCAGACCGTCACGGCGCACAACGCGAGTGTGAATTGTAGAACACTTTCTGTGCTCCCAAACTTTTTTTTTTTTTTCACCTGCGACCCAAGCGAAGCCCAAAGCACCACTCACCAGGCGGCCACGGTCGTTTCGGGCGCGTGGCGTGCTGACGCACTTTCGATCTTCCGGTCCAATGAGCTCCAATTCGACAGGGAACTCCTTTGGGATGGATTCGAAAGAAAATCTGGGGTCATGCGGGCAATCGAAGGGGTGGTGGAGTGGAGCCCTCTCTTAATCCTTGTGTAATTATTATTGTTTTGTTTTTTTCTTCCTCACAACTCGTACTCTTTCCTCAGACTCCAGCTCGATGCTTGCTTGCCTGCTTTGTCTGCCTGCCAGTTCATCGAAACGAGAGATGCGACGGGCGGTATAATCTTGCGGATTGGCTTGGAGGAGTGGGAGGGCGGCGTTTGTTTGGACTGATACCGGTAGTTATTGTAGTTTAGTAGAGGCTAATGTATGGTGATGACAGTTGGGAGGCAAGCAAGTTTTGGAGAGGGTTCACTCGCGGAATCGGAATCGATGGGTCGGCTTGTTCCTTTTTTTCATGTCTCAGTTTGTTAGACATTATTGATAAGATGATTGAGATTATCATGCTCGAGCACGGTATGACGGCCTACTGGTACATTCTCTGCTGACGCTGCTGCTGCCTAACTACAGTACCAGTACTGCACTATCGACCTCTCTTTAAAGACGAAGGATAGGTTGAAAGTTTGATAGTGCTTGTATAGAGTCGAGGAATTGGATAGAATGGAGCCTTGGTATACTCGTAAAACACTCTATTTGCAACAACAACAAACGAACGAATCCAATGCTAACCTGTGGGGAAAGAAGAGCAAAAAATGAAAAAAAAGTGACCTATTATGCTCGGTCTACGGTACATCGCAGATTGGCAGAAAGATACCTTCGTGAACAGAAGTCGAATACTGTAGTAGCAAAATTCGATGCTCAGTGTGGGTGAAAAAAAAGAAAGAAAGAAACAAAAAAGGGAGCTCCACCGCTACTTGCACGGTAAAGTGAAGGGGAAAGGGTCCTTCCTGCAAGAAAAGCTCGGATGAACAAACCAACTGCAGCTTCAACGGCCGAAAAACAACTTTCCACACACCTTTCCTGCTCCTGAAAGCCTCTCTCGGTTCTGACGATATTTCAGCTACGGTACTATGCTCGAATATTATCACCTCTGTCAAAAAAAAAAAAATGCTTTTTTTTATATATGACCTTTCTGCTCGTACAAGTATCTTTGTTTTTCCCCTGCTTCTCCAATCTCCGTTCGCGCTGGAAGCTTGATTTCCAAGAAGGCTGGGACAGAAAGGCTGAGCAACCAGCCGAGTGTGATACGGTTTGGCGCAGAAAGGTTCGGTTCAGACTCCAGAGCTCCGTAAGGTTGGTAAAGTGGTACATGAATTGCACACCGTGTTTGCACTTGGGGTTTTATTAATTGCCCAAGGGATCGAATAGATCAGAAACCTTCTGCTTCATCCATTGGAAGAGAAAGAACAATAAGTTTACCGTGCTCGGATACCAGCATTAGTCTGTGAGCATTCCTAATGAAGGGTCGTTTCTGATACGCAGCTAAGCCTATGGATTGTACAAGAGAAGGAATTCCGTGAAGGGTTTACGGTTTTCTATTTGCCAGAAGCGGTATTCACCGCAGTTTGACCAATGCGACGGTGTTTCCGGATTAACTCCCCACCCGAGTACCGGCAACCTGCTGCGAGACATACGCGCATCAAATGAAACGCGAAGGCGGCAGCATCTGAAGAAAAAGTGATATATTATCGGACTCACGCTCTGAAGAGAATGGGGTAGAGAAAGTCCGAACAGAATAGCCAGACAGACAGGCAGGTAGAGGGAGGCAAGTACGAGTGAGCAAAGAAAGCTGCTAATAGAGAGATAGGGTAGGTCGGGTTGGGGGAGAAGAAGAGAAAAGAAATTATGATATCCTCAATCAGACCTTACCAGATCTGTCGTGTTGTGCATCCCAGACGTTCGCGGGCGTCCCGTACGGCTTGGCAGGGCGCCCGTTGTCTCAGTTTCCCAGCGAGCAGGCGCCGGCATCGGGTGCACTTTGCCCTTGCGGTTTGGGTTGGAGCCTTTTCCATATGCGCCTTGTGGCTAGTCTCGATTAGTGGACGAAAAGGAAGAGCCTTGAATGTATCTCTACATATGTATCCTGGTGGAAGAATATGCTATAGGACAGGCAGTGTACCGGTGGCGCTTCTTCGAATCCCTCCCCCGCTGCATCCACATCTCTCTCTGTCCTCACGCTTCCCACATCCCTCCCTCTCACACTCGCCCTCGTTTTCAGGTTCAACGCACAGCTAACATGCCTTTACATTTATTGGATCGCCCGAGCCTACAGTACTTTATCTTAAGATGGATATCTCACGGATAATATTGCTGCTCTAGTTATCGATTACTCGCTGTGCAACATCATACAATCACTCATAGGACGAGCGACTGGGTGAGGGTCGGCATCCTGTTTGTATGGTGCGATGTATATGTATATTTATATGTACGTACGATACGGTGCGGTACGATACGATATGTATGTATGTGCGTATGGGTGAACGAAGTGCGTAGATACCCTCTTTCCCAATCCTAGACTAGGGGACCAGTCCGACTGAGGTTGATGGCGGTGATGAATGATGGATGATGATTATCTTTCACAACCCCCACTATGTACCTCTCTCCTTACCTCAAGGGCTTTGCAACCGCCCCTCCAGTGCGCTACCAGTAATGCGTATCTGTAGGCGAACCAACGCGCGAGGATGAACTTTGCAACCGGAGCCAGGGTCGCGATGCGATTACTGGTGCAAGTGCTGCATGTACTCTACGGGTGCATAGGCATTACTCGAGTGGCATAGGCACAATTCACGGATGAACGAGTGAGTAAGAGTGCAATTTGGTGAGTAGGGACCTTCCTCGTACCTTGTCTGTCTACGGTACTGTATGCCTATCCATTTATGAATTGCAAGTACGAGTATACTAGAATCATTGAGCATTATGTACGAGCCTTTTCTAACCTCTTCCCACACTAGCTTCTTGTACTTCCGTTCGTTCGCATACGGTACATCGCACCGACTGTTAGAGTGTATGGTGCCATACATCCAGTCTCCGTCAATGTGATTGCTGGATGTCACGGCTGCCCGGTCCTATCACACATCCCCTATCCGGATCCCTGCCCATTTCACACGAAATGGAAATGGAAAAGAGGAATACAAAACAAAATAGAATAAAAGAATTCTTTCCCCAGCTTTTTTTTTTTTTTTTTGCTTTTCTAGTTCATCGTTTTGTTTTTTCCCTCAGACACCCAGACTGAGTTGATCATCAGAGACCTCGACTCACAGTGGCTGCATGCAAGCCAATTGAGCGTTGACGAACCACAGGGCATGTACTGCCCTGGGCTGTGAACAGCGCCGCGACATAGGCCGAGAGCACTCTGCTCGTGTCGCCGAGAGAAAGCGAGACGAGGCCTCAGACATTCAAAACATGATACAAGAGATACTTTTATCAAAGGGCGGCTGTTTCCCTCAGTTTGCAATTGCTATTTCGACGTAACTCTAACCTGATGCTATACCAATTTTAACGCCAGTTGGGAAAGGATGGTGTCTTTTTTATTCCCCTTCCTTCTTTTGCCCGTCCAGTTTTTACTTTTTCTTATTGCACCATTCTAAAACTGCTTCTTCCCTATTATGGCTCTTTTTCTTTTCTTTTCTTCCCTTCTCTATTTTTTCTTGCACTCTCGCATTGATCAGTCCTGGGGCTAATCATGGATCAAGAAGTTAAAAATAATAACGTGGGAAAATAACAACCCCGAAATACAAATTAATAGGAAAAAAAAGTTCATGCATGGTATCACGGCTGGCGGGCTGGGTCAGCCAGTCACCCCCAGTCGGACAGCTCGAAACCAAAACCAGACTGACTAACTGGATTGACTGACAGCTAGCTGGGCAAGACAGCCGGCCAGCTAGCTAGCCATCCGGATAACCCATCACACATCCAGGACAGTCCATACCCCCCGACCAGACGGCGACAACTGCCCGGGCACGGGACGGGTAAGAAGAAGGAAATGGGTAATGCTGTAACGAAACGAGAAAGCTAGGTACTAAAGGGAGAATATAATAGAGATATGCGGCTTGCAAATCAATCATACAAAATGAGAAGGTGTGTTTAGGAAGGGAAGGAGGAGCCTCCTCCCAGCGAAGGCCTGGTGTTTAACTGCACAATTGATGTACACGGAAGTCGGGAGGAGCACGGGGGGGGTGCTGTTTGAAGAGGTGGCACTGTACCATAGAGCAAGACAAGTTTACCAATTGCATTAGTACTAGTAGAGAGGGAGCCAGTAGACAAGAAGAAAGTGCGAGGGAAAAAATTCCTCAGTGATCGCCTGTCGTATTATTACAAGTGCCCGGGTGCTATTTTCTTGTGCAAGCCAGGGATTGTTTTGTATGATAGCTTAACCTGTGTTAACTATTCACAGACTTCCCAACGGACACTTGGGCATCCTTAGGGAAATAAAAGTAATTTTGGTAATTAATTCCTTCTCAGTGTGTCCTAAAATTCCCTGCTTTCGAACCGCTTGTAACGCCGGTCTATGATACCAGCTCTCACCCAGTTGCGGGCTACAGCTCACGCACTCACTCACTCACTCACATTAATCTGGCTTCACAATCTGGCTCTCTCTCCTTGCAGTCTCGGAGTTGAACTGTCTGCTTGCTCTTTTTGCTTGATTGTCAGTCTGCTCGACTGTCTATCTGTCGATCCGTTTGGTCGTTCCTGGGCACCCTAGACTTCAAGCCTACCGGTATTACCTCCCTCCTCTACCTTCTCGTCTTATCCCTCCTTCTCCTAAGGCACTTCTACAGGTACACTTCGGGTTGGCCCGTAATTGAAGTCAACCAGTCCAGTCCCTTCTTGTGTTTGCTCCTCAAGTCACACACTCACACTCGGACCACAACTGTCGGTTGTCGAGTCACCCACGCATCTGCCAGACCCCATCCAAGTTGATCCAACAGCCCAACGCACCTGGCACCAACCCACCCTCCCACCACACATCCACCACCACCACACCCCCCCCCGCCCCTTCCTTCAATTCCCTCGACTCAATTATCATTTCTTTTTCCTCCTGACCTGTCCCGGACCAAAGACTCCAGAAAGCAATAAACATCGAGGCCTCGCCTTCACTTGTTCAACCGTTCACAGTCTTCTTTCCAGACGAGTGTTGTCGTCTCAATTCGTCGCCTCATCGGTTTCGGTTCTGCCCTTTCGGACTCGGCTGGACGACTGGGTAAAGAGCAGACAGGAAAAACTCTCGAGGAACCAGATTGACAAACTGGTGACGCAAACTCGTTGGCCACTTCTAGGCGTGCTCCCTGTTCATCCGTTGGGCTCGAAAGAGGGAAAAAAAAGTGTTTCCCCCTTCAGTGTTCACCTCCGGATATACCTCTGCCCCATCGGCCTTGTATTCAGTGGATTAGCCTTTATTTTTCTTGCGGTGAATCGCTTGCTCATCTGCTGTTCATTGCTGCCTTGGCTTGTGGGTACCTCCTTCAAACTCCCAGCCCTGCTTGCTCTGGAGGAAAAAGAAAACACAAGTTTCCTTCTTCCTCTCTTTACTCTATCTTTTTTTTTTTGGAGTCGGGGAAAAAATCACTTTTTATTTTATTATTTTATTAACGATTGAGTTATAGTTGTACTTGGCGGATTCACTTGAGCCTTTGCCTCCAGATATACGGTGTGAAGTTTTTTCTTTCCTCCTCCACCTCACTCTGAGCTTTGACCCGGTGAACTTCTGGCAGCTGCGCAATAATGCTAACTTGTGGAATAGGTGCCCACTGATAGCCTTGGTGTTAATGAGAGCATCGTGCTTTGTATCGACAATCTGAGACCGACCCAAATACATTATCGACCCATCCTAATTTTCCGGAAATCCTTCAACCTGGCCGCGCTACCTTCGGAAGAGCTTTTTAGTGAGTTCGAGCTTCCGCAGACGATCAGGGCACGGAACATTGTTTTACTTACGGCCGGAGTCTCGTTCTAAGTATCTGCCAATCAGCCTTAAGAGCTTCTTAAGGAAACAAATTCCCTCATTTCTAAATCCACTTGTTCAATATCTGAGCTCGAGCTTTGAAAGGCTTACTAGATCGTTGGGTTGCGTTTCTCTGTGGATTGGGTCGCTTTCTGTCTACGGTCTAAATTCCCCGGCGTCTCGTCAATCTGACTCCCTTCTTTCTCGCAAGCCTGGTCTGATTTATCAGCCTCGCTTGAATTTTTATCGGTGCCCTTTTCTTGAGCATGGCAGCAGATAATATCGTGCTTCAATCGTCAACCAGCCCGAACTCCCCTCCGATGTCGTCCTCTTATGCTGGAGTGAATAATAGTGGTATGGCTTCGCCCGATTACATTTGTGCCATATGATTCCCTGTCATTCACTGGATGCGCATCGTGCCGTCTTTGCTGACCACTTCGCTTTTATCGTTTTTTATCAGGCAATAAAACTCAGCCTCCCCCACCGCCTCCTCCGAAGACGGACAAACCCAGACCTCATGTCTGTGCAACATGTTCGCGTTCATTCGCACGTCTGGAACATCTCAAGCGGCATGAGCGTTCCCACACAAAAGAAAAGCCATTCGAGTGTCCGGAATGCACGCGCTGTTTTGCTCGGAGAGACTTGCTTCTGAGGCACCAGCAGAAATTGCATATGACAACGACTCCCAGCAGTCGTCCAAGAGCTAGCGGTCGGAGAGAAAGCACGAGCTCAGTAACGTCCACTAACCCCGGGAGGGTCAGGAAAAACTCGGTTTCTACTACCGCTACTGGCCCAGTCAGTCATGGTGATGGTGGGGCTTCCGCCATGAGGGCTAGGCCTAGGGCGAATACAATTGCCCACGTAGACTCCTCAACCCTTGGGATGCTTGCAGCTGCCAATGCGAACGTGAACCGTGGGCGAAGCAATAGCAGTGCTCAAGGTAATGTGGGCGGCACTGGCGTAGGTTCTTTGAATCATGAAGAAACTAGGTATGTCTTTCCGAAGAGTACCCGACCATGGGGTGCCTGGGCTCATGAGGGACCTAGGCACACAGTCCCCAAAATTGACACATCACTGTCTTCTTTGGATCTGGGTGGGATGATGCCTCGTTCTGCCTCCATGCTTCCTTCTGAATATGAACTTGATGGTCTGTTGTTTGGTGGAACTGTCAATCCAGCAGCATTGCACTTCAATATGTCACCCCTTCAGCAACCAATTGGGACGCCAACTTCACCTTTCGGGCCCCCATTCCCTGGCCTTGATTCTTCGTACTACATTGAAGATGAAGATGACTACGAATGGATGAATACTCTTGGTGGGAGTCTTATGGATCCCGTCGACCAATCATCCCCCAGCGCTTTCAGCACTACCTCGGCCAGTGGAATTAGCGAAGTTATTCTAAATGAGAATCCGGGATGGGGCGGTCAGATAGGCATGGGTGCTGGTTCCGGAAATTCCATCAATTTTAATTCTCCAAATGATTTCTCGGGGCCGAATTTTCATCATGAAACACCCCCACCACCGGGAACTATCTCTCCCAAAAGTCTTTTGGCTCAGCAATCGTCTCGTGAAAATTACTACTCTGGCTCGCTTTCCATCTCACCCTCTACCATGAGCCACCATTTCCCACCGTTCAATCACCAGTATGGCCCCAACAACCGCACATCTTCGGCCACTTCCTTGCATAGCAACGGTGGATCATCCATGACCTCGCTCTCTGCCGAATCCGTGACAGACGCTACTCGAGCAGCATTGTTGGCAACGCTTGCACAAGCCCCTAGTGTTTTCAATAGCCAGGGCACCCAGAATTATCAGCCTTCCCGTGTTCATCAACGACGGTACTCGACATCTACACAGCCAGCACCAGGAACTACAAATTTTTCACCATTTCTCGGGAAGACTACCGGCGTGCCCAGCACCGCTGATCTCCAGCGATATGTCGGGGCCTACATCAAGTATTTCCATCCACATCTTCCTTTTCTCCATATCCCGACGCTCAATTTCAACTCCCCGGCATTCACCAATAGCGTCAAGGGTGGTCAGCGTAACAGCGGGGTTATTGGGGGTGGTGGATGCCTCGTTTTATCCATTGCTGCAATCGGTGCCCTCTACGAATTCGAGCAAAACGTCGCCCGAGATATCTTCGAGGCATCCAAAAAGACAATTCAAATTTTCCTTGAAGATCGTAGAAAGGCCGATGTCACTGCTGCTCTTAGTGGCCTCAATACTAACGGTGGGAGCGGCGGCGATAGTGGGACGAATACTCCCATTTGGCTTGTGCAGGCTATGCTCTTGAATGTCATTTACGGATTGCAGTGTGGAGATAAGAGTGCTTGTGAAACCGCGGTCACTCATTGTGGAGCATTGGTTAATTTGGCTAGGGCTGCTGGGTTGACTAGACAGCCTCACGTATCCGCTAGGCAAACTTTCAAGCAAGAAGACGGAGACATTCGTATGAGTGACTTGGAGCCGTATGGTGGCAGCGTGGGCAGCGATGGCTGGGGCGGAATTAACATCAAGATGGAGCCAGATGAAAATGTAGAGTGGTCGAGCTGGGTCATTGCTGAGGAGCGGAAACGAACTTTGTACGCCGTTCACTTCTTGTCGAGCTTGCTTGTTGCGGCGCACAACTTGTCTCCTGCACTCATGAATAACGAGATCCGCTCCGACTTGCCATGCGATGAGGAACTTTGGTCAGCTGGGACCGCTGCCGTATGGAAATCTCGTGGTGGCCTAGCCTTGGCATCACAAAACTCGGTCAATTTCACTAGTGCTCTTACAGGGCTCTTGTCTGCCGGCCAACAAACATATGGTTCTCCAGGCCAATTCCAAAACTTTACTAATGGTCAACAGGGCGGTGTTCCCCCATACCCGCCCTCCGGGATTATTCCAAGCACATTTGGGTGCCTAGTCTTGATTTGCGCACTTCATGTCTATATTTGGGAAACGAGACAAAGACAAAGCTCTCGCCATTGGACGTCATCTGAGGCTGAGGCAATGCACGCCCACATCGAGCCTGCTCTCAAGGCATGGCAGGCTGCCTGGTATAGCAGCCCCCACCACAGCATTGAGAGACCCAACCCGTACGCGATGGGCCCCCTGTCAGCCGATTGTATCCCTCTACTTGATCTCGCTTACATCCGTTTGTTTGTTGATCTTGGTAGAGCCAAAGAATTCTTTTGGGCTAGAGACTACGAAGCTATGGCTGAAGAGATTGCAAGAGGATGGGAAAATGCTCAGAACAACTCTCCATCGAGTGCTTCGTCTATCTCGGCGCATTCTGATTCGTCCTTCTCTGGCGCAATTTCACCCGCGTCGTCTCCTGCTTCCCAGTCCCCATCACCAAACCTGCGACCAATTAAAATCGAACCTGGAGTAGTACCTCGATACTCTACAAGCAGTAATTGCATGAATGTTGATTCTTCAAGCGCCTCCGCCAGGAGAGAAAAACATCTTCGCAAAGCTGCTTTTTACGCTGCCGATTCTCTTGCTATGTCTGACGCCCTCGGTGCCTCATCCTCTTCAACTACCGCTTGTCGGGAACTTCCCATCCAATCAGCGCTGTGCACATTTGACTGCGCCCAGGTACTTGCTGAGTGGATTGCTACTGTTCAGGAGCGTGTTAACCCTTATATGGGCATTCTTGGGAGTGATGACTGCAACATGGCGAGCCTTGAGGGATTGGTGATGCTTGAACATGAGGACCGAAAGTTGCTCACTAAGGTTATGGAGATGTTGAGAAACGCTGAGATGAAGATGTCTGTGGATTGGAATAACAACCCGAATAGCCAAGGGAATAGCATTCTGAGAGCCGACTCTGGTCTGGGATCCAAGGTACTCAATGTGAGCGCGTACTTGCTTGACAAGGCTGTCATCTGGCCTGGTATGTTTTCCTCTCAACATACAATTACCAGATAGATATCTAACTTTTTTCTAGCCACGCGCCTTATGGCCCAAGCTCTTCGCGCACAATCTGAGCACATGGAAGCACGCATCAAGAATGGCGGCCTCACTCACTAAATCCCCTTGTTTGCCATATCCATCGGAAATGATGTAAGATGAAACGAAGTTCAGCGCGTCAGACTCGGCTTCCTTTTCGCCTTCGAGTCATCTAGAAAAGTTTTGTTTGTTCACTCACATAAATGGCACGGAGCAAGCGGTTTAAAGGTTCAGGGAGTTACACATATTCCCTTATAAGTCTTCATTTCCCTATATTTCTCACGTAAATAACGAATGTCAATGTCGAGCTTTCCTTAACCTTCCTTGTACTGGGTTTGGGTTTTTCATATCATGTATTTGGTCTGGGGCATAAGTGTTTCGTTTTTATCTTGAAATTTTTAGTTTCCTTTCCCCCTCGCTTTAATTTCCTTTCTACGGGGCATGGTGTTTTTGATTACCTTCTGGGTTCCTTTTTTCTTTCCTATTTGTGATTTTAACCCATCTTATGGCATTGTACGTTTTCAAATGGTTCTCTGTAAGGATGATAGGAATTTTTTTATTTCATCTATCGAGTAAACGGGGCTCTGCAGTTGAATAAGCGTTTGCTATGTATTGATTTGATATTCCTGTCCATATTATGTTTTTCCTTTTACATATTCTTCCAGCATCCTTTTTTCCCCTTCTCTGAGGCTTTTTTTTTCATACATCCGTTGTAACGGGATTTCTTGGCTTTTTGCTGATCGGGTCGACCAGAACGGCAGCCTCCTCTATCAGAGGGGATAACGAAGGTTAGATGATTGGAGAGAGGTTCTCGGAGGCAAGAGTGGGGATGGGAGTGTTCGGGAAGGAAGGGGAAAGAGAGAGAGAGAGAGAGAGAGAGAGAGGAAGAGAGAGAGAGAGAGAGACTCGGGGCGGAGAAGCACAAGGCGGACATCAAAGGGTCATATCCGGGGGAACCAAAAAAAAGAGGTGGAAATCATAGAAAACCAAAAAAAAAAAAGACCTTTAAAAAAAAACCTCAAAAGAGGAAAAGTCTGAAAAAAAAAAAGATGGAAAAAAAAATTATGAAAAAACCTTTGTTAACGACCTGTTTATGCAGAAAAAACCCTTTGTTTTTTCATTTTATCGTTGTTCCTGCCCTATCACCTTTCCCCCTTGCACCTTCTTCCTCCCTGTCCCCCTCCATGTCTTGCCTCCTTGTCTTCCGTCCTGTACTATTTTCCTTCCCCCCTCCCTTTACCCTTCCCCATGCAACGGTCATTCGCCCTTTCTTCACTTACCCACCTCCCTCCCCCTCTACCCCTCCCCCTCCCCCTCTCACCCCCTGATGCTATACTATACTATGCTATACCATCACACTCGATATTCCGTTCTGTCCTATTATACATATCATGCCTGGAGGCTAAGAGAGAAGGAAAATGTTTGTATGTATCGAATCATATTGACGGTGTGATGGGGAAAAAAAAAGAACAAACAAATGGGGTTCTCTTTTTTTTTCTTTCATTTTTCCATTTTTCCATTTCATCTTTTCATTCGTACCTTTTTAGGAAATGGGAAATGGAGTTTCGGGGGTTTTTGTTTTTGCATTTGTTTTTGTTTTTTTGTTTTTGTTTGTATTGTTTTTTTATTTTTATTTTTGAGAAAGATGATATGAGAATCTGATGAAATGATATCCGACTGAATTGATTTATGGTTTGGGTGAATTGAGTTTTTTGTTGTGGAGTGATTTTTTGTGGTGGTGGTACTTGCCTGGTGTACGACTGACTGACTGACCGACTGGGTTTAATTGTCATGATGGGTAATTTGCGATTTTCCAGATCTCGCCTGCTTAATTCCCCCCAACCCTCCTCCTCTGTCTATCCTCCGTCTATCGAGAAAAGAAATTCGTGTGTAGAATGATTAAACATTATCCCACCCTCCCTCCACCAACCAATCCAATCCAATTACCCATCATCACCACCTCCTTGAATTTTCGCATGCTTGAAATACTTCATCCCCATCCACGCAACAACAACCCACACCCACGCCATAACGCAAGTAAGTATCACCAGCGCGGGGTAATACCCGGGGATGGACGCATCCTTGACGACACCGGCTTCATTCACGATTCTCGGAAACGGCGACTAAGAAACAAAACCCTTGTTAGCCTGACAACCCACTCTCCAAACGCTTTCGCCCATTTCACCCCCTTCCCCCCTTCCACACCGAAGCGGCGAAATGAAATGAAATGAATACAATACATACGTCCGGAACATCCCAAGCCCACTCCCAAACCCCCAACACACTACCCATACCCACGACGAAGACAACCCACGTAGCCCCCAGGACAACAAATCCGTAATAAGCCGTGTCAGCAGCGGATTCAATCTCCTGCTGGCGGAGGAGGAGCATGAAGCTACCGCTTCGGCCTCGCCTCCCCCCCCCTCCGTTAGCCACTACGTTTCCACTACCACCACAACTACCATTATCGTTGTGGTCGTCGCCGTTATCGTCGTCGTGGATCGCGCTGGAAGAAATGGCTATGGGGGAGGGGGGTGATGGGATTGGTGATGTGTGATGTGGGCGGAGGAGTAGGTTTGTGCGGAGGGAGCGGCCACGACGGCGGGGTTTTGTGGTCGATGAGGAGGAGGAGGAGGGGGCGGCGGTGGTGGTAGTGGTGGGAGTTGGGATGGTGTTGAAGATTTGGGGGGGGTGAATTGTGTTGGTGTTTATGAGGGTTGTTGTAGTGTCGGGGGAGGAGAGAGGGCTTGTGGAGGTTGAGGTTGAAGTTGAGGTTGAAGTTGAGGTTGAGGAGGAGGAGGTTGAGGTGGAGGTTGTGTTAGCGGTGGTGGTGGTGGTGGTGGTAGTGGTGCGGGTTTTGCGCCGCGCGTAGAGGGTTTCGGGAGGGGGTTTTTGGGTCATTGGGCATTTTAGTGGGGTTGAGGTGCGGTGGTGTTGATGAAGTTGGTGTGGTGTTGGGTTGATGAGGTTCGGTCGTGGTGGTGCTTGTCGTTGGAAGGTAATCGGATGGAGGAACACTTGGCGTTTTTGGCTTCACTTTGTCTGTGCGTAAAAGTAGTTCTAGGGCACTTGTATCATGGAGATAAATCGGTGCGGTAGTTTAGATGATAATAATATTATCATGGTGACTTGCTGTGGATAGAGAAGTGCGAGCAAAGTTCTCTCTTCTCCCCTACCGGATTCTCGTTCTTGCGGCTTCTTGGCGGTTAACTGCTTACAAGCACTGAAGATTGGAGCCAAGCCCTAACCTGCCCGAGCTGTGATATGTTTTTCGCGAACACACTACCGGTACTGTAATATCATTACACTTCCTTTAACAAATCCTTCAGAAGGAAACAGTTGTGAGGAGATCTACTATCCCTAGAGATATAGATTCTCGAAGTTTAAAACGCCCTTCCTTTCCCCCAGCTAACTCTCCTATCCACCACTGTCGCCAAGAGATTCCGGCACCAATACTCACTCGCCGGAATGGAAAAGTGCAGTTATTGGGTTTTATTCGCCTGCCGCTAGTTACGTTGAAATAAAGTAGTGGGCTGAAGCAAAACATTAAATACAGTCAGAAAGAAGTCTAAAATAAGTCTGGTTTTGGCCATAAAGGGTTTAAGTGAAGGCGTTTTTATTGCGAATTTGAGACAGATTTCAAAGAAAAAACTCTTATTTCAACGTTCTAGTCGTAGGTGAAAAGAAAAAAAAAAAGCAGGTAATGCGGGTACTGATTACTGTTTAATAATAATATTGTGGTTTTTGGCTCAACGTGCTGTAAATTAAGTGAAGAAATACAACTGAATAACTTTTTGAGTCCCCCCTTTTTTTTACAAGACTGAATGAAAAACTCATAACATCGAGTAATGTATCCTTACAACATTCCGAACACCAATGGTAAAAGAGGACGTAGAAGTATGATGGAAGAATGGGAGACTAAAAAATGAACCTATACTCCCCCAGTGTGCACCAAAAAGCAATCGCAAAAAGTAAAAATCGTCGTGGCAACCTCGAGTATGCTCAATTAGCCCTGCCAAAACAGCCCCCTGAGCCAGGCCCTCCTCGACTTGAGGACACCTTCAATTTCCCCCAAACCACCCCACCCCGCCGCCACCGCCGCAATATCCGCCGCCAACTCTCCATGTAGGTCGGACACATCCCTAGCCCCAGCCTTCATCAGCAAGGCAATAATCTCTTTCTTCCCACTGAGCACACCCCAATGTAGCGCACCCGCTCCTTCCCCGTCAAGATCTCCAACCCTAGCCCCAGCCTTTATCAGCGCTCGAACGACCGCGACCTGACCCCCCCGCGCGGCCCAATGCAGCGGCGTCCCACCAGCACTATACCGGAGAATCCTGTCCACCGACTGCCCCCCTTGAGCCAATATATGGGTCAATTGCCTCGATTCCAGCCAGCGTGAGCTAGTCCCGCTGCCACTCGCACGGCAATGCACGCTCACACCGGGTGTTTTCAGGAGCACCCCTAAGACCTCCAAGGACCCACCCAGTGTAGCCCAGTGCAGCGGCGTGCCCCCTAGCAGAGGATCCTCCACTATCGCGTTTGCACCCGCTTCCAGTAGGCACGACACCGTGCTCGCGGACCCGGCTTTTACCGCGTGGTGGAGTGGCGTCTGGTACATTGCGTCGCAGGCGTCTGGGTTATGTCCCGACTGCACGAGGTAGCGTACCAGCCGCATGTGTCCGCGGGAAGCGGCCCAGTGTAGCGGTGGGAGGGTATCACATGGCTCGTTGGCGAGCTTGTGCAGGTGTGGGGTTAGTAGACTGTGCAAGTGTCGGCAGGTTTGGATTGTCTTTGAGAGCTCGCATGCTAGGAGGTTATCGGCTATTAGGAGGAGAAGTTCGTTTGGGAGGGAGAGGAGGTGTGGCATTTTTATTGGTTTATATTATGAAGATGGGGGTTACGGTGGTGGTGGTGGTGGGGTGAGTTTTGTATCTCATTGTGGGGAGAGGGGGGACGAAGGGTGTATTTATGTTTGGCTTTCTTGCGCGGAGGAGGGGGAGGAGGAGGAGGTGACGGTGTTGGAATATTTTTATTTTATTTTACGAATGTATGACGGCCGGAGGGGAGAGTTAGGTGATATGGGGTGATAGGGAGGTGATGGTGGTGGTGGTTGTGGTGGTGGTGACAAAAGTGGACATGGAGTTGCAGGTATCACACCCATAAGAAAGTTAATCTAGGTTAACCTGTAAAATAGTCCCTCTGTTGTACAAAAATTATCTCCCCGGGTACTTGTATGTGCGAGGCTACCCCAGCTACAGCCCGGGCCTCCAGATAGGAATTGAGTACCCACCACACCCAAATCCTCAATAAGCTTAAGTAATTTATATACATGCAATAATATAACCTACAACCACTAAGAGTATTCAAAGTTAGAAACAAAACTTTGAATGAAATTTAGCGTAGGATCTTGCATTAGGGTACTTTACAAAATTAGACAACGGTTGTTAACAAAAACTGAGTAACATACGATATTTGAGAGGCTCATAAAAAAAGAAGCCTTACTCATGGAGAGAATAAGCCCTCAGACAATAGGCGCAATCACGATCCCCCAACCATCATGAGAACCATAGTGGAACCATTAATTCCAAGGCTGGTATACTTGAGCCCCTCGAGTCCCTCTCTTTAGAAGCATGGAGTCTGGTAATAGGGCCTTTGATTTTGACTGTGGTATGATATCAATTTAAGTCGGTCGTGGTGTTGTAATGATTGAGTGTGCGGAATTGTGGTTGCGTCCATTGTCTGAGGACTTATTCTCGCCTCATAAATTCATAATACAGTAGCAGCTGCCGCATGTCAACAACCTCACCTTCTCATCAATCACCAACACATAAAAAGTAGTATAATTTCTTGACAGGAAGGATTTAAATATTTGTTTTGCGGAGTGGTCTCTAGGAGGAGGTGATGTAGAAGGGGGGGGTTGACAATTTGATAATATGGTACCGTAAAAAACTTGAATAATTGGACGATGTGCTATGTGGTCCAGAATTCCCTTCTCTGGAAAAGGGGCAAAAAAACACAGCAAAAACATAGCCCCTTTCCCCTTTCCGACACCGAAAAAAAAAACCAAAAATTTCGTGACCTTACTGAGAGAGGAAAGCCCAGCGACATAGCACACCGTCCAATTATTCAAGTTTTTACGGTATGGCAGCCGTGGCAGCAATAGGCAGTATTCAGGTGTTTCCTTGTGGGGAAGTTTTCCAAATCCTCATTACAGTAGCTTACACAGCTTATATCTTTTACTCTTACCTGTTACCGACCTTGAGACATCGGTAACAAGAGTATCATAATATGGTAAGGTGTAAACTAACTTTTTCTGAGCGTGCCAAGCTTACATGAAAGTAAGCTAAGAATTTTCAACATTTTTAACTTTGAATACCCTTAGTGCGAACAAAGTTCTCTCTTCTCCCCTACGGTATCGGATTCTCGTTCCTACGGGTTCTTGGCAGTTAACTGCTTACTGTATGATACTGAAGGCCGGGGCCGCTCTAACCCGCCCGAGCTGTGATATGTCTTCACGAACACACTACGATACTATAATAATATTTTTAAACTTCCTTTAACAAATCCTTGGGAAGGAATCAATTGGTGTGAGATCCACCCTGTCAATTCGACCCTAAGAATATAGATTCTCGAAGTTTAAAATGCCCCTCTTTTCCCCCAGGTATGATCACTTATCCTCTCCCCATCCACCACTGTCGCCAAGAGATTCCAGCACCAATACTCACTCGCCAGAATGGAAAAGTGCAGTTGTTGGAGGCGATTGAATTATAGTACTGGTTACTGTTTAATAATAGCCCTTTAGCTCAATGTACTGTAAATTAAGTGAAAAAAAAGAAATACAACTGAGTAACTTTTTGAGTAATGTGTCCTTACCGCATTCCGAACGCCTATGGACCCAGAAGTAGGACAATGGGAGGCAACAACAAAATGAACCTATACTCCCCCAGTGTGCACCAAAAAGCAATTGCAAAGGTAATCGTCGTGGAAACCTCAAGTATGCTCAATTGGCCCTACCAAAACAGCCCCCTGAGCCAGGCCCTCCTCGACTTGAGGACACCTTCAATTTCCCCGAACCCAGCCCACCCCGCCGCCACCGCCGCAAGATCTGCCGCCGACTCCCCATG
>Ga0307507_10006794_pt1 | contig 17152 bp, 10 predicted proteins | sample 7_EM_MG_FD_207223 | JGI IMG/M metagenome (GOLD analysis project Ga0307507, IMG submission 207223) | Populus trichocarpa ectomycorrhiza microbial communities from riparian zone in the Pacific Northwest, United States - 7_EM | ecosystem: Host-associated > Plants > Roots > Unclassified | place...
TCTAAATTTAAATTATTAAAATTTATTATTAAGTGGTTGTTAAGATATTAAAGTGTGATTTTTCCATTTTTTGGTGTGTTTTTGAAGTGATTAGCTTACCCGTTTGACCAGCTCACCCGTGAAATACATTATTTCTTTCTCTTCTTTACGCAACGTCTTATACTTTGCAAGAGCTATATACCCCTAGATTAGATAGAATTTATATTTGTTCCTTTAAATCTTCCCCAAAGCCTCTTCGCGCCCTTATATTTACTCTTAAGTATTAATAAAATAGGAGCAAATAGTAAGGAAAAAGTAGTTATTTAGAGAGGTCTAGACATTAATAGAGAGATAAATATTTAAAATTACTAACTAAAGTTTTTTTATACAACATCCTTTTAAGAATTAAATAACAGTTTAATCTTCTGGCTAATATCTCTATAAGCTGCTATAATAAAGCTCTAGGACTCCTAATTTAAAGCCTAATAGAAAGTATAGAATTCTGGCTATTTAACTGTATTAAATGGAAGGTTTTATACAATAATTAAATTAATAAGAGCTTAATTAATAACTTTGTGATTAAGAGAGGACCTTAGAATAATAGATTTAAACTCTAATAGATTGCTCTTGGACCCAGCCTGCCCCTAAAGATCCTTAAGTATAGTATTTACTTCGGTTTTTATATAACTTGTTCTTAAGAGGCTAATATTAATTAAGTAATTTCGTTTAAGATACCTCTGGAAATTTATAGTAACTATTATACTATACTTGCAGTCTATAGACTTGTAGTAATAGATTTTTTTTCTATTTTTATCTTATACTGGCTTATCTTTATACAGTTCTTGGGTATATAGAAGGATTGGGCTTTAATATTTCCCCTTATTCTAAAAAGAAAGCTTAATTAATTAAAGAGTATTTGTAATCTGGGATAGATCTGCTTTAGAGCTTATTTTTTATATGATGTAAAAGGAGAGCTTTAGCTTAAAATTATTAATGTGGGAATGCCAAGCCGCTAATCTGATTGTGGTTGGATTATATTGGATTACGGATCGACAATCCAATCACAATCCAATCGATAATCTTATCTGATTGCAATCAGTTTGATCGTTTACAACCCTGTCCCTTGCATAGATGGATGCTAATGCGACTACCTTACCTTCTACTACATTTAAGTTCCATAACGCCGCCTGAGCTATCCCTGCCTTCTCAATTATCCCTTGCAACGGTGGAATTCATCCTACGGTTATCGATAAGAGCTAGCCAATAGAATCAATAGGATCAAGGCTGCGTGACCATACGCATACTTTTGATTCTGGTGTTTGCGCTCGGTCCAACTCTCGTAGCACTTCACCGTTGCAAGGGATAGTAAAGCCTGCCTTTACAAAGTATCTAGAAAAAACTAGGAAGAACTCTATAAAGTGAATCCTATTGATTCTATTGGCTGGCTCTTATCGATAATAGTAGGACGAAATACACCAGCTGAAGAGATATCTATATAGATTCTAGTAATTAAATACCCACTGTAATGCCTTTAAATTGTCCTAGAATTAATATATATCTTGTTTAACCTACTTCGTATAATATTTAGCTAGATAGGAAAGCTAAAAAACTATACCTTAAGCCCTGGCTGCTATTTAAATTTAAACCCCTTTACGTCGACAATTAGGACGACTATAAGTCTTAGGTACGCTATATAAAGGCTAGGAAACCTCTGGCAGATCTATTACTAAATGTAACAAGAAAAGCTCGCGATAGTAAGAGATAGAGGAGGTAGGAGTGTATTGTAAAGACTCTATTTAGCTACAGTATATGCAAAATACCGTTCTATAGAAATAATAAGTACTAGAAACCTTATATTAAGTGACTTGGCTCTAAAGAATAAGCTTATGTATTGAAATACTAGAGTGTTTGGCCTCTATCAAAAGCTTTTATATTCCTGAGTACGGGCTTTGAATGCAGCTCAATTGATTGGCTGGATCTTATCGATAACAGTTGGACCCGAATTGACGTGCTAAGGGATATCCTGGCCCAGGAGCTTCATTTCAACTGCTACCGGCTCATGTGCCTTACAACCGTACAATATTTGTCCAGAAGTTCAATGGGAGATGCGCCGATAAAAGAAACAGCCAGCGCTGGTCGCCGCCTACTTGCCTTATCCTCGAAATTACTGGCCCAATATCACAACCTTCCGGTTCTTGTGCAGTACCAATGAAGTCACCCACGGTCCCATAACTACTAATTCAATTACCTTAGTTCTGTGAGAAAGCTTACTATCCTTCGTGCTCTTCCGAGACGACGGCCAAAATCTATTACAATCGGCTTGATGAGCCCGACTCCCTTCTGCAAACACCGAAAACAATGATACAAGAGAATGAGGACGAAGCGCGAGAGGCCATCGAGAGAGAACATAGCCTGAGCTTCTTGGAGGCCGTCAAGTTGTACCCAAAAGCCATTGGATGGTCCGTTTTCTTTTCCCTTGGAGTTATTATGTAAGTACATCACTTCTTTAGAGCGCAGACACTAGGATTGGTTAACCATTTCACCAGGCTAGCCTACGATCCCCAAATTGTTGGAAGTTTGTATGCTGTCCCAGCCTTCCAGAGGGACTTTGGGTACAAGTATAAAGACTCGGTGAGTTACTGGACACCCTAAACAGGGAAATACACACCCTACGGCCCATAAAGTTGACATGATTTTAGTATATCATCTCAGCATCATGGCAGACAGGCCTAAGCATGGGAAACCCCGTCGGACAAGTTTTGGGTGCCCTTGCGGCCGGTTATCCAATGGAGTGGTTCGGCCGTAAGAAAACATTCTCTGCCTGCGTCATGGGCACCGCTATGATCATCTTCATCCAATTTTTTGCCCGCTCTCTCCGGGTTCTCCTCATTGGGGAGCTATTAGGAGGGCTGGTCTTGGGCGCGTATGTTGTTATTGCGCCTGCATACGCTTCTGAAGTTTGCCCGGTGGCCATTCGTGGCACTCTCACGTCTTATATTAACCTCTGCTTTGTCATGGGCCAGCTAATTGCGAATGGCGTTACTGCGGGTAGCCAACGACTAGACACACACTGGGCTTATAGCATACCATTTGCAATACAGTGGTTCTGGGTCCTACTCATTATGCCCGGGATGCTATTTGCTCCTGAGTCTCCATGGTGGTTGGCTAGGAAGGATAGGTTGGAAGAAGCGGAACATTCTTTGCGTCGGCTTGCCTCTCCGCACGTTAACGTTAAATCTACGCTTGCCATGATTATCGAGACCGATCGGTTCGAACACGAAATGGAAGCGGGAAGTACGTACTGGGATTGCTTCCGTAAAGCCAACCTTCGGCGGACGGAAATCGCAGTTGGCGTCTATGCTATACAGGTACTAAGTGGCATCTACCTTATCAATTTCGGCACCTACTTCTTCATTCTAGCCGGGCTCCCAACGCAGAAAGCTTTTGACATGGGCATCGGTTTCCTTGCCGTGGGCTTCCTAGGGACTTGTCTCTCCTGGATATTACTCCAGCACTTCGGCCGACGCAGCATCTACAACGTCGGCTTGGCAATCCTTGCCGTTCTCCAACTCATAATCGGTATTCTCGACTGTATCCCGAACTACCAGCACCATACGAGCGTCATTTGGGCACAATCCTCATTAATGGTCATCTGGAATTTTTTTTACGATGTCTCTATTGGTCCTGTATGCTTCGTTATTATTTGCGAGGTGTCCGCAACCAAGGTTCGAGGCAAAACGATAGCGATCGCCACGGCCGTTCAGGCAGTGTTAGGAATTGCGATGACGGTGGCGATTCCCTATTTAATAAATCCGGACCAGGCCAATCTAAGAGGAAAATTAGGATTCTTTTTCGGAGGCCTTGCTTCTCTGTGTCTGATCTGGTCTTACTTCCGCGTGCCAGAAACTAAGGGGAGAACATTTGAGGAATTGGATATCATGTTTGAAAGAGGCGTGCACACAAGAAAATTTGATGGTTACAAGATTTAGAAGAATTGGTATTATACTTTAATTATTTGCTTGAGCCCTCTTGCGGGTCACAGGTCTAGGCAGAAGTTTATATGCACTCCAAGTTACTTAGAAGACCTTTAGATATAGATTACTGGGCTTTGCTGAGCCGTCATGACTACTTATGTGTTACTTCAATCAGACTCAAATTATAATATTCTACCAAAGGGAAATATCTGTCATTAGTTATAGATAACCTGTCGAACGAACTTGTGTGTAGATTGATCTATGAAAAAAAGACTATATATACATAAAGTAGTAGACTAAGTCGATGACCGAGTCAATAGTAAGATGGTAATAAGTAAATCCGATTTAGGTCGACATAACCTCAGGCCTTCGAAGAAGTATAATTAACCTCTGATAAGTAGATTCAATAGGCAATGATAGGACAGAGAACCCTTACTAAACTAGCAAACCTGAGATTAGAAGAACAAAGTTTTCTGCAACCACTCACACCTGACATTTGCCTGGGGATCCTTAATCGGCTTCAAGCCAGCAACACTGACGTCCAGGATATTTTCCGAACTCTCAAACAGCGGCATGGGTGCTGCACCCGCCCGATTCGGCGACCCCGTCATGGCAAAAGTCGTCAAATAAGTTTGCAAAGAAACAGCAAGAGACTCTGTACCGTTATGGACAGCGGGATTCGGCCCGTTGTAGAATGTGTAGGGTACGTCTAAACCGTGGTATGCTGGTGGAACACTCCATTTGTATCCGAAAGCTTGATCGCGAAAGGCCCGGTTGAGGTACAAAGTATTACAAGTGAAACTAGACTCGGACGAGCTGAGGAGGAAGCGACCCAAAGCGTCATCGTATGGCAATGACGAATTATGTGCGGTGGTAGGGTCCGGGTATAATGTGTTGGTTATGAAGTCGACCACCGCTGGCTGAGCACCTGGTAGGCTATGCTTAATGTTTGTAACATAGGCGTCATTAGTCAGATTTGACTTGTCGACAAAGAGGAAAGTCTCGTTCGCGTTGTAGCCTGTCATGATACGGATACTCTTATCAAAAGCACCATGAAGAAGAAGATTGCTGGGTAAAGCAGGCACAAATGAACCATCGACAGCCGGTGAAAATGTAAATTGGCCGTATGGTGACCGGCCCACGACGTCCTGGTTGGCTCGCCTGAGAGATTCATAAGGCAGTTTGCGTGCTTGATCAATGGTCGTGACATTAAGTGCGGCGAGGTAGGATTGCAGGACTTGATCTTGTTGCCAGTTTCCTGGATATGGTTGGAATCCTGGACTCTGGAGGATAGCTTGCTGGAAAGGAACCTTGCCACGCAAGCCACCGTAGGCGGTAATTTGATGCATAATAGACCCAGCACCAGCTGACTGGCCAAAAACAGTGACTCTGTCACGGTCTCCTCCGAAAAGATGAATATTTCTCTGAACCCATTCGAGGGCGAGGCGTTGATCCAATAGACCAGCATTCGCAGTCCCATTCGTTTGGAGATTTGGGCCTGATAGAAACCCGAAAGCGCCGCCCTTTCGATTATTTAGAACTGTGCCATAAATCAAGACCAAGTTACTTACGCGGTAATTGAGGGTGACGTAGATAATACCTACTCCCTCCTCATCTTCTTCTTTCGCGAGTGCGAGCAGGCCGGCAGGGTTTCCAGTCACATACTGAGTAGATGTCTTGACGTTCTTTTGACCGAAAGCGAAGCCTAAAATGATCAACAAGCACTCCTCGTAAAATAGCCAAAGAACTTGAATGTTCAAATACCTCCACCGTAAAGCCAGACCATCACCGGTGCTCCGCCACGCCCATTCCCCTTGGCCTTTTCGAAAGCCTTCTCTGGAACTACTACATCAAGGAATAGACAATCCTCATCCTCATCAGGATCTGGAGGTGGTACGTCATCTAGATGCTGAACATTCTTCAGGTACCAAAGTGGGTACGCTTGGGGACAAGATCGTTGGATTTCGCCTTTCTGGAGAGTGCGGTTGGTGAGGGGAGGTAATGGAGCAGCGAAGCGAAGATCGCCGGTGGGCGGTTGGGCGTAGCGAATATTGGAAAAGTTGTAGTACTGGCCTGTAGACTGTAATATTGTTAGTTAACCAACGGTTTTAAACAAACTGGAGCTCACATTATAAGAAATGGCCTGGTGAACTGTATAGCCAAGATCAACTACGGGCAGACGTTTAGATGATGCTTCAACAAGAGAGCTTGCAATGTGCAGAGTAAGCACACAATGTTTCCAAGAAAGCCGCATTTTCCAAAACACAGCCAGAGATGAAAAATTAACAGAGTGGAGAGATATATGGACCCGATACTGGTTGACTCTCAAGATCTTATATAACGTTAGATGGATATAATTACATTTCGGGACTTGGGATCGGCCGTATCAGAAAATACCTTGTCATGTAGATACGTACCACGCAGCAGCTCTACTTGGCATTCAGCTGGTTTGGTACTCGTAAATCCGCCAAGATTGTGGACCGCAGGATTATTTCAAACTCTAAAGAGAGACGGCAACGCCATTCTTACGGCCGTATGTGAAGCAAATTTCGCTTATGGAAGTCTTTTCATGCGTTGCACGCAATATTTTGAAGGAATATCCCCTGACCTGCCCTTTGTTTCCGCAAGGCGTGTTCCGCACTTTGCCTCAAAGGGATCCATTGAGCGATTGGACAGCGCACAGAACCTTCAGCCAGAAATAAAACGACATGCTCCGCTTCACGCTTACACTAAGGTTGAAGGGTTCTGCAAAAGGCTGAGCGAGTCCTTGGACGAGTCAGTCTTGTTTAATTGCATTTTCTTGGTCATCAGCTTTGTGAGTTTCGAGTTCCGCGGGGCGTCGCGTTTGTTGTTATTCAGAGATGCTTGGTCCGTGTACTCTCAAGGTGGCCTCCTCAGGCTATGGAAGCACTCTCAGGAAACAATCTTGCATCGTTGGTCGTGGCTTGGATTCTGCATGGATATTTACCAGATGTGAAACACTGAAGCAATGCATGGAAATGAAGAGCTGCGATTCAGATAAGACGGAAATGGGGACGGGTTGCTCTCGCTTGTGGTCAACTTCTGGAAACAAGATCTCGGATCTGAATCATTCAATCACCAATGTTTCACAACTTATTCTCGCGCCATGCAAACTCAATGTAATATGGAATGAGACAAAGAGCGTAGGATGATAGAAACGAAAGTATTTTGAACAAGTCAGAGCCAACAATGACTTCGGAGTCGGGACACCCATACATTGCCCACGAATATCTAACTCTTCCTTTTCAAAAGTCCGTCTAGCTCCAGTCTGTCGAAAAGTTACTCTCTCTTTCTATCCGACAATCCATTCACTTCCTCTGAGTCATCTCTAAACGAATCAACGTGGACACGAAATGGCTTCTTCCCCTCCGGCGCCTGAACAACCTTGACAATTGCCTCCGCAACCACAAATAGGTCTGTACTTGGTTGCATATTCTTCTCCACGCCTCTTAGAGTTTGCTCAGGCACCCCTTATAGTGATCCATCCGGATACTCAGCCGCAACTCCTCCATCCTCCAGCTTTCTAGCATTCGTAAAATGATTCGTACCCCTCATAAACACACCTGGAACCATAATCGTGGTCTCGATTCTCCATGGGGAAAGTTCTGTCGCATACGTCACAGCGAGCGAGTCCGTAGCTGCTTTAGCAACGAAGCAAGGCCCCAAAAGGGGAAGTACGCCACCGTGGGCACTGGAGCTTGAAATCCATATCACATGCCCTTTCCCAACTCTACAAAGGTGCGGAATACATATCTTGTTCATCCGGTATGTGCCTACTACGTTCATCTAATAAAGTTGGTGCAGATACTGCGTTGAAAAGGCTTCGAGAGAGCCATGACCGGCATTATGGATGATCGTGTTGAGGATCCCGCCTGTTTCCGAATGAACTTTAGTCAGGGCAGCAGAGATTGACGAGTCGGAGATGATGTCGAGGTTGACAGAACGCAGCCGGATGTTGTCAGAGGATGCGAATGTAGAAACATCGGACTGTGCGGATTGTGTGTTATTATCCGGGCTGAAGAGACCAGCATAGACTGTATGGCCTGCGCAGGCTAGATGACGTGCGGCCAAGGCACCAAAACCGCTTGAGGCTCCAGTGATGTATGTTTTTAGCAGACTGCATTTTGTCGTGAGAGATGTTGATAGGGATTGAAAAACCGACTACAGGATTCAAGTGAAGGAAACCGCAGCTGAGGATGTCCGGTGACTATCTGGCTCCTCCCTCTGTAAGCTTCTATCAATCGTTGGAGTACACAGATAGATTTATCTGCAACTTATTCTTAAGGCTCATAGGATTATGGGATGTTATCCCATAAAGTGTGCTCCGCAATTACTCGCACGAAATCGTTTCAAGGCCGGAACATGTTGAATAAGCATAAGCGCTGAACTACAGAACTATTGCAAAGGGTATGACGTCTTGCTTAGCTCCAAGGCGACTCTTATCGGTTAATGGATTGGCGTAGGAAATCGACGAGATATCCGAGATTGGCTGATTAGTCAGTATTGCAGCTGCTAGGAACCCGATAACAAGGCCACTGTACGAAGTACTCACTTATTCTATCAATTAGGAGATTGTCAGCCCGGCTAATATTTTGCTCACAAATACCGAATAGCTATCCTCGTAGATAATTAACGCATTTACACAACTTTCCAGCCTTGCAGAGACTACTTGCCTGTAGCAGTTCAAGCAATCATCTCTTACAATTATGGAGATATAGGGATTTAACTTTCCTTTCGATGCTCTTCAGTGCTATGTCTCGACTCTCCATGAACCTCCACGGCCCCACTCCTCCGTACGCGCCTCTCGACTCGCCATCGCGGTGAAGCCGCAATCAGCCAGCGACCGTTTCGAAAGAGAAATACTTACAACAACAATATGTGTGAAAGGACGGCCAAAGGTGGCTGGACTGGATGATGGTGCAAAAGCAATCCTTTCGCAGAAGATTTACTGGAGAATAAGAGAATTTGGATATCAACTCTTGGGAGTACTGTGGAGAAGCCCATCACATGTCCCGGCGCGGACGTACTCCTTCGTCGTGCGATTATACGTGGACAAATACCGGCTCATCCTTTACCGACTCATATTGCCTAGTTTTAGGGTACGGTAGAGATGCGATCCGTTTAGCACGGGCGACTAAAGAATTCTCAAGTGGAGTATGACCCTTTACTGCCTATCAATCATAAGTTTGGACTCTAAGTGATAGTCTATGAATATGACCATACGGAACAGCTTTCGTCGCTTTCTCGAGGAGTCCTTTACCTAAGACTTTGCCATCCTGCACTATAAGCTCTGTTGAAGTACCTAACCCCCTTCACCACGAGGGGAGGAAATTTTTCTGGCAACGATCAAATGGCCTTGGCCTTGGCCTAGCGTATGAGAATCTAGAGATTTGAAGAATTTATTCTAAGTGGACTTCTAATTTAGCTTGATTTATTTCCCGTTATTTCAAGCAATGGCCTCATTTCTCAGAAAATATCTTACTATAATATACCTGCCACAGAAAAACCGTCCCCTGTCACGTCTCCAACCTTTCCGCTGAGTTTTGCATATTCCATAACTCACATCTCCCATAAAGATCACACCAGCATTTCTCTAGCTGCGGACATTCAACCGCAGGCCGACCAAAGATAACATGCCACAAGTACTCCAGAACCCTTCCGCTCATGTCATCGCTTAATGTCGTCTCGATCAACCAATCCCGTAATCTAACGTACTGCTGCAAATCGTTTTTAAGGACTTGTTCCCGACTGACTGCAAATTGTGCACAGCATGCCGTCGCGAATTCCTCTGGTACTTCTGCCATCTCCTCCACTCCCTCAAAAAACTTTCCCCAGGCCTCCGGTAGCGAGAGTTCGTATATATGATCCGGTTCGACGTCCTCGGGAGACCGAAAAGGTTTCGCTGGATTCTTACATCCAGGCTCGTGTATACAGCGTAAATTTGCGTAGCCCTGTCGCTGAATGAAGTCTGTACGAAGCGCTAGCAGCGATCCTACGTTACTGTAGTTTGGGTAATCAACGTGCCAGGCGCGGGGGTAGCCGTCGCGGTGAGTGTGGATAAAGGCCATTGTACGAGGGAGCGCGTGGTAGTTGTCGATTATATAAGTGAGATAGGCCATGCCTTCTTTCCCTTTGTTCATAGGGGTATGAAGGGGCGCGGTGAGTGAGTCAACGGTATAGATTGCGGAAGTCCAGCTATTGAGGTATAATTGTGTGAGTCGCAGACTGGAAAGCAAGGAAATTAAAGAGACTTACTTCTGTAATTCTACTACCCAGGATGTGTCTTCACTTGAGAGCTTGCCAATCACTATGACTTTATCCTCCATTTGGGGCTTTGCATCCATAAATTCTGGGTTTGGGGATGCTGTCGAGGACACTTCCATGTTTGTAAAACTGTGATCATGCTTTGGGGGTTCCTGGTTGGCAACCCCCTTGTTGTTGAAAAGCCATAGTAATGCGAGTATCATGCATGCCGCAAGCACCGAGAGGTGAGGTTTGGTCCGCCTTGAGAATATCATTGCATGATTTGGGTACAAGCGTATATCGTGGAGTTGATGAAAAAATTTATTGCACTCTTCAGTCAAGTCAACTTGTGGACACCTGGGATTACAACAGACTTTGAGCATTGCGCGGCCAATCCGATCTTTTATTAAAGCTCCGCCATGGGTGTTATTGGTAACCGCGCCCCCAGTAGGCCTCCAACCTAGGCATCTGCAGAGAGAGGCGCCAATGCCTGCGACGTACGCCGCATGGGACTCTTAGAGAAATTTCTCGGAGCTAGAATCTTATTTAAACGTTCCGACCAACAACGCCAAGCTTTCTATTTGCTCACACACGATGCGCGCGACTAGAACTGAGATTTGCTTGTTACTCATCTAGGATTAGATTTATTTAATAAAGATTCTGGGAACGTCTTGGTGAGTATTCCACCCTGTTGATCGCTGTGCCGCACTGGCGGTTAGGGGCTGTTTATAGAATGGGAATTGTTTCATGGATATGATCCTCAGCTAGTTATACCACATCCTACCTAGGCAGGCATTTACACGTAAAAGTCTTGGCAATTATTCCGAGCAAACACTTTCTTAGGACTCTACTATGATTCCTTGCAACCTTTACTAAATAGTCTAAGGGCCCTTCGTACGGGTAAATTACAAAGGGTAAGAAACATGACTGGTAACAGTTAAACGACTCACGCCTTACATTCCTCCTCATTGTCCTCTAATAGTATATTGGTGGGGTAGAAAATGTTGCGAAGGTGCCATTGCTCCTAGCTATGTGGCAGTGTTCAGTCTGCGGCGCTTTGGTGAGGGAGGATTGCTAGTTTGGCGAAGATCTGGAGTACCATAAATCATTCAAGGGCCTCTTCGCCTACTTACCTCAGCAAGCTCAGACGTGATTCTGTTGGTGCGGATTTTCAATCGGTCCGCAAGCTGACTAACTATATTTGTGCGAAACCACCAGAATCACGTCTGAGCGTGTTTCGCAATATTTGTAAACCGCGTAAACAATATCCGTATTGCGGAGGTTGCGGATATTAAAATAACTTAACACTAGTATTTTATATTATTTCCTAAAGTTCATTAATTATATAACAGAACCTTGGCTTTTAGAATATATCATTTTTATTACTTAGGTATTTTTAGGTCTTATACTTATTTTTATTAAAAAAAAAAAACTTGTTGTTAAGGGCGTAAGCTCTATATAATTTTATTAAATGCTAGCAAACTCTAGCTAATATATATAAAACCTGCATAGATCTACAACAGGTACCTTAAGGCACTTAAGGCACCTACTATAGCCAGGTGGATATACAGTATCCACATTACACTTAACAACCTCCCTCTAAACCCCACTACAAGCCAACTACTAAGTCTTAGATATTTAAGTGAACCCATAGTATACCGCCATAAAAACTTATTAGAAGGAGAGGTAGAAGGTTAAATAAGATACTAAAATAGCCGCTACCGTATTAGGTGCCGGATACTTAAACTTGGAGAGGTTATGCAATAGAGTAGGCGTAATGGCTATAGGACCTTTAAGATTAGCTTCTTAAGCTTTATAGAAAGAGCAAGGCCCAGTAGCTAAGTAAGATTAATAAGGCTATTATATTTTTATATCTATATCGCGGACGTACAGAGTAGCTTAAAGCCCTTAGGTAGCTACTGTTTGAGGAAAAAGATATAATACTTATTACAAGAACCTTATTTGGCAAGAGCATAATAATATAAGTAATGCCATATCTTCTTTAGGCCTTAGTAGTAATTATTATCTTGCCACTTAATATAATTAGTATGGAGTAAAAAGCAAAGATTAAGGAGCTTCCTAGAACAAGGCTGGTTTATATATATAAGGAGACAATATCCAAATGTCTTTTAGGGGAAATCCGCATTGGAGTATACACCTATATTTTAATATTGCTAGAGCTATTAGCTGGGGAAAAGTTCTATAAGACTTTTACCTACCCTACTTTCCACGCGTATATTAGCTTAGTGGTAATTAATAAGGTGCACCTTATAGCTAATTAGGGGGGTTTATTCCGGAGTTCGTATATACAGCTATAAAAAGTGCGGTCGTTATTAGGGCGGAGGCCTTAGTTTACTTATACTGCAACGCTTAACAATATAACGTTTAAGATTGTATAAGAGTTGGCGGGCTTTTAAGATAATATTAATATAGTGCAGATGTTAATTAACTGGCCAGATCTATTAATTATTAGAGAATATGTTAAGTAGAGGAGTAAGAAGTCCTTTAAGAGCTTATACTTTATTATAGACTATATGTATAAAGAAGCTCTAGAAGGGAATCTATTATCTATATAAATTAGAAGGGTGTCTAGTTAGATATCCGCTATATCTGCCTATTAGAGGGTTAAATATACGCCAACTCCTTACTAGATCCCAAAGACAATTATCTTTTTTAATTTAAAGGACATAATATTATAATGCAGAGATATAATTTGTTTATAGTTAATATATTATAGGTATTAGGAAGCATAGGCTAGAAAAGCAGTTTAGCTTTATTATACATTATTAGCTACCGCAGATAAGGATAGACTATATAAGGAGTTTAGAAAGCCTAACTCTAAAATCCACATTCTAGTCTCCTCTAATGCGCTTACCCACGGCACTAATATTCCTAATATTAAGTGTGTTGTGCAGTATTACATACCTAAAATAAAGTTAATTAACTTAATATAGCAACAATTTAGGCGTGCTGCTTATAGTAGTGGTTAAATAGGTATAGTAATATTCCTAATTAAGGATTAGTATAAAGGTCCATGTAAGGATATTACTGGGCCAGCTAAAGGTTATAGTTATGTAGGTAAAGCTTTCCCATCCTAGCTAAGTTAACTTAGCCGCAAATATTATATTAAGCAAGAGATATTATAAGAGGTATTATAAGAAGATAGGGCTGCTAATTTTGCTAGTAATATATCTTTAAGAGTGTCTATATATAGTAATACAGATTCTAATCCGTCCGCATCTAATATAGGGCAAGAGCTTAGTCTAGGTAGAATATCCATAGTTCTACCTATAGATATTCTACTAAAGAAGCTAGCGTGGCGCCTAAAGACTAAGGCTAAGAAAAGAGCAGAGCTCTCCAATTATATCTATGCTCTTATAAATAAGGAAAAGGGCTGCTTATAAAAGATTATATTAGAGAACTATAAGGAACAGTCTCCATCTGCTAGTAGCCAGGGTTATTACTCTAACTATAATCCTACTTTACAGGCTTTTAAAGAGTTTAATATCCGTAAGCTGCATATAGAGGGGATTCCAAGGAAGATGCAACAAAAGGCCTTGGCTATAAGCATAAAAAACTAGTTCTATAACTAGGCGGAGAAGAAATATTAGCATACTATTTAGAATCTAACCTTAAGCTATATTATATCTAATAAGCAAATTGCCGCTCTTTGCAGCTACGCCTAGTATATAACTAGCTATAAGGCGCTTAAGAGAAACCTACCTAACTAAAATTATAATCAGCTTAGTAATAATCTAGATAAGTTTATTACCTTTATTTAAGCGGAGGTAGAAAAGGCAAATTAAGCAAAGAGCTAACTATTAGCGTTAGTAAGCAAATCAAAAAATAGTGTAGAGCGGATATTACCACAGTCTAGGGTAGCGGAGAGGCGTATAATATTAGCAGCTTAAAGTCCGTAAATATAAGTAGCCTAGCTACCTTAATCAATATCCACTAAAAATCCGTATATAGGGCTGCTGACACTATTACCTTCTTAGTCTATATCTAGCAGGAACGCGTAGCTAGCTAGCCTAAACTCTAGCTAGCAGAATACCTTTAGGCTAAGTACACTAAAACCTAATAACAGATATCAGTTCCAGCAACATAACAATTAGGTCTAGTTTTTAACGCAAGGCGGATATCTAAAATTTTAAAGTTAGGCCCACTCTTAGATTTAATATTAAGCCAAGTATTAACAGCCCTAGGGTAATAATTAACGTTAGTTATTATCTAGTATTAAGTATCAGCCTCTTAGATATCAGGGTCTATACTATAACAATAAATATCAACTCTATACAGCTCCCAGATATCTAAGTCTATACTATAGCATTAAAAACCAGTCTCTAGAGTAGGCTAGGTATTATAGCTTATAAGGCAGCTCTGCATCTCAACCCTTAGAATAATCTGGATATTAAAGCTTACAGCAGAGCATTAAGTCTTAGCCTTTAGAGCAATCCGGATATTAAAGCTTATAACGTAGTATTAAATCTAAATCCTTAGGGCAGTCTAAGTATTAGAGCTCACAGTGTAATACTAAGTCTTAACTTTTAGACAAGCCTAAGGTTTAATATTCGCAACATAGCACTAGATCTCTAATTACGAAAAATCCCAAAGTTTAAAATTTATAGAGTAGCACTAGTTCCTAGGCAGTAGGAAATCCAGAAATTTAGAATTTACAACGCAGTATTAGATCTCCGCTCCTAGAAAAACCCAAGGCTTAGAATTTAAGTTGCAATACTAGATCTCCGCTCCTAGGAAACTCTAAGGCCTAGGGTTTACAGGCTAATACTTAATCTCCACCCTCTAAACTAGGCGCAGTTTAGAATTTGCGTACTAATACTTAATCCCCACCTTCTAAATTAGGTATAGCTTAGAATTTGCAGCCTAATGTTCGATCTCTACTTTTTAAGCTAAGCGCAGTTTAGAACCTATAGCCTAGTACTTAATCTCCACCCTTGGTTTTAGATATAACGTAGCTATTAGGTCCACCTTATAGTAAAAGAAAACAAAAGGACGGGTCTATACACTTTAAAAGTAAAAAATCCACTTACTAAGTAAACCTAATATCTACTTATAACCCTTCTCCAGCACCTTAGCCAAGCAGTGATTCTATATTAATATCACTTTATAAGTTAACTAGACGGCGCCCACTTACTTTAATTAGTAGTAACTTAACTATAAAGGATTTGCGCGTTACAAATAAATATATATAAGGTAGTTAATGTTTACTAAGGTAAGTTATAGCGGCAATTATTTATTAGCGAGCTAATTTAATAAAATTAGCAGCGCAGATATTTACCTTTAATTAACCTCTATACCTCTTTTTCCACTAACCTTCCACCTTATAGCACCGCACTACAAACTTTACCGTTGTTGTTTTATCTACTATCCATTAGTATACCACTATCTATAATACCTTTATTTACACCTCTAAATACGTCTAACAGCCATTTAGTTAAGGAACTTAATATACGCGATATTAATAATAAAATAATTAAGGACGCTTTTAAGGACGCTCTTTTTTTTACTAATCCTTTAAAATCTCTACCTAAAGAGTAAGCTTTCTAATACTAAATTATGCCTGCAGCTAATATAATTTTAGAAAATATATACCGAAGCACTCTTTATTAGATATAGTAGGGCACTATAATAATACTATTGCAAAATCCACTAGAAATCCACTTACCTCTTTACTGCCTATCTCTTTGCCGCCTACTTCTCTACTACCTACCTCTTTGCCACTTACCTCTTTGCCGCCTGCCTTTAAGCCGCTTATTTCTCCGCCTACTTCTAAAAAGTTTAATCCTCGTTATACTTCTACTTCTCTTAAGAGGCAGGCTAATAGAATTGCTATGCAAAATATTTAGTACAAGATAGCCTTTAAATCGTATATGTTAACTATACTATTTTAGTGTCTTGTCTATTAATTTACCTCTTATAGTAACCTAATAGAAATATTAGAGATTTTAGATAATAATAAAAAGAGTAATTTTAATAACACTAACTCTCCTAAAGGCTCTCCTCTATTCTTTTATAATCTCCGCAGCCCTTATAAGCTCTATAGTACGCAGACAGCCCAAGCTACAATATTAGATATTAACACAAACGAGCGCCTTCCTATTTAAGTGCTGTTAGCAAATAAATGGTATACCCTAAAAGCTAGCGCTTGGGAAAATATAAAAGAAGCTTATTAGCAGATATATATCCATGTCTAGAATATTAAGGGTAACTCTGGTATGCTACGCGATCCGCTATACACTTTATACATTAAGCAAGACTATAAATATCGCGTTTACAAGTAGAACTCTAGGCCTCACTTTAGAGGTGCATGCTTAAGATATTACTTAAGTGGTAGGTCGTGCGAAAAGGTATATACTAATAGTATACTACTAGCCTATTAGCTAATATATATATAGGATAGTTTATTAAGATCGGAGCCGGTTATACCTTAGCGCAAAAAACATACGCAATTAGCTTCTACTAGTAATTTAGCTGGAACACCTACCAAGAAGGTATAATATTCGCATTTTAATAATATAGATATTGCTAATATCCGCATAGCTTTATACCCGCACTATCCCCCCTCTAGAGACCTCACCTCCCCCTAAAACTCCCACTTATAGTAATATACGTAGCTGTAGAGGCACCTACTCTATCGCCACTCCTCCTACTTTTTCACTAATTCCTAGAACGCCTAGTACTGCTTCTAGTACTACTACCACTCCTACTAGCATGGAAAATGTTAGGGTGTATATAACGGAACCTTGTAGCAGGAACTACGGTGGGTCCTATTATTGGGCTGGGTATGTAGGTAAGAACAAATCAACAACGTAACAATAACTGGTGGAGTGGTTGCCTAATAGATTAACTCTAATTATATTCTAAGATTTACTACAAGGAGAGAACTATCTACGGTAGGGACTAAGGTCCTTTAA
>Ga0307507_10006795_pt1 | contig 17145 bp, 10 predicted proteins | sample 7_EM_MG_FD_207223 | JGI IMG/M metagenome (GOLD analysis project Ga0307507, IMG submission 207223) | Populus trichocarpa ectomycorrhiza microbial communities from riparian zone in the Pacific Northwest, United States - 7_EM | ecosystem: Host-associated > Plants > Roots > Unclassified | place...
GATTTGTCTGGTGTTCAATAGGTAGAGAAAGCAGAGGATCGTAAGGATCGCGGTGCCTAAGTAGGGGGCTGATGAGTCATCATAAGGATGACTAATCAGAGACACGAATGACCACATAACCTCTGTCCATATATTCCGACAGGTAATATACGACATAATGGTAATATACGACATAATGGCAATATGCGACATATTGCGGCGATATGGCGGCAATGTAGTACTGTTATACAAAAAAAAAACAGGACATACTATAAGAAATTATAGCCTTAGTTGAATTCCACTAAATTCCTCCATCTATAAGAAGCTAGTAATATTAGAAGTCCTCCTCCTAGCACTCTCTAAATATTATTATCCTTGTTAAATTATAGTTAATATAGACATAGATATTATAGAGCTTGCTAATTAGGCCTATACCATTCCAATTTTTAAATGCTTTATTGTATAAAGTACCAGCTAGCTTCCGCTTAAGCTTACTAACGCCCTTACTAAATAGTAAGGCCTTAATAACTAGGTTAATAATATAACTAAAACATCATAGGTATAAATAGCTAATATTAATATTAAACCAAGTTGCTAGCTCCTTTAGCATAGTATTATTATCTATAACACTATCTATTATAAACGCCCTAAGATTCTGGCCAATCTTATAGTTATTAATAATATTAGCTGTAATTTCTGCAATTAATTGGCTAGATTTTGCTTTATTTACTTTCTAGAAACCTAGAAGATAGTACTTAAGCTTATACTCCTTACTAATAAAGTAAGCGCATATCACCATATACTTATTATAATTTGGAGAGCGCCAGCTATTAAGTAAGAGGTTAATTTTGCTTCTTATACATAAAATCTTATCCTTAATCTGTGTTTTTTTTTTAACTAAAATGTATCTACTACCTAGTCCCTAATTGTAGTATATAAGGATAGAAGGATTGCTTTAATCTTAGGTCGGCTAGAAATAAGAAACTGTTAAAATTATATATTTTAAATAGTCGCAAAGCTAAGGTTGTAGGCAATAATTGTGTTAATAAGGTCCTTTTTATATTTAAGATCGTTAAATGGCGGTAGAAAAAGACCACGTTATATAAAGCCTATATAAGTAGAACTTTGTCCTTATAATAAGATAAAGTTAGAATCCCTACTAGCTGTAGTTATTCTATAGGTCTTTTTTAAATAAGATGCAATTAATAAGGTAGAGACCATATTAAAGAGCTAGGTATTATAAGCCTTTTTTTAATAGCAACGCTTATAGAGCCAGAGCTTCTTATAGTCCTTTACTTATAGATTAGCTCTATACTAATAAACCCAGGAAACCTTTACCTTTGTATTTAGTACCCGTTTATTACGTAAGCGATACTATACATTCTGAAGAAGCTAGCCGCGGTATTTAAGAGTATCGAATTAAATGTTAAAAGCGTAGGTACGTGAGGTCTGAGTAGGCTAAGATGCTTTTAAGATAGTCTTAAGTAAATTAGAATTAGATAATTAAGAAATTTCGTTAATATCCAAACTTATATTATCCTTAGAAAGTAATAAAGTCATTATATAAGATAATAGTGGGTAATCTAAAAAATTTAAAGAAACCGGATAAACTATTAACCGAGGCTATTAATTAATCATTAATTATTTGACCTTGGTTTAATTATTTGATTGGCTTAATTAATATCTGATCTTGTATTTGATTGATTGGACTGACGCTGGGACTGATTGAACTTCCAATCAAATCTGTTGATTATTGGCAGCACTGGATGGAATACAATTACCCCGAAAGCACGCGGGAAAATACTGCGGAAGTGGACTAATTCAATGCTTGACAACGTTGCTGATTTGGCAACGTTGATTACGCTTAAGAATGGCAAGCCCTTCTCCGAAGCAAATGCAGAAGTCACATCTGCCGCATCATACCTTGAGTTTTACTCTGGGGAAGCAGGACGTGCTTACGGCGATGTTATCCCTACTGTGAACCCTGCGAATCGGTGCTTTGCTATCAAGCAACCTATCGGGGTCGTAACATGCTTACAAAATTGATCGCTGCGGCAATTTCTTAGACATAACCATCTTTAGGCATTGAGAGACGTTGGCAGGGTTTGGCTTTCTTGGATATTCTAAAGACTCGGTCAACCGAAAAGCCCGAACTTCTCAATTTAACGACTACTTTTAGAATATACCGACTCTCCAACCTTACATGTTATTAAGCTACTTCTGTTTGTTTTACAATTGAACGTCCATCGTCTCTATGAACTCCAAAGCTTCCTATACGCTGACGAAAAACAAGTGTGGCATTTTCTTGGTACAACATGGATACGAACCAATCAGTGCCATGCGTTCCAAAGGCCTTATCTTGTGAGTCTTGTCACAAGAGAAAAGTGTTAAAGTGGGTTTTCGGTTAGCGTGTATTGCTTCTTATTGGGTGGAACCTCTAACACTCTTTAATAAATTGTCGCTTCTCTACCCTCTTAGAAGGGTATGCTCAATAAAAATTATTATTAAATTATACCTATTTTAACAGGTTATGAGCCTGGAGACGCTTCTATCGCGCAGTGACCTGTATACTACGTCTTAAGATATATTTTGGATATACGCACTCTAGACATTTTAAACATACGCACTCCAAATACTTTATACTCCAGACACTTTGGATATACGCTCTCTAGACTCTTTAGGCATACGCACTCCAGATACTTTGGATATATACACTCTATATATTTTAGACATACGCACTCCAGACACTTTATACTCTAGACACTTCGGATATACGCACTCTAGACTTTTTAAATATGCGCACTTTAGACACTTTACACTCTAGACACTTCGGATATACGCACTCTAGACTTTTTAGACATACGTACTCTAGACATTTCGGACATGCGTACTCTAAACACCTTAGATATACATACTCTAGATATTTCAGACATTTGGATATGCGTACTCTAGATAACTTAAATATACACACTCTAGAAATTTTAGACATCCTTTTAATTAAGATTAGCTTTTCTTACTATGTTTTAGTTACCTATTACTGTCTATTAACCTTAAATTAGGTTTTCTATTAATGTCTTAGTTGCCTATTACTATTACTATTTTTAGTGCCGTTGTTATTGTTATTATTGTCATCAGCTGTTAATTAATATATCCTTAGTACTACACTAAATACTAAAAAGGTGATAGTATACAAGCTAAAGAATATTGTTTTCCTACCTTCTTTACTAAAATACTTACTTCTCTCTTATAAGTTATTATAGCAATTAAACACTCTAAGTCTAATATTAATCTCTCTAATATTTAGACACTTAAAAGCCCTATAGACTATAAGAAGTGGAAGAAAAGCACTAGGCAGTGGCTAATTAAGAATAATTTTAATTTAGATGCTCTAGTTAACCTAAAATCTAAACTAGCCATAAACTAACCTTAGGCTAAGAAAGACGCTTATAATAAACTTACTAAAATTTATTAGGCAGATCTTAATGCTTAAAAGAGAAAGCAACTTAAGGGAGTAAACTATATCTCTATAACCTATAGCACTCGCGAATAGAACCTTATTAAAGACTGTATTGAAATTAAGGATGTAATGGAAATCTTACACACGGAATTTAAGCTAAAAGGAGACGCGACGCACGCTAAAATACACACTAAATGGCGAAACCTTACTCTTATAAACTGCAAAAACGTTAAAGAATACGTTATTGAATTTAAGGAGATATACTTGGACCTTAAGGCCTAAAACTATACTATAGACCGAATGGACCTACTCTTTAAGTTTATTAATGGTCTTAGTCCTGCTTTTAATAGCTAGCAAGAATCGTTCTACCTTATACACTCCCTTACTAACGAGACCCTTACTCTCTTAAAGGTTTAAGGCCTTACCTATATATAAGAACAACTTATGCTCTAAAGTTAACTAGTAGCCTTCTAAGCATATACAAATTAAGCCTCTTACCACTAGCAGTATTATAATTAGCAAGGCCAATAACAATATAATAAACTATATTGCAGGCTATGCAAACGCGCTAGCCACTAAGAAGATAGATGCTAGATCCTTTAACCCCACTTAAAGGAAATCTAGTAAATAGAGAACCCTAAGAAAGCCGCAGAGATAGATACACGCTCTACTTATAAAAGGGACTTTAGAAAATAATAAAGAGCCTATTAGAATAACTCCTTATTAGAATCTATATTATTACCTACAGTACTATTAGCAATAATAACAAATGGTAAGCCTTCTACTAAGTTGAGATAATATGCAGGAATAGCTATTTACTTAACTATAGTCTAGCAACGAATAAGGTGGTTATAAAAGCTTTAACTCTATAATAAGCTAACCAGACTATAATTGCACCTTAATAATTGTGGCTGAAACTTCCGTACTTCTAATTATATTAGATGTTCTTTACTACAGATCCATCCACTCTTATATTATCTCTTATTTGTTCCCTTTAGACTCTTTACAGCCGGCATGCTATTCTTCTTTTATAATCTTTTACTGCTTATACAGCTTGCCCTTTAACCTTTACTATTAGCATAGAAACTGTTAACCTATATATATAACCTGTAGAAGAACTTACGCTACTTTATATACAACCTACTTCGCTAACTATGCCTTATTGCCTATTAGTGGCGGGTTCCCTATATTATTTGCATTTCTTCTTGCTCCTACGCCTCCAAGCTTGCTAGACAACTATATTTTATAGCTAAACTAAGTATTAACCTCTCCTCTGCAATTATTATTAATACTAGGTATACTTAGCATATATTTTAGTTAAGAGAGCTATTTATTACCTATTGAGATCTTTAAGCTAATAAGAAGATTATTATCTCTAAAATTGGAGAAATATATCTCCAGTTAATAGAAAAGAGAGATATATGCCTAAGACTTACGGTTCTGGGAGTTAAGAGAGAGCTTATTCTTACTAACATCCTTTATATCCCTAATTTATAAGCCAACCTAGTATCTAGTTTATAGCTTATTAATAATTAAGTTTATCTTTATCTATCTAACCTTAGATATAATTTCTTCTACAACTTAGAGCTTATAGCTTACATATTTTGCAAGTCTAGCCTCTTCTTTCTCTATACTTGGGCTGACTATTAAGAAGGGCTTACAGCCTTTGTAGTTAGCTATTAAACTAGCCATATATTATATAGCAGCTCACGAAACCCAGCTAAGAGGTTGTGGCATAAAAGACTTAGTTATATTAGCCCCTAGAACTTATAAAAGCTCTAAAGAATATTAAAAGGGATAGACCTTACTTACTTACTAGACCTTTACGACTGTACCTATAAAGCCTGCCTATATAGCAGAATGCACAATGTTATATATTGGGATTCTCTTATTAACTATAATACTAAACCTTATAAAGTTATATTCTCTAATATTAAGGGACCTATAAAAGTAGCTGGCTATAATAGATTGAGATATTTTATTACTTTCTAAGATAGAGTTAATAAAACAAGCGAAGTCTATCTAATAAAGTATAAGGCTGAAGTCCCGTTCTATTTTTAACAATATTAAGTAAAAGTTAAACAATAAGGAAGTCTTATCTTACGGCTATATAGTAATGGCGGAGGAGAATATCTTAGATATACTTTTTAGCTAGAACTTGTAAATAAGGGAATTTAGTTCTTATACTTAACCCTAGAGAGTTAACAGCAAAATAGAGCCTTAGAACGACTTAATCGCACAATATATAACTAAGCTTTTACCTTTATAAATAACTGCTTATTTCCTGAGAATTTCTGGCCAGAAGCAGTTAAGTACGCTAACTTTATACGTAATATCCTCCCTGTTAAATTATTGGAAATATAAACCTTTTATAAAATAGAGCAAGGCGAAGTCTTTGATTACTCCTAGATTTACACCTTTAGGTATAATGTCTGGTATAGGGCCAGTAGTGTCACGGAACCCGACCGCAGGGACCTCCATAGGAGAACCCCGTGCTCTCGCGTACACCTCGCGTACAGCTTATGTTAGCTACGCAAGGGTATATCACCTCCTTACACCCTCAACCCTTACGATTGATCGCGCAACGTCTTATAGACTCCCCAAATATATACGCTTTGTAGCCATTGCCCGCGTTCCATAACATTACGTTATGCCTTTTTCTTCACTAACGCTTAGCCTATGACCAATTTTATATCTCCACGATACCGCAAACACTGCCAGAAGCAGCGTGTCTATAAGTCACTTCACTTCGTACTCCTAAAGAATTAATAATAGCAAGACGAAATTCCTTACTAGCTATTATGTTAAACTTAAAGAACAACCTAATACCTATATTAAAACCACGACACTAATTAGTCCAAAGAGGATTTAATTTGTTAGCCCTAGCCTTAACCCCTAAAGAAAAGCCTAGTGGCTTAAAAGACTATAACAACCACAAGGGGGACATTAACAATGTTTTATCCTTTATTGACTACACAACCACAGATAAATAAGCCGAAGGGCTACTACCTATTAAGATTAAGATACGAGACGCCAAGATATTTGTAAAAATGGTAGTATAAGAACCTAATAAATACTACCGCCTTCTACAGAACTACTATCTAAAGCTTATATAAGCTAAGATGCGTGCTGCCTAAGATTATAATATTATCCAAGACCTATAAGCTTATAAGGCGCTCGCTAATAACATATGCTAAGAGATTAAAGATGACCTCCGCGCGTTTAAATACGACGTCCAATAACTAAAGAAGGCTAAGATTATACTTATTACTATAGTTACTAAAAGAGAGGGTATAATCAAATACCTACAATCTTAGCTTAATAAGTATATTCGTAATAATACCAGACACCTCTCTACTGCATATAACACCACCTAAGTCTCTACGCCCCTAGCAACCTTACCTACTTAACGCTTAATAAAAGGTTAGCACTAAGTAGCTTTACCTAACGGGAACCTCTACTACAGTAGCGGTAATAATAAAAGCCACAACAATTAAACCTAAACTACTATTATAGGGTCTAATACACGCTACCCTAATCCCCTAATCTTTAAGGGTGACCGTAAGGAATACAGCTATTAAAAGATATAAACCTATAAGAAACTGACCTAGAGCGCCTGCCTTTTCCCTATAGAAGATATTAAGATTGGCTACATTATTAAACAAACAAAGGGTATCCCGTTTAATAGGCTTTTCGCTTAATAGGAGACTAGCAGTTTTTAGAAGTGGCAGTCCCACTAGGAAGTCCTTAATAACCTTAACTAAATATACCGCGACTATAACCTAGTGGCCACTAGTTAAGCTAAATTATACGCCCTAAAGATAAGTTCTACTGAGTTATTTAATAAGTTCTATATTAAATTCTAGGAATATACTGGAGTCCTTACCTAAGATAACGCTGAAGACCAGGAAGATCTCCTTAAAAAAGTCACTTATCGCCTTAGTCACGCAGCCGCTAGCCACAACTATAACAACGTTTATAATATAGTAGCAGCCCTATAGAAGATTAAACGACGGCTGAACCAGATTACTACTGTAAACCCCTACCTAAAGATCTCCCTATAGAAGCCCTCCGGACCTACTAAACCACTAACGCCTACTACCCTAAGTAATACCACTGGTCCTAATATCAACCTCTCCATACTAGCCTTCCTAAAGAAGCTACTAGATAAAGAGCGCAAGCTACTCCGGAAGCTAAGGCGTTACTATAGATGCCATTAAAAAGGCTGTTATAGCTATAGCCCAAACTACCCAATGGCTAGGTTTAGCAGCTGCTATTAAACACCTAACCCTATACCCTGGACACCAAATACATTACTACACGCCGCTACCGCATAAGATGAAGATGCAGCAATAATAGTAAAATTAGACGCGGAAGTGGAAAACACAAAGTCCTAGCCCTAAGTTGTAGGTTAGGACACTCTAATAATAAAGGGATCTATATATTAGCTTGCTTAATAGATAGCTTAGTAAGAATAGAAGAACGGAAGCAAATAGTCTTACCTATAGAGGGAACTACCGCTAAGAAATAATATAAAACCCATTCTATAATTAACTGCAGAGCTACTAATAAATTTATAGATACCTAATTTATACGCACTTATAACTTATTTACCTTACCCCTTGCTAAAGCCCGCGCCCTACAACTCACTAATAGTAGTTGTACTATATAAAAGATTACCTATATGGCATAACTCTACCTAAATATAAACGGACACTAGGAGGAGCTCTAGGCCTATATTATACCACTTGCAAACTACCCTATTATCCTTAGAATAAACTGGCTTAAATAATACAACCCTGTTATTAACTAGTAAAAGAAAGAAGTAACCTTTAACTCTAAATACTATAGAGAGACTTGCCTAGGGCATAGCCTAGCCGCCTCTATCTACTCCCTAGGATATTAACCTAAGGAAACCCTTATTACCCCACCTATAACCAACTGCTACTATGTAAGCGCCGTGGCCTTCTACCGCATAGCATGTAGGAAAGGCTGGACCGTTGCTACAGCCTCCTAATTATAACTATATAAGCTTAATAAAGATTAGGACCACGTCCTCTATAGTAATAGGATAGATATAGTTAACCTCCTAGAAAATAATTCCCCTATAGAACTCTACGGACTTTTACCCTTAGACTTTAAGAAGTTTATAAAGCTTAAAAAAGGACTTACTAATAAGAAACTCCGCAAGCTCCTCCCTAAGAGATACTATAACTTTATTAATATATGCTTATAAAAGAGCGCAGATATACTGCCCCTATATTAACCTAACGACTATGCTATTAATATTAAATAAGGAAAAATGCTGCCCTATAAGAGACTCTACCTAATGTTAAAAGACGAACTCCTAGTTATTAAAAAGTATATTAATGAGCACCTTAACAAAGGGTTTATTTATCCTAGTATATCCCCAGCAGCCGCTCCTATCCTCCTTACTAAAAAGTTAAAAGGAGGTATTTAATTCTATGTTAACTATAGAGAACTTAACGCTATTATAATTAAGAACTAATACCCTATACCGCTTATACATAAGACCCTTAAATGGCTTAGCTAAGCCAAAATCTATACTAAACTTAATATTATTGCCGCCTTTAACCGCCTCTAAATATGGGAAGGTGATAAATAGAAAACCGTATTTATATTACGCTTCGGCCAATTTAAATACACTATTATGCCTTTTGGCGTATGCAATAGCCTAGGCAGCTTCTAAAGCTATATTAATAATGCCTTATGGGACTACCTTAACAACTTCTGCTCCGCGTACCTGTATAATATACTTATTTACAGCAATAACCCTTCTAAGTATACCAAGCACGTTTAAAAGGTCCTATAGCGCCTTAAAGACGCAGGACTTTATATTAATTTAAAGAAGTACGAATTCTTAGTTATAGAAGTAAAATACCTTAGACTAATTATTACTATTAAGGGTGTCCATATAGACCCCAAAAAAGTATATATAATTACCGGATAGTAAACCCCCACCTATATTAAGGACATATAAGCCTTTCTTAGTTTCGCCAACTTCTATTAGAAATTTATATACAACTTCTTAGGTATTATAGCACTACTTACAGCAATGATGTGAATAAAGGGCTTTTTTATAAAAGGAAGAAAAATATATCTATATTTTATCTAGACGCCTAAATACGAAAAGGCGTTCTAAGACTTAAAAGATGCGTTTACTAAAGCACCTATCCTAGCTTACTTTATACCAGGATAATAACTCTATCTTAAGACTAACTCCTTAGACTATGTTAACGCGGGCGTCCTCTCCTAGATGGGTGATAACGGTCTCCTCTACCTAGTTATATTCTACTTGTCTAAGCTTATACCATAAGAATATAACTATAAGATCTATAATAAGGAACTCCTTGCAATTATATAAGCGTTTAAGAAATTCTAACCGGAACTTTTCTTAGTAGAACCTAATTAGCCAACTAAGGTCCTTACGGATTATCGCAACCTTAAGTACTTTATAACTATAAAACAACTAAACTAACGCCAAGCACATTAGAACGAGTTCCTCTCTAGTTTTAACTTTAAAATTGCATATAGGCTAGGAGTATAAGGTACTAAGCCTAATAGCCTAACACGCCGTTTGTAAGACCTTTCTTAGTTAGAAGATAACCCTTATAATTAATTCCAACAACAAACAATCCTAAAAGCACAAAACTTAGCCCTAGGTATACTACCCAAGACAGAACCAACCGCCCCTCAGCTTTATACTATAGAATTAGAGTTACCCCCCAAAATTAATAAACTTATTACCGCAGTATATAACACCCCTGTTAACCCATTACTGCATTAACTAATTACCGCAAAGATCGCCAGCACCCGTATACTGCCTACTAACCTCTAAAGCTTAGGCTAGATTAATATAGTAGCCTTAAAAGTAAAAGAGAATAGGCTCTATTATAGAGGCCGTCTATTTATCCCCAACTTAGAAGACCTATAACGGTAACTAATCCAAATGGCCCACAACCTCTGATTAAGCGGCCACCTAGGCAAAAAAGGAACCTATAAGCTTCTCAGCCAATACTACTTCTAGCCCAAAATAATAGACTTAGTTAAACGCTTTATAAGCGCCTGCTATGGCTATAAACGTGCTAAAGCATTTCACATAAAGTACCAAGGACTACTATACCCTCTACCAGTACCTATACAACGATGGGTAGATATTGCTATAGATTTCGTTGTTGACCTACCACCTTATAAACGACATGGTCGAACCTATAAGAACATCCTTATGATAATATACCGACTTATAAAAGAACGCCACTACGTCCTAACTAAAGGCGTAGCTGTAAGTGATATTGCTAACACCTTTCTCTATAAAGTCTACCGACTATATGGGTTACCTAACTCTATTACGTCTAACTAAGGCACGCAATTTAACTCTAATATATAGAGGCGGATCTGCCAACGCCTTAGTATCTCCGTTAAGATGTCTATATCCTTTTACTATGAAACTGCGGAATAACTAGAAAACGCTAACGCTAGTATAAAGGCGTACTTATGACAGGTAGTTGCCTATAGTTAGGACGACTGGGTAGACCACCTTCTACTAGGCAAATTTGCAGCAAATAACTACGTCTTAGCCACTATAGGACTTACCCTGTTCTTCGCAAATAAAGAATATTACCCATAATCCAGTATAGAGCTACCAGAGCCTATTGATAAGAAACTGCTATATAGAAAACGCCTTAAGATGCTACTTGCTAATTAATATGCAGACCGTATAAAAGACCTACTCAACTACTATAAAGGAGAGATGGCCTAGGCCTAAGCGAAATAAGCTTACTTTACTAACCGCTACAAAACACCACCACCTAAGATATGTGTTGGCGACTAGGTATAGTTAGATATATGTAATATCTCCATATAGAGACCTATAAAGTCACTTAATTACAAGAACCTTGGCCCCTACTAGATTAAACGAGTTATCGATAGAGGAGCTATATATAAACTAGAGCTCCTGCCTGCCTTAGCCACCCGCGGGATATGGCCTATATTTTACCCATAGCTACTACACCTTTACTAGCCTAACCCTCTACCAGGATAAACACAGCCTAAATCCCCACTAGTATTAATCCGAGATAAGAACGAAGACAAGAACCATAAGGAGTGGACTGTTAAACAAATTATTAACTCTAAATACTTTAGCAAAGGTAGAGGACGGCGGCTCTACTATAAAGCTACCTATATAGGATTTGACATAGATCAGCCAGAATGGCAACTATAGGAAGATTTTAAAAACGTAAAAGATCTAATTAGCGATTTCTACTATATAAACCCATAGAAACTAGGCCTAAGTAGAGATTTCGTACCTAATCCCCTATAGGAGCCGTTACAGCTAAATCGTTATATATTACCGTTACGTAACTACTCCAATAAGATGTTAAGGAACTTCGACCGCCGGTTAAAGTTGTCTAATTAGTTAGATTCTAGACGCTAAGGAGAAGCTAACTAATTAGGATTTTCCATCCCTAGAATGGAAAATCGCTATTAGCTTGCTTACTACTAGCGCCTTAGCGACACCCTTGCACCTTACTAAGTCCCTAACAGCCTCCTTCCCCTCTATAGCCCAGTACCTTCGCATAGTAGCAACCTACAAGCTTTAAGTTAGAAGCACCTGTACGAGCCTATTACACCTATAACAATATTCCTTCTTCTAGATACCCCAAGCATTTCCCCCTACATGTATATAGCAACCACAGCGTCGCCGGAGCTCCGCCTTAATAGGAGGGGGGGTAGTGTTATGGAACCCAACCGTAGGGGCCTCTATAGGAGAACCCCGTACTCTCGCGTACACCTCGCGTACAGCTTATGTTAGCTACGCGAGGGTATATCACCTCCTTACGCCCTCGACCCTTACGATCGATTGCGTAACGTCTTATAGACTCCCCAAATACATACGCTTTATAGCTATTGCCCGCGTTCCGTAATAGGTAGTTAGAAGAAGTTTAGCTCTTATATAGATAAAAAGGTAAGACTAGGGAACCTTATTAGCTTTAAGGGTAAATATATTATTTAAATTTAAGATAAAGAGATAGGATGGCTTATATATACCTTAGCTAAATTCTACTAAACTTTCTTAGAGGAGCTCTTGCTGCACCTGGCCTAAAAAGACCAAAACCAACCAAAAAGAACCCCAAAAAACACCTAGAGAATCCCCCTAAGATGCCTGCATTGCAGGGGAGGCACACGTCAAATGACGGTAGTTCGCACTTGCGCGCGACCGCTAGAACCACGCCTAGCAATAGCCCTCCACAATAAGAACGGGCGAATACCACACCATAAAGCGGAAATACCTCTATTAAGAAGGCATTTGATAAAATATAAAGCCTATTAGACGCGTCTAGTATCCACAATTACAGGGGAGTAACCGTTAGCTATAATAAACTAATATAGCTAGTAGAATGGCTCCGCCAGTTTAGCGTCCCTTAGGCGCCCCTCTAGTAATCCCTTAATTAAATCCTCTAACGGCTAAGCAAAATCAAAAATAAATAAAACCCCTTTTTACTAGCAAACCGCACCTAGGCCGCTGTAGCTGTACTTTTATAGCATAGGGAACCTAACCCCCTTAAAATAACAACTGGGTATATAATTATAATATAACCAAATATAGAAAAAGCAGAGGGGCTTAGGGGATAATTAGAAACAGAAGTCCTTATAGAGATTTACAAGGAAGTTTACAACGCCATTATAGTCTAATACCTAAGGAGCGGAGATATTAGAGTCACCTTAAAGGACTAATAGGCAAAGAAACAAGTTGTAAGAGTAGGAGACAGGCTAGGAGAATATATTGGTATAAAAGTGCTCTATAAAGACTACCTAGTTGAAGTCCTAGCGGTTCCCATAAGCTTTAGGGTAGAAAAGGGACGCTAGGCTAATAACACAGCAACTATATAGGAGATAGTAAAATATACGGAATGCCTTATACTAGGACTTGAGATTACCCAAATCTAATAGCTTTAATAGGAAAATGCAATCTAAGCATATAATAAGAACAATAAAAGGATATAAGAGTCGCCAGAAACTTGCTAGGGAGATACTAGTTAAACACATAGCTCCCTTATTATTAGCATATATATACTAGGAATGCAAAAACTCCTTATCTAAAAAGGAATAATTATAAATGGCCTTATATATAATATAAGGCTCTATAACCACAAACTACGCCTAGAACGATGCTATTGCTGTGTATAATAGGGACATACCTAATCTATATACGCAGCACAGGTGTGCTGCGGCTACTATACAGGCCCCTATAATATAAGATACTGCTTAAATTAAGACTAAATAAAATGCGCAAACTGTCACCGAAGCACATATAAGGCGTAGAAGAGAGTAGACTATATTAAATATAGGAGACGGAAGGCAAGGGCTTAACAGCTACAGGAATAACTACACGCTAGGTTATATAAATAGAAATAATAAGTAATAAATTAGGGGGACGTAGGTGCCTTCCTAGCGTTCCCTACCTTTAACACTAGGGGGCTGGGCTAGCTATCCCAAGCCTTAACGGGCTAGAAGTAACGCCGCGCAATATTACCAAACTAAATAGGGACATAAGGGTCACAGGGGACATAAGGGAGAGGACGCCCTATAGGAAGACCCCTATGGATAGCTACAGTAAGCTTAAGACTAGGATAATTAAGAATTAGACTAAACGCGGTAAATCTAACATTCGCAGCTAACCTATAAAGGGCATAAAGCCAACTAGTAAAACTAGGGGAAGAACCAGAGACGATAATAGATTTGGATATAGAAGCGCCAATAGGAACATAAGATATGGGAATAGAAAGCCTTATATAAAATAAGTAGCAACCAGGGTATAGATATAAGAGACAAAAGTTCTAAAAATCTTAAAGAAAGTGAAAATAGAGGAAGTAAAGAACGAAGGAGAGTTAAATAACCCTCACTAGGGGTCCGCCACCTATCCATTATATAGTATAACTGCGGCAATACAAACCACCGCCTTATAAGGCCCCTACTAGACAGTCTAGACCCAGAGAAACACTATATCCTTGCTATATAAGAGCCGTATTATAATACCTATATATAATTAACATACTGCCCCCAAGGATTCCAGCTCCTATACAAACTAAAAGCAGCCATATATATGTGCTTTATAATTAGTAAGGCTGTTAGCCTATCCTTATAGTTATAGCAAGCAGTTAACCTAGATATTGCAGTTATAACAATCCAGATATATAGGGGACCGGTATAAATTATTAATGTGTATAACCCTAGGGTTAAAGGGGTCCTATAAACAGAGAACATTATATTAGTAATAAGCTTACTAGAAACCAAAGGCACAGAGTCTATTCTATTAGAAGATATAAACCTCCACCACTTATAATAGGGGGGTATCTATATCACTGCTAAATAATAGGTAGAGTGCCTACTAAGAGCTATAGATATCTGGGGCCTTAAGCTAGCTACTCCCCTAGGAGCAATTACATGGCAATAAGGCACCTCTAGAAGTACAATTAACCTTATATTTATAGACAATGGCCTATACCAGAGACTCAAAAGGTGCATCCCTAAAGAAGAATAGGTATTTACCTTAGACTATATCCCTATCCAGATACAGCTAGATTTAGATATCAAGGCGCAACTAAATAGTAAAAGATAGGCAATAAGGAAGCTTAAGATAGACAGTTTCCTTAATATAGTTAAACAACAACTTTAAGACCTAGAAGAAATCCACCTAATACCAAATAAGCAAGGCTTATTAGTTACCCCTAAGGAAATTAACTGAAGACTAGAAAGGATCTAGGCAGCAATTAAAAATAGGCTAGAAGAGCATTACCCAGTCTTAAAACCGGGCCCCTACACGCGATATGTATAGTCCGCACAATATACGGTTCTTATAGCTAGCCAACAATAAGCAAGAAGGAAATATATAAGCAGCTATAACCCTAAAGACAAGAGATAATATAAAGATACAAGAAACCAGCTAAAGAATACCCTAAAAAAAAGGCAAGAAATAACTGGAGATAGTTTATAAACAAATATACTACTAACCTAAGCATCCCCTACAATAAGGGCCTTTAGACCAGGGCAAGATAGGCAAAGAAAAAGGCGGAATGCCTAATAGAAGACCTATACCTACCACCCCTATAAAGAGCAGGCGAACTACAGGCTATAAGTAATAATAATAAGAAGGCGAAGATCCTTATAGAAAGATTTTCCCCCTAACTAGCTCTAGTAGACCTTAGTAATATTACTAGTAAAACACCAGTAACTCGCCTAAGGGTTAATAGCGATATAACAACCAAAGAAATGGCTAGAACTATTAGTTGCCTTTTAAACAATATAGTACTAGGACCAGATAGGATCCTAAACAAAGCCTTAAAGACCTATGGTCCACTTATAGCACCTTAGCTTATAGACATAGCTAGAGCATACTTTATAATAGGCTATTACCCGCAACTCGAAAGATCTATAACAACGGTTATCTTATAAAAAGAAGGCAAAGCAGACTACTTAATCCTAGGAAACTACCGCCCTATTGCCTTAGAAAACACCCTAAGCAAGATCTTAGAAAAGGTTATAGCGGACTATATAGCAGATATAGTAGAGGAATACGCCCTACTACTATAAAGCTAAATAGGGGCAAGAAAGAATCGCTTAACACTATTAGCACTTACACTACTCGCTACTACTATTAAAACTGCATAGGCTATACGCAAGGACTTTATAGTATCAATACTTAGCCTAGACATTAGTGGCGCCTATAATAATATACCCTATAAGCGCCTCCTATACATCCTTAGGGCAAAGGGCTTCCTAGAATGGATTATACAATTTATTTAAGGGTTTACAGGCCAGAAAGAGACATTACTAGTCTTTAGTGGATACTAGAGCCCCCCCATCGCAGTTATAATAGGTATACTATAAGGATCACCTCTTTCGCCTATACTCTTCCTTTTCTTTATAAGCAACTTACTTAATACCTTTAAGGAAGGGGCGACCTAGGAGATAGGCTTTATTAACAACATAAACCTAATTATATACGGGCTAACAGCCGCAAAGAACTGTAGAACACTAGAGAAAGCCTATAACACCTATATAGAATAGGCAAGACGATATAGAGTCCAATTCTTACTAGAGAAATACTAGCTAATCTATTTTATAAGAAAACGTAACCAATCTGCAGATCTTTAGCATATAATCTATATCTAAGGCTTTGGGGGTTAACTAGTTTAGGGCCTAAGGGTATTAGGAGTATAGGTAGATAGCAAGCTCTAGTAAAGCGCATATACGGTATAAGCGGCCTATAAGGGCCAAGCACAGTATATTGCATTATCTAGGATCGTTAATTCTATATAGAGTCTATGCTTCTAGAGGTTACGCCTACTATACACAGTAGTTATCTGGCTAACTATAACATATGGATCCAGTGTTTGGGCTATTAGAGAAACTAAAAAGGGCCCCCCTAAATTACTCCTTAAACTACTCTAAAAGGTCCAAATAGCCTGCCTCTAGAGTATAACAGGCGGGTATAAGCGAACGGCTATAGCACTACTTGAGAAGGAAGCCAATATTCCCCCCCTATAACTATATATTAAAGCCGCTGCAATATAAAGGGCGTAAAGTAAACGTAACTCTAATATTATAAAGTATATCAAGACACGCCTAAATAAACTATAGAGGGACCCTAGGGCGCCTTATAGGAGAACAAACCAACAACCCTAAAG
>Ga0307507_10006796_pt1 | contig 17144 bp, 5 predicted proteins | sample 7_EM_MG_FD_207223 | JGI IMG/M metagenome (GOLD analysis project Ga0307507, IMG submission 207223) | Populus trichocarpa ectomycorrhiza microbial communities from riparian zone in the Pacific Northwest, United States - 7_EM | ecosystem: Host-associated > Plants > Roots > Unclassified | place...
CACCCACCCAGTAAAGCTAATCTTTTAGTCCTATTATTCCTGTCCTTAAGAGTGTTGCCATTGTATTTTCTGCCTTTGTTAGGCCCTCTTAGAGCCCTTAGGTATTTACCCCCTATAGTATTACCCATGCTACGGCTTAGGTTCCCCTTACCTAAGTCTACCTCTATACCTTTGACTCCCATTTATCTCTCTAACGTCGGTCTAATTAGTATTATGTTGCGGTAGATGGTATTCTAGTACTCTTTTATGCTCTACTTTGGCTCCTTTCTCTCCCTTACTGTTGTCTTTGCTGGCCTTTTGCGCGTCTCCCTTCCTCCTCTATATAGGCCTGGGCCCTAGCGCCGCACTATTCTTTTTCTACTTTCTCTACCTGTTTTCCTAATATATCTTCCCTACTTTAGGGTTGTTGGTTCCTTCTCCTATAGGGCACCCTAGGGTCCCTCCATAGTTTGTTTAGGTATGTCTTAATATACTTTATAACATTAGAGTTGCGTTCCTTTTACACCCTTTATATTACATTGGCTTCAATATATAGTTATAGGGGGGAAATATTGGCTTCCTTCTTAAGCAGTGCTGTGGCCGTTCGCTTATACCCGCCTGTTATACTCCTAAGGTAGGCTATTTAGACCTTTTGGAGTGGTTTAAGGAGTGATTTAGGGGGGCCTTTCTTGGTTTCTCTAGTGGCCCAAATGCTAGATCTATATGTTATGGTTAGCCGGACAACTACTGTGTATAGTAGGCGTGACCTCTGGAAGCATGGACCCTATATAGAATTAACAATCCTGGACATGGCGATATACTGTGCTTGGCCCTTATGGGCCGCTTGCGCCGTATATACGCTCTACTAGAGCTTGCTGTCTACCTATACTCCTAATACCCTTAGGCCTTAAACCAGTTGACCCCCAAAGCCTTGGATATAGATTGTATACTAAAGATCTACAGATTAGTTACGTTTTCTTATAAAATAGATTAGCTGGTATTTCTCTAGTAAGAATTGGACTCTATATCGTCTTGCCTATTTTATATAGGTGTTGTGGGCTTTTTCTAGTGTCCTATAGTTCTCTGCGGCTATTGGCCTATATATAATTAGGTTTGTATTATTAACGAAGCCTATCCCCTAGGTCGCCCCTTCCTTAAAGGTGTTAAGCAGGTTGCTTATAAAGAAGAGAAAGAGTATAGGCAATAGAGGTAATCCTTATAGTATTCCTATTATAACTGTAATAGGGGGGCTCTGGTATCTGCTAAAGACTAGTAACGTTTATTTCTGGCCTATAAATCCTTAAATAAACTAAATGATCTATTCTAGGAAGCACTTTGCCTTAAGGATATATAGGAGACGCTTATAGGGTATATTGTTATAGGCGCTACTAATATCTAGGCTAAGTATTAATACTATAAAGTCCTTTTATATAGCCCATGCAGTTTTAATAGTAGTAGTAAGTAGTATAAGTGCTAATAGTGTTAAGCGATTCTTTCTTGCCCCTATTTGGCTTTGTGGTAGTAGGGCGTATTCCTCTACTATATCTGCTATATGGTCCGCTATAACCTTTTCTAAGATCTTGCTTAGGGTGTTTTCTAAGGCAATAGGGCGGTAGCTTTCTGGGATTAAGTAGTCTGCTTTGCCTTTTTTTTGTAAAACAACCGTTATTATAGATCTTCTAAGTTGCGGGTAGTAGCCTATTGCAAAGTATGCTCTAGCTACATCTGTAAGCTAAGGTGCTATAAGTGGTCCATAGGTCTTTAGGGCTTTATTTAGGATCCCATCTAGTCCTAGTGCTATATTATTTAAGAGGTAGCTAATGGTTCTAGCCATTTCTTTAGTTGTTATATCGCTGTTAACCCTTAGGCAAGTCATTAGTGTTTTACTAGTAATATTGCTAAGGTCTGCTAAAGCCGGTTAAGAGAAAAATCTTTCTATAAGGATCTTTGCCTTTTTATTATTGTTGCTTATGGCCTGTGGTTTGCCTGCTCTTTATAGGGGTAGTAGGTATAGATCTTCTACTAGGCGTCCCGCCTTTTTCTTTACCCATTTTGCTATGGTCTAAAGGCCCTTATTATAGGGGAGACTTAGGTTAGTAGTATATTTATTTATAAACCGTCTCTAGTTATTCCTTGCTTTTTTTCTTAGGGTATTCTTTAGCTGGTTTCTTGTGTCTTTATATTGTCTCTTATCCTCAGAATTATAGCTGCTTATATATTTCCTCTTTGCTTATTGTTGGCCGGCTATAAGGGCCGCGCACTGTACGGACTATACATATTGTATATAGGGGCCCAGTTTTAAAACTGGGTAGTGCTCTTTTAGCCTACTTTTAATTGCTGCCTAGATCCTTTCTAGTCTTTAATTAATTTCCTTGGGGGTAGCTAATAAGCCTCGCTTATTTAGTATTAGGTGGATTTCTTCTAAATCTTAGAGTTGTTGTTTAATTATATTAAGGAAGCTATCTACGTTAAGCTTCCTTATTACATATCTTTTGCTATTTAGTTGCGCCTTAATGTCTAGATCTAGTTATATTTAGATAGGGATATAGTCTAAAGTAAGTACCTATTCTTCTTTAGGGGAGCACCTTTTGAGTCTTTAGTATAGGTTTTCGTCCATAATTATAAGGTTAATTATACTTTTAGCAGTGCCCTGTTGCTATATAATTACACCTAGGGGGGTAGCTAGCTTAAGGCCCCTGTTATCTATAGCTCTTAGTAGGCACTCTACCTGTTAATTAGCAGCAATATAGATGCCCCCCCACTATAGGTAGTAGAGGTTTATATCTCCTAGTAGAATAAACTCTACATGTTCAGTTTCTAGTAAGCTTATTATAGATATAATATTCTCTGTCTATACTACCCCTTTGACCCTAGGGTTATAGACATTAATAATTTGTACTAGTCCCCTATATGTCTGGATAGTTATAACTATAATATCTAAGTTAACTGCCTGCTATAACCATAAGGCAAGGCTAATATTTTTGCTAATTATAAAGCATACGCGTGTGGCTGCTTTTGGTTTATATAGGAGCTAGAATCCTTAGGGGCAGTATATTAATTATATATAGGTATTATAATACGGCTCTTATATAGCAAGAATATAGTGTTTCTCTAGGTCTAGACTGTCTAGTAGGGGCCTTGCTAGATAGTGGTTTGTATTGCCGCAGTTATACTATATAATGGTTAAGTAGCGGACCCCTGGTGGGGGTCCTTCGCCTCTCCTTCGCTCCTTGCTTCTTCTGTTTTTACTTTCTCTAAAATATTTAGAACTTCTATTTCCTATATTTGCTCCCTAGCCACTACTTATTTTGTATAGAGCTTTCTATTTCTGTATCTTATGTTCCTACTAGCCTTTCTAAATCTAAGTCTATTATTGCCTCTGGTTCTTCCCCTGTTCTTACTAGTTGGCTATATACCCCTTATAAGCCAGCTGTATATGTTATATTTGCCGTATTAAATCTAATTCTTAATTATCCCGGCCTTGAACTTGCTATAGCCGTCCATAGGGGTCTTTCTACTAGGCGTTCTCTCCCTTATATCCTATATGTCCCTTGTGTCCCTGTTTGGTCTGGTGATGTTATATAGCGTTGCTTTTAGCCCGTTAAGGCTTGGGATAGCTGGCTTAGCCCCCTAGTATTAAAGGTAGGAAACGCTAGGAAGACACCTATATCCCCCTAGCTTATCGCCTATTGTTTCTATTTATATAACCTAGCGTGTAGTTGTTCCCGTAGCTGTTAAGCCCTTTTCTTCTATCTTCTATATTTAATGCAGTCTTCTCTCTCCTACGCCTTATGTGTGCTTTGGTGACAGTTTACGCATTTTATTTGGTTTTAATTTGTATATTGTCTTGTATTATAGGGGCCTGTATAGTGGCTGTAGCATACCTGTGCTGCGTATATAGATTGGGTGTGTCCCTATTATACGCAGTGATAATATTATTCTAGGTGTAGTCTATGGTTATAGAGCCTTGTGTTATATATAAGGCTATTTATAATTATTTCTTTTTGGATAAGGAGTTTTTGTATTCCTAGTATATATATACTAATAATAAGGGAGCCATACGTTTGTCTATTGTCTCCCTAGCAAGTCTCTAGCGCCCCTTATATCCTCTTATTATTCTTATTATATACTTAGTTTATATTTTCCTATTAAAGCTATTGGATCTGGGTAATTATAAGTCCTAGTATAAGGCGTTCCGTTTGTTTTACTATCTCCTATATAGTTGCTGTATTGTCTATCTGGCGTCCCCTTTCTACTCTAAGGCTTATGGGAACCGATAGGACTTTAACTAGGTAATCTTCACAAAGCACTTTTATGCCAATACGCTCTCCTAGCCTGTCCCCTGCCCTTACGGCCCGTTCCTTTACCTATTAGTCCTTTAGGGTGACTCTAATATCTCTACTCCTAAGGTATTGGACTGTGACGGTGTTATAGACCTCCTTACAAATCTTTGTAAGAACTTCTGTTTCTAATTATCCCCTAAGTTCCTCTGCCTTTTCTATATTTAGTCGTATTGTGATTATATACCCGGTTATTGTTTTTAGGGGGGTAGGTTCCCTGTACTATAGGAGCGCAGCTATAGCGGCCTAGGTGCGGTTTACCTATAGGGGGGGGTTTTGTTTATCTTTAATTTTGTTTAGCTGTTAGAGGATTTAATTAAGGGTTTACTAGAGGGGCGCCTAAGGTTCGCTAAACTGGAGCCATTCTGCTAGCTGTATTAGTTCGTAATGGCTAATAGATGCTCCCCTATAGTTCCGGATACTAGACGCGTCTAATAGGCTTTATATTTTATTAGATGCCTTCTTAATTAGGGTATTTCCGCTTTCTGGTATGGTATTCGCCCGTCCTTATTGTTGTTATGGGGGGCCATTGTTAGGTATAGGTCTGGCGGTTACGCGTGACTGCGTACTACCATCGTTCCACCTGTGCCTCCCCTGTAATGCATGCATCTCAGGGGATTATTAGGGTGTTTTTTAGGGTTCTTTTGGTTGGTTTGGTCTTTTTGGGCCAGGTGCAGCAAGAGCTCCAAAAGTTCTGCTTGTAGGTAGTTTAATAAATATATAGCTATTACTTTAAGTTATAAAAAGAAGCTTTAATTAAATTAAAATTAGGTAAGTAAGGAGAAAGATATTTAAGCCTAATACTAGCAGTATTGTAGAGGCGTTAAACTTCCTAGGTTTAAATAAGCAATAGTATTAGGCACCTATCCCTTATAGACACTATATACCTTATTGCAATGGATTAACATATTATTTGCTATTAGAACTAAATAAGATTATAGATAAGGCTATATATAAGTAAAACCCTTATTCTTTATCTACTAAATAAATATTAGCCCGTTAATAGCGCTCTAGTATATTAACTAGCTAGGTATATAGCCCTATTAGGTATACACTGGCAGTAGGCTCTACCTTAGATCTCTTTAATTCCAATATTTATTTAGTAGGCTTATTAACTAGCGCCTATCTATACTTTCTATCTATTATCATCTTATTATAAGCTAATTTATTAATAAAGATAAACCAATTGCATCTATAGTTATAGGTTTAAATAATCCAGTTATCCATTAGGCCTAGGTTATACTATCACGCAATTATCCTTATAACCTTTCTACTCTATTTTCTTCGCTTTAATCTAGCTAATAGTGTGCTTTGTGCTACTATTATATTATATTTATTATATAGAAACTAGAGTATCTCTTTAAAATAGGCGTCTAGGCTATATAAGAGGTATTTAAAAAGGCCTTAATTAGTACGCGTTTATTAGTAAAATTAAAATTAAAATTACTACCTAACGTTATATATCTAGAGCTTTATCTATAAGTAGTAGTGGCCTATCATTCCCCTTAATTGGTGGATTAATCTAGCCGTACCTCTTTAAATTCGCCCTTTAGCGTTAAAGAGTAAATTAAAGAATATATGTCTTAATTTTTATATAGATATTATTGTAGTTAAGGTTAATTAGAGCTTGTATAATCGACTTCTATTTAGTTAACTAGGCGGACTTGCCTATAGCTTTAAATATAAGATAATAATAAGGCGATGGGTGGTGTCATGCGTGGGTATAGAAAAGTGGTTCAAACAGGTGAGGATTCGGTAAATTTCTATACTAGATCATGGTTTCTGACATAAACCCGTGAAGCGACTGTAAGCTCAAAAAGGGTTACAACAGAACCTCAGGGAAGCCTTCGCTTATAGTCCTCCGCATCTTCTGTTTTGGATTTCTTCAAAAGTCTCTTCAAAAAACGTACACGTCGTGGCAATAACTAAACGGACTGTTCCTCGGAGTATCGAAGGTAGTCATCTGTTGAGGCGTGCTAAGCCTCTCTTTTCCGATGTGGGCATGCATTACATCGCCAATGGGAATTGCACATAGTTTTCGTTCATTCAATCTTGCTTGCTTTTTCCCACAACTATCGCCGATTCAAAGTGCAAGGAGATTTGTGGGAGTGGATTTGCCTACCGGAATTCGAGGACAAGGCCAGGCGACAGGCGGATGGCAGCAGTGTATTGGTAGTAGCGATAAAGAAGTAGGAAGTGGTTGTAGAGGGTTTATCTAGAGTGTCCGCAGATTCGGCAAGGTTTAATAAGAGTGGGCACTGGGATAACCTGCCTCCACTGCCTCCCACGCAAAAAGCCCTTAACACCTCTTCTCCTCTCCCCGAAGCCCATCACTCCACGTCGATTATCCGAGGCGTGTGTGCCGTCCAATTCGCTTTGGTCACGGCAGTGAGAACGAAGGAATGCTGGCTACTTGGAGGTAAGCAGCAGCTTGTACCGTCGCGGCGGTGCTCTTATCAGTTGTGTGGACGAACACACCAGCCTTGCCTCACCACACTCTTAACCAGCTATTTCCCGTCTTGATCCATCTCTCCTCAGCCTAACGCCTGTTTGATTGTCGAGGGAGAAGCCATTCCATCGCGATTTTTACTCCTGTCACTTGCTTCCATGTGAGCCTGATACGTCTTGTCCACTCGGCTCTTTGCCCCTGCTCTCAACGTCAACCTTCCCTACCTCCTGTTTGGATGCACGCTGAGCAGATCGACGCAGCCCTCATTGAAATCTAACTGCTAATTGCGCGTTTTGAAAACAGAATCTAATTCACGTCGCATCTCTCGATAGGCTGTGATGGGATCGATTGTGATCAGCGACGTTTCTCGCCGCTTCCCTCATACTATGTTTGGTGCCAACGCGCATCATCAATCGCAGGAATCGCCCGCACTACAAATCCATCACAAGTCAGCATCGTTGAGACCATCACCACAAGTTACGACCAACCCGCTGCTGCGTGTTGCTGCTCCGGTGGATGTACCTATGGCCGACCCTGCACCAGCTACGACAAGCTCAGGGACTCCTGGTTATCGTACACAACAATACCGTGGCTCTGCACATGCAACAGAATTGACTCCACATGGCCCCGCCCCCTTTCAGCAACCACAGCAGCCCCCGCCCAGTCCACGATTCAGACCTCACTCACAGCAACAAACTCCTACTCCGACTGTTTCGAATGTAAACGCATTAGTTAATGCACGAACTATACCATCCTCTACTTCTTCTGCACAGCATTCACCAATAAACCCTCTCCGGTCGCCTATCGACTCTATAACCACTTCTCCACGACGAATAAAAGTGAAGAGTCTGTCACATATTCAAAGCTTTGCAACCGATGAATCGAGTCCTTTTTCACAGACTAGATCATTATCGCGACGTCAACGTCGGGATCCCAATGATATTGGCCCACAATATGAGATTAGTGAGATGCCCGTTACAGACATTATTGAGATGGTAGCAGGGCTGTTGACGAAAATTACGACCACAAATGATAGGCAGCATGAACATTTACACCGGCAAATTCCACCGCCAGAGGGCACTACAGGTCTCAGCCAGCAAACTACCAGTGTTTTAGCCTTCCATGGGAAGAACGTACCAAGCATTTCAATTTTGAGTTATCTAAGCCGTATACACAAATACTGTCCCACAACGTACGAAGTTTTCCTGAGTTTGTTGGTCTATTTTGATAGGATGACGGAAAGGGTCAATTCTGGGCCCATGCAAAGCTTACGTCAGGCCAATCAACTGTCCCTTGAGCGGGCAACTGCAGACAGCGAGGGCAGCCGTCATAGTTCGATATCTTCCGCGAATCTGACCGGGCGTCCGTCACCACAAGTTGCGCCAAACCAGATGCAAGCAGCTACTCCGCCGCCATCGGGGTCGCTAGGGAAGCCAGCTCAACCTGGAATACAAGAACATCCACCATCACCGCCGCATAATATCGAGCCTCCTTTAGATTCTGATCCTTACAATCTATCACATTTCTTTGTGGTAGACAGTTTTAACATTCACCGATTGGTGATTGCTGGGGTAACTTGCGCGAGCAAATTCTTTTCCGACGTTTTTTATACCAACTCAAGATACGCAAAGGTAAACTCTCTAAACCGTGCTACAAAAATGATCAGCTAATTCACCGTAGGTTGGGGGTCTGCCGTTAGTCGAACTAAATCACTTGGAGCTGCAATTTCTTCTTTTGAATGATTTCCGCCTTGCTGTGCCTCTAGAAGAGATGGAGGCATATGGGACTATGCTCGTTGAGTTCTACGCGCGAGAAGTAGTAGCGCAGCAACATGTCCAGCAAGCTGCAGCTCGAAGACATCCTCACAGCGGACATCACTCCGTCGCTTCGACATGAAAACTAGCTATTTCTCGGCTTGTCGATGCGACCCCTTAAATGAGGTGCGTGAGAGATAGCATACCGAGCAAGAGTTGTTATCATTTAGTCCGAGTCGACTCAGCTGATATTAACTCAGTTCGAGGCTAATTCAAGCGATGAGATATGCTTCGAAGGGGTGTTCTTGATGACTCTTTAACACATATGATACAGCCTCATATTACATTTGCCTACTCTCTATTAGTTTGATTTCCCATAGACCCGCCTTCTAGAGCACGCAAAGGATAGACCCCCATTATCTTCCCGTTGTTGTCTTCCATCCCTGCCTCTTCTTTATACTTCTTTCTGCGGCCGACAAATCACGAGCATCGAATATCATCCGAGTTTCCCTTTTCTGTGACCTGCTGGTCGTCTTGGCACGATTTTATGTCATTTTCATTCATGAGTTTATTGTTTTGGGGTGGGCACTATCAACGGTTTGGTCCCATGACTAATAGATGGCTGCGGTGGATGCTGCTCATTCCAATAGTATGCTTTTTTTCTTATATCCTAGGCGACATTTGACCTGGGAAGGCGCCTTCGTAAGGTTGGAGTTAGTAGAGGTGTAGGTTTTTTTATACTAAGGGCTTAGTGGGATTGGAAGGGAGAGGAATAGCAATGGATATCCTATAAGTTAGCAGGTATTCTAATTATATCTCTTCCTATCTAGGAGCTCCGTAAGCTCTAGCTGCCGCCTTTATAGTACTAGGCTATAAGTGTCCGATTTTAAGCAAATCGTTACTATAACTTACCTTCTATTCTTTAGTATGGTAGGTTTTCTTAAACTTTTTATATCCCTTGCCGATAACTGCGTCCAATAAATCATGGCCCGTGCGCCCTAATTAAATAAGGTGCATATATAGGCGGTAAGTCATTCTGCCGTATTGCCAGTCTTTAAATAAGGGAGAGGACTAAATAGAGAGTGTTTTGGGCTCTAGCGGTAGCTTTTTTGCTACCCGATTTTTGGGAACAATATATTAAGTAGGCTATATAAGATCTATGTGTTAAAGATAAACTACGATATATTGCTTATATAAGAAGATTTCTAAAGATTCCTAAAGATTCTAATATTTTATAATCTTATAATATATTAGATTATATATCGAATTATATATTAAGTCATATATCGGATTATATATTAGGTTATATATTAAATAATACCACTAGTGACTCGCAGGCGACTCACAAGCGAGCCCCAAAAGGCGGGGAGATGGATTACAGGGTTTTCTCAAATAGAGTTTTCTCCCCATATGTATATAAGGAGTAGTCCGCGTGGGCCCAACAGGGATCCGAATCGGACGTTAAGCAATGAATAATAATATTAAATAATATATTAGAATATAAGCCAGAATATAGAGACTCGATCCCCTATAGATAGACATTATTAATTGTATTAAGTTTACTTAATTTACTTACTTTACTATCTCGTTTACCCTATTATCCTCTAACCCTTTACTTACTAAATTTATAAAAATTAAGAGCTATTATAAAGTGGCTAATAATAATAGGATCTCTAAAAGGTCCTAGTAGATAAATAGTAAAAAGTAAAAGAATAAAAATAAATTATAAATAGTATAGGGATATACGCTAGGATTTTATATAGTTTCTATTAAGGATAGACTATAAAACATTGCTTATATAAGCATTATATAATGTTATATAAGAATACTTTTAAAAACCCCTAAAATATTCCAATACTTTGAAATCTTATAATGTATTAGGTCGTATATTAGGTTATATTATTATTATTATTATTATTCATTGCTTAACGTCCGATTCGGATCCCTGTTAGGCCCACGCGGACTACTCCTTATATATATATAGGGAGAAAACTCTATTTAAGAAAACCCTGTAATCCATCTCCCTACCTTTTAGGGCTCACTTATAAGTCGCCTATAAGTCACTAGTAGTGCTCTACTACCTTACTTTTTAACCTCTTTAGGAACCGTTGCTGCTATAATAAACCTATAAACGCGCTAGTATTATACACTGTACTCTACTTCTGTAGAGTTATTAGGGGGCGCCTATTACTCACCCCTTTACCTTCTATTACTATTTTCTTTACAACCTGGAACTGGTTTAGCATATTTTAGCTAATAAGCCACTAGGTAGCCGCCTTAAGGCCTTTCTATATTATAAGTAGTATATTATAGTTTTCTATGCCAGCTATTAAGAGCATTACTTCTTGGCTGGTGCGTAAGGGGCATAACAGTATTACGTATTTTAGTGTCTGTCTTAGCTAGCCATATTCGCACCTTAGGCTATCTACTAGGATACCTACCAGTAAAGCTAATCTTTTAGTCCTATTATTCCTATCCTTAAGAGTATTACTATTATATTTTCTGCCTTTATTAGGCCCTCTTAGAGCCCTTAGGTATTTACCCCCTATAATATTACCTATACTATAGCTTAGGTTCCTCTTGCCTAAGTCTACCTCTATACCTTTAACTCCCATTTATCTCTCTAGCGTCGGTCTAACTAGTATTGTGTTATGGTAAATAGTTTTCTAGTACTTTTTTATGCTTTACTTTAGCTCCTTTTTCTCCCTTATTATTATCTTTACTGGCCTCTTACACGTCTCCTTTCCTCCTTTATATAGGCCTAGGCCCTAGCGCCATATTATTTATCTTCTACTTTCTCTACCTATTTTCCTAATATATCTTCCCTACTTTAGGGTTGTTAGTTCCTTCTCCTATAGAGCACCCTAGGGTCCCTCCATAGTTTATTTAGGCGTGTCTTAATATACTTTATAACATTAGAGTTACGTTCCTTTTACACCCTTTATATTACATCGGCTTTAATATATAGTTATAAAAGGGGAATATTGGCTTCCTTCTTAAGTAGTACTATAGCCGTTCGCTTATACCCGCCTGTTATACTCCTAAGGTAGGCTATTTAGACCTTTTAGAGTGGTTTAAGGAGTAATTTAAGGGGGCCTTTTTTAGTTTCTCTAGTGGCCTAAATACTAGATCTATATGTTATGGTTAGCCGGGTAACTACTATATATAGTAGGCGTAACCTCTAAAAGCATGGACCCTATATAGAATTAACAATCCTGGATATGGCGATATACTATACTTAGCCCTTATAGGCCGCTTGCGCTATATATACGCTCTATCAGAGCTTACTATCTACCTATACTCCTAATACCCTTAGGCCTTAAACCAGTTAACTCTTAAAGCCTTAAATATAAATTATATGCTAAAGATCTATAGATTGGTTATATTTTCTTATAAAATGGATTAGCTGGTATTTCTCTAATAAGAATTAGACTCTATATCGTCTTGCCTATTCTATATAGGTATTATAGGCTTTCTTTAGTGTCCTACAGTTCTCTGCGGCTGTTGGCCTATATATAATTAGGTTTATATTATTAATAAAGCCTATTCCCTAGGTCGCCCCTTTTTTAAAGGTGTTAAGCAGGTTACTTATAAAGAAGAGGAAGAATATAGGCAATAGAGGTAATCCTTATAGTATTCTTATTATAACTGCAATAGGGGGGCTTTAGTATCTACTAAAGACTAGTAATATTTCTTTCTAGCCTATAAATTCTTAAATAAATTAAATAATCTATTTTAGGAAGCCCTTTGCCCTAAGGATATATAGGAGACGCTTATAGGGTATATTATTATAGGCGCTGCTAATATCTAGGCTAGGTATTAATACTATAAAGTCCTTTCGCATAGCCTATGCAGTTTTAATAGTAGTAGCGAGTAGTGTAAGTGCTAATAGCGTTAAGCAATTCTTTCTTACCCCTATTTAGCTTTGTGGTAATAGGGCGTGTTCCTCTACTATATCTATTATATGGTTCGCTATAGCCTTTTCTAAGATCTTGCTTAGGGTGTTTTCTAAGGCAATAGGGCGGTAGCTTCCTGGGATTAAGTAGTCTACTTTACCTTCTTTTTATAAAATAACTATTGTTATAGATCTTCTAAGTTGTGGGTAGTAGCCTATTACAAAGTATGCTTTGGCTACGTCTATAAGCTAGGGTGCTATAAGTGGTCTATAGGTCTTTAGGGCTTTGTTTAGGATCCTATCTAGTCCTAATACTATATTATTTAAAGGCGGCTAATAGTTCTAGCCATTTCTTTAGTTATTATATTGCTGTTAACCCTTAGGTAAGTTACCGGTGTTTTACTAGTAATGTTGCTAAGGTCTACTAGAGCTAGTTAAGGGAAAAATCTTTTTATAAGGATCTTTACCTTCTTATTATTATTACTTATAGCCTATAGTTTGCCTGCTCTTTATAGGGGTAGTAGGTGTAGATCTTCTACTAAACATCCCACCTTTTTCTTTACCTATTTTGCTATAGTCTAAAGGCCCTTATTATAGAGGAGACTTAGGTTAGTAGTGTATTTATTTATAAACCATCTCTAGTTATTCCTTACTTTTTTTCTTAGGGTATTCTTTAGCTGGTTTCTTGTGTCTTTATATCGTCTTTTGTCCTTAGAATTATGGCTACTTATATATTTCCTTCTTACTTGTTGTTAGCCAGCTATAAGGGCCGCGCACTATACGGACTATACATATCGCGTATAGGGGCCCGGTTTTAAAACCGGGCAGTACTCTTTTAGCCTACTTTTAATTACTACCTAGATCCTTTCTAGTCTTTAATTAATTTCCTTAGGGGTAGCTAATAAGCCTCGCTTATTTGGTATTAGGTGGATTTCTTCTAAGTCTTAGAGTTATTATTTAATTATATTAAGGAAGCTATCTATATTAAGCTTCCTTATTGCGTATCTTTTACTATTTAGTTACGCCTTAATGTCTAGATCTAGTTGTATTTAGATAGGGATATAGTCTAAGGTAAGTGCCCATTCTTCTTTAGGGGAGCACCTTTTGAGTCTCTGGTATAGGTTTTCGTCTATAATTATAAGGTTAATTATACTTTTAGCGGTGCCCTATTGCCATATAATTGCACCTAGGGGGGTAGCTAGCTTAAGGCCCTTATTATCTATAGCTCTTAGTAGGCACTCTACCTATTAATTAGTAGCAACATAGATGCCCCCCCACTATAGGTAGTAGAGGTTTATATCTCCTAGTAAAATAGACTCTATGTATTCAGTTTCTAGCAAGCTTATTATAGATATAATATTCTCTATCTATGCTACCCCTTTAACCCTAGGGTTATAGATATTAATAATTTGTACTAGTCCCCTATATATCTGGATAGTTATAACTATAATATCTAGGTTAACTGCCTGCTATAACCATAAGGTAAGGCTAATATTTTTACTAATTATAAAGCATACGCGTATAGCTGCTTTTGGTTTATATAGGAGCTGGAATTCTTAGGGGCAGTATATTAATTATATGTAGGTATTATAATACGGCTCTTATATAGCAAAAATATAGTGTTTCTCTAGGTCTAGACTATCTAGTAGGGGCCTTACTAGGCGGTGGGTTATATTGCCGCAGTTGTACTATATAATGGTTAAGTAGCGGACCCCTAGTAGGGGTTCTTCGCCTCTCCTTTACTCCTTACTTCTTCTATTTCTACTTTCTCTAAAATATTTAGAACTTCTATCTCCTGTGTTTATTCCCTAGCCACTACTTATTTTATGTAGAGCTTTCTATTTCTATATTTTATATTCCTACTAGCCTTTCTAAATCTTAGTTTGTTATTGCCTTCAGTTCTTCCCCTATTCTTACCAGTTAGCTATATACCCTTTATAAGCTAGCTGTGTATATTATATTTACCGTGTTAAATCTAATTCTTAATTATCCCAGCTTTAAACTTACTGTAGCCATTTATAGGGGTCTTCCTACTAGGCGTCCTCTCCCTTATATCCTATATATCCCTTATGTCCCTATTTAGTCTAGTAATGTTACGCGGCGTCACTTTTGGCCCGTTAAGGCTTGGGATGGCTAGCTTAGCCCCCTAGTATTAAAGGTAGGAAACGCTAGAAAGATACCTACGTCCCCCTAGCTTATTGCCTATTGTTTCCATTTATATAACCTAGCATACAGTTATTCCCATAGCTATTAAGCCCTTTCCTTCTGTCTCCTATATTTAATACAGTCTTCTCTCTTTTACGCCTTATATATACTTCGGTGACAGTTCGCGTATTTTATTTGGTCTTGATTTATTGTCGGAACGTTAATCACGTAACGTAGTCATGAGACTACAAAGCGAGACTAACTGTCTGACCTTAGAGCAACCCCTTTCTTTAGACACAACAATAACTACCAACTTCAACACCGCATACGTATCGCAATACAGTGATATTCGTGCACATTGATAAAGCGAGTATACCAACATTTATATATTGTCTTATATTATAGGGGCCTGCACAGTGGCCGCAGCACACCTGTGCTGCGTATGTGGATTAGGTGTGTCCCTATTATATATAGTGATAACATCGTTCTAGGCGTAGTCTGTGGTTATAGAGCCTTATGTTATATATAAGGCCATTTATAATTATTCCTTTTTAGATAAGGAGTTTTTGTATTCCTAGTGTATATATACTGACGATAAGGGAGCCATATATTTGTTTATTGTCTCCCTAGCAAGTCTCTAGCGCCCCTTATATCCTTTTATTGTTCTTATTATATGCTTAGTTTATATTTTCCTATTAAAGCCATTGGATTTGGGTAATTATAAGTCCTAGTATAAGGCGTTCCGTTTATTTTACTATCTCCTATATAGTTACTGTATTGTCTACTTAGCGTCCCCTTTCTACCCTAAGGCTTATAGGAACTGACAGGACTTTAACTAGGTAATCTTTATAAAGTACTTTTATGCTAATACGCTCTCCTAGCCTATCCCATGCCTTTACGGCCTGTTCCTTTACCTATTAGTCCTTTAGGGTAACTCTAATGTCTCTACTCCTAAGGTATTAGACTGCAACGGCGTTATAGACCTCTTTATGGATCTCTATAAGAACTTCTATTTCTAATTGTCCCCTAAGTTCCTCTACCTTTTCTGTATTTAGTTATATTATAATTATATACCTAGTTATTATCTTTAAGGGGGTAGGTTCCCTGTACTATAGAAGCATAGCTATAGCGGCCTAGGTGCGGTTCGCCTATAGGGGGAATTTTTATTTATCTTTAATTTTATTTAGCCGTTAGAGGATTTAATTAAGGGTTTGCTAAAGGGGCGCCTAAGGTTTGCTAGACTAGAGCCATTCTGCTAGCTATATTAGTTTATAATAACTAATAGATACTCCCCCATAGTTCCAGATACTAGACGCGTCCAATAGGCTTTATATTTTATTAGATGCCTTCTTAATTAGAGTATTTCCGCTTTCTAGTATGGTATTCGCCCGTCCTTATTGTTGTTATAGGGGGCCATTGTTAGGTATAGGTCTGGCGGTCGCGCATAACTACATACTACTATCGTTCCACCTGTGCCTCCCCTGTAATGCATGCATCTTAGGGGATTATTAGGGTGTTTTTCAGGGTTCTTTTAGTTGGTTTAGTCTTTTTAGGCTAGGTGCAGCAAGAGCTCCAAAAGTCGTTAATATTAGGTTATATATTAGATTATATATTAGGTCGTATATTAGGTCATATATTAGGTTATATATTAGGTTATGTATTAGGTTATGCATTATGTCTTATATTAGGTTATATATTAAATAATATATTAGGATACGAACCAAAATATAGATATTCTAGAATTAGGGGTTTTTAGGTATATAGAGACTTAATCCCCTATAGATAGACATTATTAATTATATTAAGTTTACTTAATTTACTTACTTTACTATCTTGTTTACCCTATTGTCCTTTAACCCTCCACTTACCAAATTTACAGTTTCTACTATTTTCTATTAATTTTACTATTTTCTTACTACCTAATAGTTACTGCAATCTAGTTTCTACTAAAGAGCTATAAACCTCTAAATTAAAGATTTATAAACTACTAAGATATAGTTACTAGTATATATTAAGCTACCTAAAAAGGTTATATATATATAGGACTACATCGGCAAAATATAGTCCCCTTTAAATGGCCTCAATGGCTAGTGGTTGACGCAATTAGCGCGCAGTTAAGGGCATTTAGCAACTTAGGGGTCGTTAGGTTGCAAAAGCGTCATATAGAATATAAACTGAAAGTCTAGCAGAAAGAACGCGTTCCTTCCCGATTTGACACGCGCCTATGGCTCTACGGTTGCACGCACATGTGCAATATGGAGGCTTTAGATTGAAATGGAATCTAAATATGGAGCTTCGAGCTCCATATTGAAATGACGCCAAGAGCTCCATTTCAGAAGCTGTATACGGTAAAGTTGCCAATATTTTAGCGTACTATTCTGGCGTTTTGCGAGCGGTGAGAAGAACATTAAAATTTAAGGCTGTGCAGGCGAAGTCACTCCGAATTAACAGATTATGGAGCTGAAGTGAACCTTCAAACCGGAAAAGTAACAGTCCGACCTCCAAGCGGGCTTAGACCGCCCGGGCCACGCGCGCTTAGGCCAAATCTCAACGTTGCCACTAAAGATAAGCCCCTTTCTCGG
>Ga0307507_10006797_pt1 | contig 17142 bp, 16 predicted proteins | sample 7_EM_MG_FD_207223 | JGI IMG/M metagenome (GOLD analysis project Ga0307507, IMG submission 207223) | Populus trichocarpa ectomycorrhiza microbial communities from riparian zone in the Pacific Northwest, United States - 7_EM | ecosystem: Host-associated > Plants > Roots > Unclassified | place...
CGTGTGCCCAAAAGGGGGATCAATGGTCGGCAAGTCTCTGGATCTCAACCTCTACACGAATGCCGATGACGTGGTGGACCAGCGGTACATGGCCCAGATGCGCGCGCAGGACGAGGAACCTGTCGGCACGGACAGTTCGCTGCCACGATTCACCCTCGTCGTCGGCCCGTCCCCGTTCAGCATGCCGCGCGGGTGGGAATTCTTTCTCACGTCGCCCTACGAGGGAGCGACGTACATCTCGACGGTGCTGCACAACGCGGGATACCCGGTGCGGATCGTGGATGTCCGGTACGCGCTCGATCCGCTCAAATCCGCGTACGACCAGATCATCGGCCAGACCGACGTTCTGGGGATCTGCACGTTCGAGGACAACTTCCCGTTCTGCCGGGAACTGATGGACCGGGTGCGGGCGGCGGCGCCGGAGGTGCCGATCATCTGCGGTGGTTCCCTGGTGACCTCGGCGCCGTCGATCTTCATGGAGCACACGGCCTGTGATGTCGCGGTGATCAGCGAGGGTGAGATCACCATCCTGGAGCTGATGGAAAGCCACACTGCCGGCCGGTGGGCGACGGACCTGCCGAACATCCGCGGGATCTGCTACCGGTCGCCGGACGGCAGGATGAAGCGGACCAGGCCACGCGGTCAGATGATGGACCTCGACGCGTTGCCCCGGATGCGGCTGGGTCTGTGGCCGCAGGCGCAAAGTCCGATGGGCCTCCAGCCGCAGATCATCTCGTCCTACAGCCGGGGCTGCAAGATGGACTGTTCGTTCTGCTATCGGACGACCCCGCAGGTGCGGGCGAAATCGCCGGAGAAGATGGACCGGGACATGGCGTGGCTCAAGAGCGAGTACGGCATCGAGTTCAGCTTCTTCGTGGATCTGACCTTCAGCTCCCACCGCGGCCAGACCATCGAGATGTGCGATGTCATCAAGGGCCACGACATCCGGTGGACCTGCCTCACCCGGTGTGCGGACATGGACGCGCCACGTGCGAACGCGATGCGCGACGCGGGGGCCGACATCATCCTGTACGGAGTGGAATCCCTCGGGAAAGAGGTGTTGCGTGAAGCGAGGAAGGGCAGCAGCGAGAACCTCACTGTTCGTGCCATGCGGACCACCTTCGACGCGGGTGTGCGGTTCGGTTCGCTGCTGATCGTGGGACTGGCCAACGAAAGCGAGGAGTCGCTGACCGACATGGTCCGGTTCGCTGAGACCTACAACCACGTGACGCGGGTGAAGTACCTGTCCGCGATGCCCGGCACGACCGTGTATCAGCAAGCGATCTCGTCGGGCCTTATCCGCTCTGAGATCGATCACCTCAACTGGCTGTCCGTCGAACAGGCGCTGCACGAGGACGAGTTCCTCAACGTCAGCGGCTTGCCGGAGCAGGTGTGCCGCGACGCGTACAAGCGCGTCTACGACGCGTACCAGCCGGGTCCGGTCATGGGGTTCAAGCACTACCCCGAAAACTTCCAGTACTTCCACCCCCAGCCGGACGACGGACTGGAGCGTTCGACCAGCTATGCGGGCGAGTCCTGGCGGGCGGACTGGAGCTCGGCGGCAGGGCGGTTGGCGCCCGGTTCGGAGCGCTTCACTCTGGACAAAGCCGGAAATCCGGAGGTGGCGGCCGCCGGGAGCAGTCTCATGGCTTGTGGCGCGAAGCTGATGTCGTGACGGACGCGAGGTCGTCGAGCCCGATTTTCATCATCGGCACGGAGCGATCGGGCTCGAACCTGCTGCGGCTGATGCTCAACTCGCACTCCCGGATCGCCATTCCGCATCCGCCGCACTTCATGCGGTACCTGGCTCCCCTCGCGCACACGTACGGTGATCTGGCTTCGGAGGCCAATCGGCGCGTGCTCGTGCGGGACGCGCTGACCCTGCTCAGGCGGCACATCCACCCCTGGCCGCGACCGATCGACCGCGAACGGGTGGTCCGGTGCGCGAGTCCCAGCGTGTTCGGCGTGGTGGCGGCGATCTACGAGGAGTTCCGGCTCGGCGAGGGCAAACCCCGCTGGGGCTGCAAGAGCACCTTCATGGTCGAGCACGTGTCGGAAGTGCTTGCCGAGTACCCGGACGCCCTGTTCATCTGGCTGGTGCGTGATCCGTGTGACGTGGCATCGTCGGCGAAACGCGCGGTCTTCGGGTACTGCTGTCCCTTCCGGATGGCGCAGCTGTGGAACGTGCAGCAGAACCGTGCCGCCGCGGCGCTCAGCGCATGGGGACCGCAAGTGCTGCACCTGATCCGGTACGAGGATCTGGTCACCAGCCCGGCCACGGAGGTGGCCCGGCTGTGCGCGTTCATCGGTGAACAGGTCGAACCCGCGATGCTGGTTCCGCAACGGTCGCCGGAGGCCGGCCAGGTCTCTGGCCTCTCGGAGTCCTGGGGCAGCACCAGGGGACCCATCTCGGCCAGGTTCATCGGTGGCAACCGAAGCGGGCTGACCGTACGAGAACGGCTTCAGGTGGACAACGTGACCATGGACTTGAAGAAAGAGTTCGGATACGACGTGGACCCGAACGCCGCGCTGGTGCGCCGGCCCAGCGGTGTCGAAACAGCCGTCCGCGGTGTGCTGTTGCGTGCTCGCGTGGAATACCGGTCGCTGCGCAAGGACAGGAACTGCACAGTCCGCTGGGCCAGGGATGCCACGGTGCGCTGGTTGTTGCTCAAGAGCAAGGCACGGCAAAAGCTTGCAGCGGCATGGAGGGCGGATTGATTATCGACAACGACGCGGTCGTCGACCATTTCACGAACCGTGCACCCACCTACGACCGGTCGAGCTCGTGGTGCACGGACGACGCACTCGATCAGGTGGTGCTTCGTGCCGCCGCACCGACGAGTTCGAGCCACGTGCTCGATGTCGCCTGCGGCACCGGTCTGGTGTCCCGGTTGTTCCACGGGCGGGTCGCCAAGGTGATCGGGGTGGACATCACCGCGGATATGGCGGAACAGGCCAGGCCGAGACTGGACGAGCTCGTCGTCGCTCCTGCCGAGAGGTTGCCGTTCCCGGCGGCGTGTTTCGACGTGGTCGTGTGCCGGCAGGGAATCCAGTTCATGACATTGCCCGACGCGACGCGCGAGATGGTGCGTGTGCTCAAGCCCGGCGGCCGGCTCGTCCTGGTCAACCTCTGCGCGTACGGGCCCGAGGACCGAGACGAGTACTTCGAAATCCTGCGACTGCGCAACCCGGTTCGCCGGCACTTCTTCGTGCCGGAGGATCTACGCGCGCTGCTGCGGGAATCCGGTTGCGCGGTGGTTTCGCTGGAGCGCTACGTCTCGATCGAGAACGTCGACGTCTGGTCGGACAACGGTGCCATCACCGAATCCCGCAGGGAGGCGATCCGGCGTGTCTACCGCGGCGCCGGTGAGGAGTTCCGCCGCCTGCACGCGGTACAAGAGGAAGATGGTTCCTTCGTGGACCACATGCTCTTCCTCGTGGCGGCCGGCACGAAACGCTAGGGGCCGCGGATCATGGCGAACGTCGTCGAAGACCTGGCGTCGACGAACGGGAGGGCCGATGTGTACGTGTCGTTCGTCGAGTACGTGGTGGGGACCGAGGTGCCCATCGGTGACCTGCCGGACGAAGCCGTCGCCCGGGAACTCGGCATGCTGCGGGCACAGGGCGTGCGCACCAGTAGGGTCGCTGAACGCCCGCTACTGGAGATGGCTGCGGAGAGCGCGTCGAGTACGTGGCGGAGCGCAGGCGGTGCAGCGGTCGATTTGGTGGTTTTCGGCACGGAGACGATGTTCGGCCGCGGGGTGAGCGAAGCGCTGAGCGAATTGCTGGTGCGGCTTGGAACGCCCCTGACTCCGGCGTTGGCGGTGGGCGGATCCGGTATCGGAGATGTGGGCCCAGGGCTCGCCACGGCGAGGAACCTCATCCGGGCCGAGGGCGCCTCGTCCGTTCTGCTCGTCACCGCCGACGCGGTCACCGTGGGCAGCCGCTATCTGCCGAGCGGTACGACAGTGCTGAGTGACGGAGCGGCGGCGTGCCTGCTCACCCGGGAGCCGGCGGAACGGTCGTTCAAGGTCCTTGGCCTCGCATCGAGCTGCCGCACTGACAAGACGGCTGGTGCGGAGGTGACCGCAGCCTTGGTCGGGCGGACGGTGGCGAACGCTTTCGCCGGGCTGCCGATCGACGCCTGCGACTGCCGGTACCTGCTGACCGGCCACTACGGCCGCGACGTGTGGCGGCTGGTGGCGTCGGCTGCGAACGTCGGTCCGGAGAATGTGTACCGGCCGCACGCGGACGAACTCGGTCATTGCTTCGCCGTGGACGTGCTGGCCGGCCTCGGCCGGCTGGCTGAGGATCGCACCAGTGTGGCCGGCGATGTGGTGCTGGTCGTCACCACCGGGCTGCGGTCATGCACGGCGGTCGTCACGATGCTGATGGAGTCATGGGTGTGAACACGGATGTCTACGAACAGGTCTTGACCATCGTGCGGCGGGTGGCGCGCAAGCCGGCGGCCGATCCCGTTGCGTCGTTCGAACAGCTGGGGGTCGGCTCCCTGGAACTCGTGCAGATCGTCGAACTCGTGCGCAGCGAATGCGGCGCCAACGTGTGGATCGACGACGCCTTCGACGCGGCTGACGTCGCTTCGTTCGCGCAACTGGCGGCTGACCGGGCGCACACCGGGGTTGACGGTGACGTTCGCGCGTGATGCCCGGCCGGTGGCCGGGAATCAGGCATTCGTGGCCGTTTCCGGTTCGGTGAGCGACCCGGGAGCCTCCACGCTGCTCTTGATCGCCTTGAGGAACGCGACCGCGTCACGCCCATTGACCACGCGGTGGTCGAACGCGATTCCCAGGTGGACGAACCGGCGTTGGTGAAGCTCGCCGGCGGAAAGTGCCACCTCGGACATCGGGCTGCCGATGGAAACCATGCAGGTGTGTCCTGGATGGACGATCGGCTGGGCGAACACGACCTCGGAATCGACGTCGGTGTTGATCGAAACGACAATGGTGCTGCCCTCGAAGTCCCGCTGCTGGAACGATTTCCGCATGGCCTTCACGCGAAGCTGCATGAGCCGAGCGGCGATGTCGGCGAGCGATGCGCTGTTCGCGTCGCGCACGACGGGAATGTAGAGGCCGCCGCCCGTGTCGATCGTGACTCCGACGTGCGCCGCCTCCGACGGTGACAGCGTGTGTTCCCCGGTCAGCGTGGCGAAGAAGGCCGGGAACGCCGCATGTGCTTCCCCGATCGCCTTGATAATCAGTTCGGGGAGCCCGATGGCGAGGCCGCGTTGGCCGAGTCGTTGCCGCAGGTCTTCGGCGGCGTCGATGTGCACACGCACGACCGTGAACGCGGCGGGAATGGTGCGGTGGGCCAGGCTGACCACTTCGGCGATCTGCCGCTGCGCACGTGACAGCCGTGTCGGCGGGTCTGGCTCAGCCACGTCGGACAGGAGCTGCGCGACGTCTGACCGCCGGATGATTTTCCTGCCCAGTTCCGCCAGCCTGCCCTCCGGCACGCTGGCCTTCTCGATGAGCTCCCGCGCCGAATTGGTGATGACGAAATCACTCGAGGGATTGGCAGGAGCAGTGACGCCGACGGTGCGAGCGGCGCGCTCGGCTGCAGTGTCGAAATGGTACGCAATCGCCTGGTCGACGGTGAAATCGGAAGCCTCCGACACGATGTGGTGCAGCACCCCGGCGTGGCTGCTCTCGATGACCTCGACGGACTTCGAGGTCTCGACCTCGGCGATGGGCTGGTGGGCCCGCACTTCGGCGCCGTCGCCGGCAAGCCAGGTCAGCAGGGTGTAGGTGACGTCGTTGGAGTTGAGCTGTGGCACACGTATCTCACGCATCGAGTACCTTTTCGATCGCCGCTCGGATGTCGGTGTCCTGGATCAGGACCTGTCGCTCCAGGTGCTTGGCCGCCGGGATGACCTCGGCGGCCGACGTGACCGCGACGACCGGGTGGACCAGGTCCGGCCAGATCCGCTCGTGCAGAACCCGGGCCACCTCGGCGCCCCAGCCGCCGCCGGCGGGTCCCTCTTCGGCAACGCACACTCTGCCGGCCCGTCGGAGCAGGGGCAGAAGCGGTTCGGGGTCGAACGGGTACAGCCGCGAGGGCACGATGACCTGGCTGTAGCGCTCCGACTCGAGGAACACCGAACGCGCGGCGGTCATCGCGCGATCGGCCAGGCCGCCGGCGGCGATCACCACGACGTCGGCGATGTGCGGTTCGTCGATGTACACCTGGGCGTGGTTGTGGTCGATGAGCCGGACCTCGAACAGGTCGTCCACCCTGCGGTCGTGCTGGGTCCGTCGTCCGTACAGGGTCTTGTCCTCGAAGAACACGCAGGGCTCACCCGCGTCCAACATCCTGGTGAAGGTGCTGAGGTTGTCGTGAAACGGGGACATCTCGTAGACCTGCAGGTGAGGGATCCCGATGAAGTGCTTCTGCGGGCTCTGACTGTGCGTCGCGCCGTAACCCCGCCGGCCACCGCTCGCGCACCTCACCACGAGGTGCATGGGAACGGTCCTGCCGTACATCGACACCGACTTGGAAGCGAAGTTGAGCAACTGGTCGAAGGTCTGGGCGAGGAAGTCGGCGAACATGACCTCGACGATCGGCCGGTTGCCGCAAAGTGCCAGTCCGCCCGCGACACCCGTGATCCCGGCTTCGCTGATCGGCGCGGTGATGGTCCGGCCGGGAAACCGCGTGGACAGACCCCTGGTGACCTTGAACGCGCCGCCGTAGGGGTCCGCGATGTCCTCGCCAAGCACGTAGATCCGGGGATCGCGGTCGAGCAGCGTGTGCAAGGCGGAGTTGAGGTCCTCGACGACTCGCGTCACGTCCCGCTCCAGGTGGCCGGGGCGGTGGCCCGGACCTGGTCGAGAACCGTCGTGAACCGTTCGCGCTGCTGTCGGTCGATCATCGCCCACTGTTCCGGGAAGGCGTCCCGATAACGTGCGGACCAGTCCCGGGCCCAGAGATCAGCCACCGTCCCGGCGTCGCGCGTGTCATCACCTTTGCTGTGCGGACCGAGGCGTTGCGTCTCGAACTCGATGACGACCGGCCGGTGGGACTCGCGAACAGCGGAGATCAGTGGCTCGACCTGTTCCCTGACGGCTACGACGTCCTGCGTGCGGACAGCCGCGTGGCCGACGCCGAAGGCCGCGGCTCGGCCGGCGATCGAGCCGGCCGTGTGGGTTCGGCTGGGGGTCGACTGGGCGATCCCGTTGTTCTCGACGACGACGATGAGCGGAACACTCCACAGCGAGGCCATGTTCAGCGCTTCGTAGACCGAACCCTGTGCCCAGGTGCCATCCCCGACGAACGCCGCGACCACCTGGTTTTCCCCCTTGTCCCGCGCGTGCAAGGCAATGCCGACCGCGACGGGCAGGTTGTGGCCCTGCACTCCGGTGGAGAGGTAGTTGTGCCGGTGAAGGTGCTGGCTGCCGCCGACTCCGTTGCAGACGCCGCTCGCGCGCCCCATGAGCTCCGCGAGAAGTCCTACGGGGTCGTCATACCGCGCCAGGTAGTGACCGTGCCCTCGATGGTTGCTCAGCACGTAGTCGTCACGTAACGAGGGGGCCAGTGCGACGGGGATGTATTCCTGACCGAGACACGTGTGGGTGGTGCCGTGCAGTTCTCCGCTCGAGAAGAGTTCGAGCAGGCCGAGTTCGAACTGCCGGATCAGCAGCAGACTGCCCAGGTCTGCATCGGACAGGCGGTGCACTGGGGTGCCGATCGCGCGGGTTCCGTTGTCCGGCCGGCGTGTCGTCGTCATCGAACAGTGGCCGTCGCCGTCGAGAGCAGGGCCGCTCGTGCGTCGTCGTCGATCTCGTCCCAGGGGATCGTCTCGTGCCGGAACCCGTTCGGGCTCAGGTAGAACCGGGTCCCACGCATCTGCCGGCCGATCGACTCGGCCTGGTCCACGGTGAGCCACAGCTTGGGGTGACCGGCTTCGCGCGCGACGGTGAGCAGTTCGAGCCCGACGAGCAGATCGCGGATCCGCACGAAGTCGGCCCCGTTGAGGGTGGGGGTGGCCACGACCTCGAAGTCACCGTCATGTGGCTGGGTGATCCAGCCTGGGCGCCGGCGGAGGTGTTCGAACGCGGTGCCGGGGATCAGCTGGAGGATCGAGCAGTACAGGGTGGCCTCCGGATACCGGGACAACAGGACGTCGACGCCGTGCAGGCAGTCGCCGAGCGTCTGTCCCGGCAGTCCGAAGATCAGGTCGATGTGGATCTTCCGCCGGTCTTCCAAAGACGCGTAGAGCAGATCGATCGCGTCGGTCAGCTGGTCGGTCTTCGGGCTGCGCCTGGTGGCCTTGAGCACGTCGGGCGCGAGGGACTGGACGCCGATCGCGGCGAAGTCGAGCGGCATCGATGCGACCGCGTCGGCGAGTTTGGGGGTCAGGAACCGGGCGTGCAGTTCGAAGCCGAAGTGGGTGTTCTTCGGCCAGGTGCGCAGCCGATCGAGGATGGCGAGCCCACGGCTCTCGTCCCGGCCGAAGATCGTGTCGGTGAACCACACCATGTCGTAGGCCTTGCCCGCCATGAGGTCCAGCTCCTCGAAAACGCGGTCGAGGGGGAACTCCCGTTCGCTCATCCCGTCCTGCCACGCGCAGAACGAACATCGGTAGACGCACCCTCTCGTCGTCGTGTAAGACGGCATTCTGGTGCTGGGAGGATCCTTGAGGTGCCCGGTGAGCAACGGTGACGGAAGCTGGTCCAGCCGAAGGGGACCGGCGACCTTCTCGCTTCGCTCGACCTTGCCGCCGGTGACGCGTCCGGAGCCTGCCGGCAATTCGCGAACGACGCCGTGGTGCTGGACCTGCTCGACGATATCGCACATCACTTGCTCACCCTCACCGAAGACGAGGATCGTGCCTTCGGGCAGTGCCTGCAGGTCGCTCTCGAAGACCGTGCGGGTTTCCGGTCCGCCCACCACCAGCGTGGCGTTGGGTACGAACTGCGCCACCGAGCAGGCGACGTGCTGGACGAAACCGTGGTTCCACGTGTACCACGACAGCCCGACGATGTCCGGCTCGTCGAACACGACCTCGGCCAACGGCAACGCCGGGTCCACGCGGCGGAATCGAAGGTCGTCGATGTCATAGATCAACTGGTCGACGCGGACGGTGCCGGCGAAGCGCTCGGTGAGGACCGCGGCGAGGCATCCGAGCGCCAGGCTGAATCGTTCCGGGTTGAACGCCGCCAGCCGGATGCTGAGCGGGCCGGAATCCTCACCCGGCTTCCGGGGGAGCGTGACGGGCCGGTTGCCGCTAGTGGGCATGCCCCCTCCAAGGTGTCGTCGGGTCGTTGGGCAGAGACCTCCGAACGCGGCGGATCACATCAGGCTTCCGCCAAGAGCAGGCTTGTCCAGTTCGAGGTTTCCGCAGCGGTTCGAGGGACATCGCGTAGGCCGCACATCTCCCACCACCCCGCGAAATAGCGTGACCTCTCGGTCACCGAGACCCCGGCGAAGCGGTTCGCGAGCCTCTTGCCCACCCGGGTGAACCGGGCACAGGCGTCTTCGAGCGCCTCGTCCCGCAGCGCCGCGGAAGGCGCCTGGTGGTCGCTCTGGAAGAAGACGAGATGTTCGTCGACGGCGGCTTCATAGAATTCGGACTCGACGTCCTCGTCGGCGCAGACGAACTGGAAAAGAGCGCCGGAACCGACCATCTCGATCGGGATCTCGTTGCGAGCGAGGACATCCCGTGCGTGGTCGAGGAACCGGCCACCGTTTTCCGTGATGCCGCGCTGCACCGCACCGTCGGTCATCAGCCGCAAAGTTTCCTCGGCGGCGGCGAGCACCGTGGGCTCGAAGAACGAGGTGAAGGTCATTTCTTCCAGCGAAGTGAGCAGTTTGGGGTCGCCGCCTACCGCACAGAGGGGGTGCCCGTTGGCGAGGCCCTTGGAGACGACCCAGACGTCCGGGCGCAGTACGTCGTCACCGACGAACAGGCCGGGACGATAGCGGAGACCGGACTTCACCTCGTCGAGGATGATCTTCACCCCGTGCCGGGTCGCGTGCTCCCGCAGGCGCCTGAACCAGCTCTCGCCGAAGTAGATCGGCTCGACTGAAACGACCACGGCCGCGATCGAGTCGCCGTACTGCGCCAGCAGGGTCTCCAGCAGCGGCAGGTCGTAGTAGAAGTCGATCACCCCGCTCGGGTTCGGCGTACCGGCCGTTTCAGGAGCGGCCCACATGGGGTCGTAGCCGTGGTAACCGGCACTGAGGACGAACGGTCGCGCAGTTTCCTGCTGGACCGCGCAGACCGCCGCGCGGACACCTGCCGTGCCGGATCGGAAGAAGCCCATCACCGTACCGCCGCACAGCCCTTGGAGCTGCTGGAGGACCGAGTCGACGGACGGGTTCCAGCCGGTGGTGGTGCCGTGTTCACCGCGTGCCGCGCGGGTGACCGCGTCGGCGACGGAATGGTGTCCGTGTCCGAGGAGGACGGACCCACGGGCGTTGTCGAAATCGATCCAAGAATCGCCGTTCGGGTCGAAAACCATCGCGCCATGCCCGCGGACCAGTCGAAGCGGGCTGCCCTCCTTGGTGCGCGGATGAATCGGGTTTTGCGCGAGCAACGGCTGGTTCATTTGCTCTCCGTTTCTCCGTGGCAGCGCTTGTTCCGGCCAAGCCGAGCGAAGACGAATCAGGCGGGCCACTCGGATCCCGGCCGTCGGCGACAACTCTTGTCAGTCGATCACCGCGCTGTCAAGATGGGCGGCGGCTCTTCGATTTGTTGCTGGCAGCCAATTTTGCCGCGCAGGAGGCGGATGTCGTGCGCTACGCGATCAACTCAGCCGGGCCGCGATGAGCGCGGTCGAGCCGTGCCGCCTTGCGCCGCAGCAGGAGCACATCTGGGAATATCTGAGATTCCTCAATCCCGCTGATCCGGGCTCGACGTACCTGACGATCGCCGAGGCGGTGCGGATCCACGGTGCGCTGGACATCACCGCGTTCCGGTCGGCGTTCGCCACGGTGTTCGGCCGCCACGAGATCCTCCGCGCCGCCCTGAGTTCGCTGGGCGATTCACCGCTTCTGGTCTGGCCCGACGACCTGCACCTCGATGTGCCGGTCGACGACCTGCGTGAACTTCCCGGATCTGAGCGGCAGTCCGTGCTGGACAAGGCTCATGCCGACATGGACGAGGCGCCGTTCGATCTGCTGGCCGGCCCGCTGGTGCGAGCGCGGGTGTTCCAGGTGGACGCCGAAGAGCACGTGGTCATGATCGCTTGTCAGCACATGATCATGGATGGCTGGTCGGCGGATCTGTTCTGGCGCGAGCTCTTCTGGTGCTATCGCGACGCGCTCGCCGGACGGCCCTGCACACTTGCGCGGCCCATGATGCAGTACCGCGACTTCTCGGACGAGCAATGGCTCAGGTTTCCGGAGGGGCGCCGTCCCGGTTCGCACTGGGCGGACCAGCTCGACGGAGTGCCGCCACCGCTGGCCCTGCAGACCGACCGGCCCCGGGCGCGGCTTCGGTCGTGGCGGTATGCGTTGCATGAGTTCACGTTTTCCGACGACTTGAGTACCGCACTGGCGGAAGCGAGTTTGCGTTGGCGCGTCACGCCGTTCGTGATGGTGCTCGCGGCGTACAACACGCTGTTGTTCCGGCTGACCGGAGAATTCGATCTGACCACCGGATCGGTGATGTCCACCCGTGATGATCCCCGGGTTGCGCACATGCTCGGCCTCTGCACGAACGTCGTGTTCCTCCGAGCCCGGGCATCACCGGGGTGGACGTTCGCGGATCTCGTCCGGCACCTGTGGGATGTCACTAGCTGCGCGTACCGGAATGAAGCGCCGTACAGCAGTATCGCGGCGGAGTTGTGGCCCGGCTTCCGGGATGCCAGGCCCTGGCCTCCGCAGGCGATCTTCCAGTCGTGGTTCCAGTTCGACGTGCCCAGTCGGGTCTTCGACACCAGCCCGCTTCGGGTCGCCAGGTTCGAGAGCGCCACCAAGGCGATGCTCAACCGGGTCTACGAGATCACCGACGAACGGCAGCGCCCTCTGTGGGAACGAGAAAACCCCACGTTCGAGTTCGAGGCGACCGGCTCGGCCGGCGTGGTCCAGTACAACGAGAGCCTGTTCCGGTCGGAGACCATCGCCGGGATGACCGCGGATCTGCAGGCGATTCTGCAGGCTGGCCTGTGCCGTCCGGGCACCTCCCTGGCCGACCTCCCGCTGGCGCGCTGACTCCGCTACCGCGCGGGTGGTTCCACCAGACGGGCGCGTTGGACGATTCGCCACATGCCGCCGGCCGTCGACAGGTTCGACCAGGTCAACTCGTGGTCGGCCAGGGTGATGCGGTAGGCGCGTTCGATCGCGGTGATCAGCTCGATCGCCTTCGCGGAGGTGAGCCCGAGGTGCACGAGCTGCTCGTCCGGGCCGAGCGGATCACCGGGGTGCAGCATGGTGAGGTGGGACAGCACGATCCGTTCGAAGTCCGCGTCCCAGGTGCTGTCCATGGTCAGCTTCCCGTCCCTTCGTAGCGGGCGAGCCCCGCCGTCCAGACTTTCAGACCCACCATGACGACCACCGTGGCCGCGACGGGTGGCCCGATCACGAGCAACCACACGGGCAGGCCGTCGTCGTGGTGCAGCAACAGACGCGACGGAAAGTAGTTGACGAAGGCGAACGGCAGCAGCGTTGAGATCAAGCGCAGGAACCACGTGCCGAAGATGTGCGCCGGGTAGTGCTGGACGATTTCCTGGAGCTCGTGCGTGCCGGACAGGAAAACATTCGAATGCATGGTCCAGAAGGCGAGACTGCACAACGCCAGGGTTACGCCGGCTAGCACCGCGGCTCCACCCAGGACGGTGACGATCAGGTAGGTGATCCTGGCCGCCGACCAAGACAGGTCGAGCCGGGCGGCCGCCAGTACCATGCCGAACGCGCCGAGCAGGATGTGGGTGATGTCCTTGAAGTTCACCCTCTGCCCGAGGACCTGCACCAGCACCGGCACCGGGCGGACGAACATCTGGTCGAGAGTGCCGTCCTGGACCATGACCTCGAGCGCGGCCAGGTGCGACGTGAACAGGGACTGCACGCCGAGCGCTGCGAGGAACATCGAGTACAGGAACACCACGTCCCAGAGGGTCCAGCCACCCAGGCTGACGAACGTCCGCAGCAGCACGCCCAGCAGCAGCAGGTCGATCACGTTGAGCAGGACGATCCCCACCGACAGCAGCCAGGTGTCCGCCCGGTAGGCCCGTTGGCTTCGTACCGCGAGACGCAGGTAGAGCCCGTACTGTCTCAGCGTGCGGCCGACGTCGCCCATTCGGCTACCCTCCCTGCACGACGAGCCTGCGGTGGCTCCCACGCCACGCCAAGGTGATCAGGCCGATTCCTACCACGGTCCAGAGCGCCTGCAGCCCCAGGTCGCGCCACGCCTCGCCATCCTGCACCAAGCCGATGTAGACGGACAGCGGGGTGAAGAAGACCGCGCGGAACGGGAGCCACATTGTCAGATCGGCCAGCCACTCCGGGTACAACCACAACGGGATCCAGACACCGGAGAGAATCGTGATCACCGCGTGGTAAACGACCATCAACCCGTACAGGTTCATCGTGCGCATGACGAGCATGCCGACCAGGAAGTTCAGGCAGAACATCAGGACGAAGGCGAGCACCACACCGATCGTGAACTGGACGCCTGCGAGCGCGCTCACTGGCGCGGCCACGTCGAAGGCGACAGCGGCCACCACGGTGGCCGGTAGCACCACCAAACCCAGTACCACCAGCGATTCGCCGACCCACAGGCAGAACAGCTGGTAGGGCAGCGACATCGGCCGGAGCAGGTCACCGGTGATCAGTCCCGTTCGCACCCGCTTGGCGATGTGGAAGTGCGGTCCGTCCCACCAGCCGAGCAGTTCGCCGAGGACGGCGGAGACGACGCCGTAGGCGACCATGTTCGCCATCGGCACCGGGAAATTGCCGGGGGACACCGCGTACAGCACCAACCAGACCGTGCACACGCCGAACATCTTGACCAGCGTGTTGACCAGGTGCATCCAGTACCCGGCGGGGTAGGCCAGCCTGCGGTTCAGCCCCTGGCGGCCGAACGCCGTCAGCAGGACCAGCCAGCGCGGGGCCCGGATGCCGGCCGCCGAGTTCACTGGCTGGTTCCCAGCACGCGGAGCTTCGCGCCATCGTCGTAGATCTGCCGGACGATGTCCTCGATCCGGGGTTCCTCGACGGTGAAGTCGCGGACCGGGTAGTGGCGCATCACGTGGCTGGTCACCTCGGTGATCGGCAGGTCGCCGCGCCGGAAGCGGACGCGCACCGTCGTGTCGTCCTCCCGCTCGACCAACGCGCCTGGGACGTTGATTTCCCCAGCTACCTCCGGAGACAGCTTCACCCGGATGGTCGTGTACGGCGCGAACCGGGCGACGGTTTCCGCAAGAGTTCCGTCGAACAGCTTGCCGCCGTGGTCGATCAGCACGATGCGATCGCTGAGCAGTTCGATGTCCTGCAGGTCGTGGGTTGTCAGCAGGATCGTGACCCCGGTGTCGTCACAAACCTGCCGGACGAACTCGCGCAGCCGGGTCTTGGCCGCGATATCCAGCCCGATCGTCGGCTCGTCCAGGAACAGGACTCGCGGCCGGTGGATGAAGGCCGCCGCGAGATCGGCGCGCACACGTTGACCGAGACTCAGCTGCCGCACCGGGGTGGTGAGGAATTCGGCCAGCCCGAGCACCTCGGTCACGGTGTCCATGACGTCGGCGAAATCCTTTGCGGAAACGTCATAGACGCGTCGCAGCAACCGGAATGTGTCGATGACCGGGACGTCCCACCACAGCGTGGTCTTCTGGCCGAACACGACGCCCAGTTCGCGCGCGACCTTCGCCCGATTGCGAAAGGGATCGAGACCGGCGACCCGCACCGATCCGGCCGTAGGAGCGAGAATGCCGCAGAGGCATTTCATGGTGGTCGATTTGCCCGCCCCGTTGGCGCCGAGCAGGCCGACGATCGTGCCCTCGGCGACGTCGAACGAGAGACCCGCCACCGCTTCGTGGTCGTCCCATGCGCGCCGGAACAGATTCCGGACCGGCCCCGAGCGCTCGTCCCGGCGACGAACTCGGAACCGCTTCGTCAGATCCCGGACCTCGACAGTGTTCATGTCCCCGATTCCGCTGCCTTGCGTGCCGAGCCGACGTGTCCGATCGAACGGGCTACCTCGCTTGTGCGAGTCATGTAATCAGAGCGCTGAAGCGGCTGTCCAGCATGCCGGAGTTCACTTCGTGGAACGCGGGAACTCGCCGGTCTCGTCCTCAGCCGCGCGGAATTGCGCCGGGTCGCGTCGCTGCGGATTCGATGTCCGCGATCAGACCGTCCAGGGCCGCCAGGCATTCGTCGATGGAGCAGCGGTCTGTGCGCAAGCGCAGTTCCGGCTTTTCCGGTTCCTCATAGGGATCGTCGAATCCCGTGAGCCCGGTGATCTCACCGCTCCGGGCGCGGGCGTAGAGCCCCTTGACGTCCCGATCGACGCAGGTCTGCAGCTCGGCGTCGACAAAGACCTCGGCGAAAGGAATCCCCGCCGCTTCGTGTTCCGACCTGACGTGATCGCGCGCCTGACGGTAGGGGGCGATAACCGGGACGAGCGCCAGCACACCGTGCCCCGCGAACATCCGGGCCAGGCTGCCGATCCGCTGCACGTTGGCGATCCGGTCGGCCTTGGTGAACCCGAGTTCGGGGAAGAACGCGGCTCGGACCACGTCCCCGTCGAGCACCTGTACTCGCTGCCGGTGGCGGACGCGTTCGGCGTACGCTGCGGCCAGGGTGGACTTGCCGGCGCTGGGCAGGCCTGTGAACCAGATCGACGCCGTCATCGACGGCCCTCTTTTCCTTCGCTGGGAAGAACACCGGCCACGATGTCACCCGCTCGGATCTTCGTAAGGCTCCGTAAGGAATCCGCGATGCCGTCAGCCTGCTCGTTCACGCCCGCAGCGTAAAGGATGGGTGACCGCGTGCACGAGCGATCAGTGCCTCGGCACGGGCTTCGGTCAGCCGGGAGGTGATGCCCGCACCCAGGTCTCCGACGTGCGCCGCATACCGGGGGGAAGCCCGGTTCCTTGCGCATCGGCAGGGTGGTTCGCTGGTGGACATGGTGCGGTGCACCTGGATCCTCGAGGTGATCGAGCGCGACCGCCTGGTGGACCGCGCGGCTCTGATGGGGACACGTCTGCTTGAAGTCGAGTGATGTGCCGGCGATTTCGTCCGAAACGTGCGTGGCGGCGGTCTGCTGTGCGCGTTTGATGTCCCGAGCTAGCGGTTACGGGGTGTCGTCAATTGGGACCTGCGGGAGGACGAGCACGTACTTATGGCCCCGGCCGGGGGATCGCACGGTTCGGAGGCGTCCGACTCTCGGGGGCGACGAGCAGGAGGTCTCTTGGCTCTCGAGACTCTTGCCCGAGTGGCACGCGTCGCACACGGGGCCTGCGAGCTGAAAGCGCGGCCATGAGCGAGAAACCCTTGGATTCGGCTCAACGTGGGAAACTGGGTGTCGCCGACCGTGCTGATGTCATCAAACGGGTCCGGGAAGCTGACCTGAAAGCCAGTTCCCGCTAGTCTGCTCCGGACGGCTCCCGGGAACCACCCGCACACCGTTGGCGGTCCGCGACGGCGGCCGCCTTGGTGTTGCTGAGGTACGCGTTGTACGAGCGGATCGTCTGGTCGATTTGCTTTTGGGTCACAGCGTCGGTCGTTACGAGGTCCTGTTGCCCGATGACCACAGTCCTCCGCGGTCCAGTCGTTAGCGGTGGCTACGGGGCCTGATTACTGCATGCGGGCTCCGGGGCCCGCATGGTCCACGAGAACGTGGAAGCTCTGATGGTGTGATTGTCAGCTGCGTGACCGGAGCCGGCAAACCCACTGCGGCCTTGCTGTGCGGTGGTGGGCCGCCAGTGCGTGGTCAGGCTGCTGGCTCTGGTGACAAGTCCTGTTTGACGAGCGCGAATCGGCATACTCGCCGTCCGGAGGAGACCGCCGTCGGATGCTGATCCGGGGCGGAACCGGCATCGGGTTGGTGGTACGTGGACGTTTGCGGACGGTCGCTGTAATCTTGGCTAATCCGCGTTACACCGGGCGTGAAGTCTGGAACCGACGCCGTGCTGGCCGGCCTGATGGTCGGCCGGTCTCGGCGAGTCACTTGATGGACTGCGTCGT
>Ga0307507_10006798_pt1 | contig 17141 bp, 13 predicted proteins | sample 7_EM_MG_FD_207223 | JGI IMG/M metagenome (GOLD analysis project Ga0307507, IMG submission 207223) | Populus trichocarpa ectomycorrhiza microbial communities from riparian zone in the Pacific Northwest, United States - 7_EM | ecosystem: Host-associated > Plants > Roots > Unclassified | place...
GAATTGAACCTTCGGTAACTTAATGTTATTGAGTTTACAGCTCAACCCGTTAACCAACACACGGAACCTTCCTTAAGGGGTATTGTTAATTTTTATTAATCCCGTGCAATTTCCACTACACGAACCGTATTTCGACTTAACACTAATTAGAGTCACGCATACGAAGATTGCATATTAATATATACAGGCCCAATTGCCTATATTATATATTAAAATTCAACCAAACTTATTGCACATACTCCTTTCAGCGCCTGACGAGTAGTTAGTACCTATCTGAGATTAAATCCACCGTGACATGGTGATTCACGATTACTAGTAATTCCTTTTTCATGTAGTCGAGTTACAGACTACAATCCATATTATATCTTATTTTAAGGGATTAGCTAAAATTCGCATTTTTGCATCCTTTTGTATAAGCATATGTGGCACGTCTATAGCCCACAATATTAAGGTCATGTTGACTTGTCTTAGTCCCTTTTATCATTTCCAATGTAGTGGTGAACTACTTTATAAAAAAACTTATAAATAAAGCAAAGGTTTACGTTAATTTAATGGAACTAACCAAAATCTCACGACATTAACTGAAGACAGCCATGCAACGCTTGTATTAAATAAATTAATATTCAAATTGTGGTAAGGTTTTTCGTGGGTCATCGAATTAAATAACATACTTCACTACTGGTTTCAGAAACGGTCTAATGATTTCAGTTCCTGCGTTGCCACATTACTCTTGAGGTGGAATGCTTACACTTTTATTTATATACTAAAAATTAATCTAGTTTATGGCATTCATAATTCTCTGCCTGGACTACTAGGGTATCTAATCCTGTTCGCTACCCAGGCCTTCGTCCCTCAACGTCAGTTAATACATAGAAGGTTGCTTTCGCCGTTATCAGTCCTTAAAGTATTAAAAAATTTCATCTCTACACCTTAAATTCTCACCTTCTCACATAAAACTCTAGTAAATCTGTACCTTTTTTTGGCTAGAAATACCGTCTAGGTACCCTTTAAACCTATTAAAGATGAATAACACTAGTCTTCCACGTCTTACCGCGACTGCTGGCACGTGATTTGGTCAAGACATATAGATAAAAAATTGTCATAATCATTATTTTATCTAGAACTTTATTCGATATAATCGATGCTATATTAATTATAAACTAATATAACTAGCTAATGCTATACATTCTTCCAAGTTAATGGTTCAGCCGTTAGGCTATTGACCAATATTCCTCACTGCTGTACTATACGTATTGGGTTTTTTTCAGACCCAATGTGATCGATCGACCTCTCGGTCTCGACTACGGACTTTTAAGCTAATTAAGCCATTACCTTAATTACTACTTATCCGAAATATTTATTAACATCTTAAAGCGGAATTTAATTTCCTTTATTTTATATAAGGGATTTTTCCCTTACTTTAAGGCAGCCAAAATATCATATACTCACCTGTACACCACTTCTAATTTTATATTAAAATATAATTAGACGTTCGATTAGCATGTGTCAAGCATTTGGATAGCGTTCATTCAGAGCCATCATCAAACTCAGCTTAATTTTATTTATATTCTTATTATTTACTTTAAAAGAATTAAAAACAAGTTAATGATTAATAGCTAATCATTACTATTATAATTTATCTTTATTTTATATGTATTTTTATACATAAATAAATAAAATTATTATTTTTATAAAATATATAAAGTATTATAGTTGTAATTATTATTATATATAAATTGGATAGATATAAGCCCATTTATGTTATTACATATTTATCTAAATAAAAGCTTAAAAATGAGGGAAAGAGTTCGCAATCATAATATACTAAATAAAAGAATGTATATACATTCTTTTATTTATTTATAAGTAATATGATTTATATTTTCTATTATTTACTAAGATTTTAACCTTTATATATATATATATATATACATTTTTTATTAAGCATAGGACTTTCCTATCTTGTTATATAAACAAGTACTTGTTATAAGATAATTATTCAAGTGAATGCAATATATACCACAATTTTTTTTTTAATGCTATATATTTATAATTATTAAGATTAATTAATTGATTAATTACAATTACAAAATTTAATGTAAGTCCATAGCATCTTTAATATAAGAAGAAGTTAATACTACAAATACTTGTGCTTGTATAAAGGCTATACCCAATTCTAAACCTGAAAATGCAATAATAAAGGCTAGAGGTATTAAGCCTAATAATAAAAATATAAAACCTGATGTCATTATATTATATGTAAATCCACTTAAAATATTCAATAGCATATGACCAGAAAGAATGTTAGCTGCTAATCTTAAACCAAGTGATATATTTCTAGCTAAATATGATATAAATTCTATTAAAACTAATAAAGGCAATAGACCTAAAGGACAACCTGCAGGTACAAATAAAGAAAAAAATTCTAAACCATGTTTTTGAAAACCTAATATAGTTGCACCTAAAACTACTGTAAAGCTAATTGAAAATGTTAATATAAAATGAGAAGTTGATGCAAAACTATATGGAATCATTCCTATTAAATTATTAACTAAAATAAAAATAAATAAAGTATATATAAAAGGAAAATATATTTGCCCTTTATTTGTATTTATTTGATTTATAACAATACTATGTATTGTAGCATAAATAGATTCTTGACTTATAGATCATGAATTTGAAACAACTTTATTATAATTTGTAGCTATAACATTTAATAATATTACTATAAAAGCTCCTATTGTTAAATATAAACCTATATTAGAAATAGATAAATTTATATTACCCAATACAGGTGCATTTAAAGATAATAAATCTCTAACTTCAAATTGATCTAAAGGACTGGCTATTGTTGTAAACCTCTGCTGATACTCCATCATTAATGAAGATTAAAGAAAAAAATTAATTGTTTTTAATAATATTATACTGTTAATATTTATATACAAGATTATGACAAAAAGTATAAAATTATATATTTTTTATATGGAATCAAAATGCAATATTAATTACATAACCTTTTTAATTAAAAATATAATTAAAAGAATTTTTAAAAATAAATTATATTTAGTACTAAATATAACTAATATTATATGGTTAGATGATTTAATTAAACTAACTTAACAAAGTGTTTATATGATTTAATTAAACTATTATTATAAATAGATAATTCTACTAAACTATTTTCAAGTAAGCTAATAAAAGGTACTATAATTAAAAAATATGAAAAATATATTATTGTTGATATTTGCCCCAATTCTATAAATGGTGATTCAACATGTTTAGCTCCTAATAACATTAATACTAAAAAGTTTCCAACAAAAATAAAAAAAGCTATCTTACTGAAAGGTCTAAATTGTATACCTCTTGATCTAGACATATCAGTAAATGGCATAACTAATAATATTAAAATAGCTGAAAACATAGCAATAACACCTAACAATTTATTAGGTATAGATCTTAATATAGCATAAAAAGGTAATAAATATCATTCAGGTACTATGGCAGGCGGTGTTTGCATTGGATTAGCCATAACATAGTTTTCACTATCTCCTAATAAATTAGGCATATAAAAAACGAAAAGAGATAATACTAAAATAAAAATAAATATAGTAATTAAATCTTTAAAGATATAATAAGGAGCAAAAGGTAATCTATCATAATTACCAGATACACCTAAAGGATTACCTGATCCTGCACTATCATGTAATGCTATTAAATGCATTAAAGCTAGTGCAGCTAATACAAAAGGTAAGACAAAATGTAAAGAAAAAAATCTATTTAAAGTAGCGTTGTTAACACTAAAACCACCTCATATAAATTCAACTATATCTTGTCCAACTCAAGGTATAGCACTCATTAAATTAGTTATAACTGTAGCACCTCATAAGCTCATTTGTCCATATGGTAAAACATAACCTAAGAAAGCTGTAGCCATCATTAATATAAATATAATAGTACCTATAGTTCAAACTAAAGTTCTAGGAGCTCTGTATGATCCGTAATATAAACCTCTTCCTATATGTAAGTAAACTAGAAAGAAAAAAGCTGAAGCAGTATTAGAATGTAAGTAACGAATTAATCATCCATTATTTACATCACGCATAATATGTTCAACAGAGTTAAATGCTTCTAACACACTTGGATTATAGTGCATAGCTAAAGTTACACCTGTAATTATTTGTATAATTAAACAAAAAGCTAATAAAGAACCAAAATTTCAGAAGTAACTTAAATTAGATGGTTGTGGTGAATCTATAGTATAAGAATTAACCATTTTTAATAAAGGATGACTTTTAAAAATACGCATTTTATATTATATTATTTATTTTGTTTTTATTTTTATTTGATATAATACAATATTATATTTAGAATATATTAATTATTTAATTCTAGTAATTAGTTTAATACAAAGATATATAATCTTATTATTATATATTTTTATTTAATATAATAATAACTACTAGTAGTCTTTATTCACACCTCCTTATTTTAGACTTTATTTTATTTGAATTAGCCTTATTTAGACTTTATTTGTTTAATAATAATAAATATATTTTATATTATTATAATTATTATTTATTTAATTATATTGAGTATTTTGTATATATTTTATATAATTATAATTTACTTATAAAAAGACGTGTTATAAATAATTGTAATCTACTAGGTAATATATACTTTGAAAAAATGTATAACATTAATATTAGCAATATGAAAGCAAATATTACTTGATTTATAAAGAAAAAAGGTACTAATTGTGGCATTTTGTTAATTACTATTTAATATATCTAGATACTGACAATATATTATTTAATAATATATTGTTTGTGTATCGTAATTTAATTAAAAATAAAGGTTTTAAAAGTATAATATAATATTTTTAGTATTATATGAATATATATTTATATATATTAATATCCAGAATATATAAGAGATGTTACAGAATAATGTAGTCCATCTAATATAGGAACTGGATATACCCCAAATATAACTACAAATACAGTTAGCGTAAATAAAACAAAGAATTCACGTTTATTTAAATCTTGTACACTAACTTGAAATCATTTTGATAATGATCCTCCAAATGCTATACGATTAAACATAAATATAGTATAACCAGCTGAAAATACAATTGAACTACTAGCAATAACACCTAATAAAGGTAATCTTTCAAATATACCATATAAAGACATAAATTCACCTACAAAATTTAAAGTAAGAGGAACACCACAGTTTCCTAATGATAATATAAAAAATAAAATAGAAAATAAAGGCATTATTTGAGTTATACCCCTATAAAAAGTAATTAATCTAGTAGATGATCTATCATATAAAATACCTCCAGCACAAATAAATAAACCAGAAGATACAAAACCGTGAGCTAAACCTAAAATGATACCACCTTCTATACCTTGAATAGTATTACTAAATACACCCAAAAGATATACAGCTGCATGAGATACAGAAGAATAAGCAATAAGTTCTTTAACATCAATAGTTCTTAAAGTACTAAAACTAGCATATATTATAGTTATAACACCTATAAGATATACTATATAAGTATAATCTAAAGAAGCTTTAGGTAATAAAGGTAAAATTAATCTAAGTATACCATATAAACTTAATTTTAAAACTATAGCGGCTAAAATAATACTACCACCTAATGGTGATTCAACATGAGCTTTCAAAAGCCATGTATTTAAGAAAATAGTAGGTGTCTTAACAGCAAAAGCTATAAATATACCATAAAATAAAAATAATTGTGTTAAGTAATTAAAATTAGTTTTATATAAAGCATCAAAATCTGTACTTCCCATTATAGAAGACATTGTAAGAATAGATAACAATAAAAATAAAGATCCTAATAATGTATACAAAAATAAATAAAAACTAGCTCTTACTCTATTACTAGAACCAAATAATCCTATTAATATAAATAAAGGAGGTAATATACTTTCAAAAAATATATAAAATAATAATATATCTAAAACTAAGAAAACAGCTAATAATAAAGTTTCTAACAATAAAATTATTATTAAATATGATCTAATATTTTCAGTAATTGAAGTTCAATTAGATAGTAATGAAATTGGTATAATTATGGTTGTTAATAATACAAAATATATAGATAAACCATCTAGACCTAAATAAATTTCAAAAGAACTTATTTGATGATACTCTTGTACAAATTGAAATTGATTAGAACTAAAATCAAACAATATAAATATAATTAAAGAAACAAATAAATTAAATATCGATGTTGTTAAAGCAATAAATTTAAATTGTCTTATTTTTTTTTTATCTAAAGGATCATAAAACGTACTCATAGAAATAACAAATATACCAATTACAGGTATTAATAATAATAAGAAAAGCAACATATTATATGTATATAAATATATATAATAAATATTAATATATATATATTAATTATTTCCCACACCCTTCACCTTATTTACTTATCTCATATTTTCTCCTCTTTACCTATTTATCTAACATTAATATAACCCCATTAAATAGGCTATATTAATAATGTTTTAATTATTTTGTAACACCACATATATTTATATGGTTTTAGGTTTTTAGGTTATTATATAAATCATATATATATGATAAGAATATTATTTCTTAATTTATAAATATAATGTTAAAATAACATTATATTTGTAGGTAATATATCAAAACTATATATTATACAAGGTATTAATATAATAAAAGCTATTACTAAAGGTAATAATACAATTCAACAATATGACATTAACTGATCAAAACGTATCCTTGGAAAAGAAGCTCTAACTCATATAAAAACGAATATCATAATACAAGTTTTTAATCCTAGAATTAGACCATATAATATACCCTCTATTAATGGATTAGACATAAAATTATCATTATTTGTATTATAAATAATATCAATATAAAAATCAATATCAATATATTGTAATATATTTATTAAAAATTTCAAATCTACAAGATAACCACCTAAATATAATACACTAGTTAATATACAAATTAAAATTATACTAGCATACTCAGCTAAAAAGAAAAATACAAAAATAACTGCAGCATGTTCTGTCATAAAACCACTAACAAGTTCTGATTCAGCTTCAGCTAAATCAAAAGGAGCTCTATTGGTTTCAGCTACAGAACCTAGAAAAAAAATAACAAATATAGGAAATAATGGAATTAAAAATCAAATAGCTCTTTGTGATTCAATATTTACAGTTAAACTTAAACTACCTGTTAATAAAATAACTATTAATATAGCAGAACTTAAAATTAACTCATAACTAATTAATTGAGCTGTACTTCTAAGTGAACCTAAAAAAGCATATTTAGAATTAGCAGACCAACCAGCTAATAATATACCATATGTAGATAATGAAGATACTGCTAACATATAAAGTATACCTAAATTAAAATCAGTTATAGCTAAACCAGGCCCATATGGTATAACTGCATAACCAAATAGTGAAAAAATTAAAGTTATTATTGGACCAAGAAAAAATAGTATTAAATTAGCTTGTGTTGGAGATACATATTCTTTTAAAAGAAGCTTTAAAGCATCAGCAAATGCTTGTAAAAGACCATAGTATCCTACAATGTTAGGCCCTATTCTTCTTTGCATACTAGCCATTGTTTTTCTTTCAGCTATAGTTACAAAAGCTACAGTTAATAAAATAGGTACTATTACTAATATAACTTCTATAATTGAAATTAATGTGGGTATATATAACATGTATTAATGATTTAAATATTTGTTTTTCTTAAAAACAAAAATAAAGCTAAATTAAATGCATTATATGATAATATCATATATTAAATATGTATATAAATAGGATATTATAAATTATTTTTCTAAAGAAAAAAATTTAAGAATTGTATTTAATACTATAAATTATATAGTATTAAATTTAATATTAAAATATTACTTATTATTATTACTGTTATACTAAATGACATTACAAAAAAAATAGTAGTAAAATATATTTATATATATTTTATACATGTCATTAAAATTAAATTGTTTTTAATTTGTTTTATATATAATCCACCTTTTTATAAAGAAAGATGAATTTTAAGTTTTAATATATTTTATATTAAAACAACCTAGTATACTATATATCGTAGATATTTTATTAAAATAAAAAGATTTATAATTTTAAAAATATATATATATGTATTTTATAAATTATAATATAATTTATAAATATTAAACAACATATAATAATAAGAAAGCCATCATTAAAGCGAATAATCCTGTGGCTTCTGCAAAAGCAAAACCTAAAATAGCATATGCAAATAATTGTCCTTTTAATGAAGGGTTTCTAGCTACACCAAGTATTAAAGCCCCAAATACTACACCTATACCCACACCGGCTCCTATTAAACCTGTTGTTGCTAAACCTGTACCTATTATTTTTGCAGCTTGTATCATTTTTTATAAAAAGTATTATTAATAATTTATTTCTAGTAATTGTTAACCTTGAATTACTTTAATCTAGATAGTTATTTAACTTATTCTGTATTATATTGCATTTAAAGTTTATAATGAAATTTAGAGGGTATAATACCCTTTTATTTTTTTTAATTTTATTTTTTATTACATATTTATATGTTTCTTGTATAGCTAAATTTTTGAAAAATTGATCTAATTGATTTAGATTTTTAACAAAACTTAGTCTACCTAAAGATAACGTCATACTAATAATTATTATTATTTCTATTAATAATATATTAGTATAACTATGGTAATTTATTATTTTTTATTAATAAAGTTTTTATTTTTTGATACATCATCAAAAGTCTTTAAATTAGGACTACGAATAGATTCTACGCTTATTAGTGTAATAGATCTTAATAACCCACAAAAAATAATAAATATAAGTGAAAAGTCGGGAACATAACCTATATTACTTAAGTAATATTTAAAACAAAAAATAATAATACCAGATATTAATAAAGCAATTAATCTATTAAAATTAATAGGCTTTTTTATTAATATTGTTAAAAATCTAAATTTATTCATGGTTTATATTTATATTTATATTAATAATAAAATATCTTATACTAATCTATAACAAGGATATGGAGGAATTGAACCCCATATTTAAGATCTGCAATCAAAATGCAGTACCTACTGCTACATATCCCTTAAAAAATATATATATATATATATAACAAATTATAGCTATATATTTATTTTCACCTTTACTTATATAATTAAAATTATATTATTACATAGATGAATTAGATCTAGAAAAACCTTATATAGAAGATACAATTTTAGGTGATTCACTAGTTTCTGGAAAATAAGGTCTATTCAATTGATCTTTATATAAACCATTAAATGTATCGCTTCATTTTTTATTAACACGCAAATAAGCCTCCCTTTTGTTTGCTGTATCCATTAGCATTTCAGGATTATATTCTCTACCTAAGTTTTTATTAATATCAATAAGTTGTTTAACACAATTTTGTTGTGTAGTTCGTACTGAATATGAAGGACTTTGTTGTCAAAAAGTATCACCATGTTTTTTTCATTGTTCTAAACCCCGTTGAGCATCATAAAGCTCTTTTAATTTATGCTGCGCTATATTAGATTTTTTATCTAGAAAATCTAAATTAACTTCTTTTAATATAGGTTCTGTTTTATAAAGATCTAAACGCTTATTTTGAAAAAATTGTATTCACTCTAATTTTTCAGCTAATGTATAACACATATCTTCTACATCAGAAGTGACTGTCCCTGGTATAGGTTTAAATCCAGGTGTTCATTGGTTTCACTTATTATCCGGATTAGCTTGACCAATTATAGGTACCTTTTGAAATTCCTCTATTTTTTCTCTATCCATATAGAATATATGTAAATTTTTAAATTCTTTACTATTGTCATTTTTATTAAAAAAGTTTATATCATTTACCTTATTTTCTAAATACATAACTATATTAGAATCATCGCTTAAATTATTTAATATAGTTTTAATACCTTTAAAAAAATAAAATAATATAAATGATATATTAGGGGGATAACCTAAATAAAGTAAAATATATCTAACAATAAAAATTAATAAAGAAGTTATTAAAATAGCAATAATGTTTTTTTTATCAAAGAATTTATATTTAATATTATTTAATAATATTGTTAAATCAAAACTACTATATTGAGATCAATGTACATAATAACATGATTTAGTAGGAGGAGTTGGAATATTAATAACAGGTAGTTTATTTTTAGTTATACTAAATAAACCAAATAAAATTAATAATAATAAACTATTATTAACTAAAGAAAGATAAGGTGTTAATATATAAAAAATTAGCCCAATTAAAATATATAAAGCGTAAAATGTTATAACACCAGTATCTAAACTAGCAATATTTTTACTTATATTAAGTAATCCCCTTTCCAAACCATAAGGTCCTAACAATTCAATAGAACCTTTATCTATAACTTTAGTTGTTTGACCACCTAATTTTAAAATAACACCAGTAATATATTTATTATAAAAAAGTTCAATTAAGAAACGCTGATTAAAAAAACTAAATATATTATAACCAAGATTCGAAAATTTAAATTTTAAAAGTAATTTTGGTAAAAATTCTGATAAAACTATAGATAATATACTTAATGATATAGTAAATATTAAAGGTAACAATTTAAAAATAGTAGTAACAGCAAATTCAGTATCAAGCATTATTTCATGTGAAGGATGAATAAATAAACTATTATCTGAAAAAAAATTAGAACCTAATCCTATAAAAATATCTTTAGAAATATAACCAAAGAATATAGAGAAAACAGCTAAAATAATTAAAGGTAAACTCATATAAATATCACCTTCATGAGCTTGTTTATAATTAATTAATGGTCCATTAGGATTAGTTAAAAAAGTTAAATATAAAACTTTAACTGAATATAATGTAGTAAACATAGCACCAATAGTAGCTATGAAATAAACAACAGTACTAGAAAAATAAAATTGACCATATGCTGATTCAAGTATAAAATCTTTAGAATAAAATCCAGTCATGAAAGGGAAAGCAACTAAACTAAGAGAAGCTATTAGCATAACTGAATATGTTAAAGGTAAAAATGATCTTAATCCACCATATTTTCTAAAATCTTGATTGTCAGCCACAGCGTGTATTACAGCACCAGCACCTAAGAAAAGAAGACCTTTATAGAAAGCATGATTAACCAAATGGAATAAAGCAATATTATATGATGATAAACCTACAGCTATTATCATCATACCTAATTGACTCATAGTAGAATAAGCTATAACTTTTTTAATATCTTGTTGAAATAAACCTATAAGAGAACTGAATATAGTAGTAATAGCTCCTACTCATAAACATAATATTAAAACTGTAGAACTATATTCTATTAAAGGAGATGTTCTCATTAATAAATATACACCAGCTGTTACCATAGTAGCTGCGTGTATTAATGCAGAAACAGGTGTAGGACCTTCCATAGCCATAGGTAATCAAACATGTAATCCGACTTGAGAACTTTTAGCCATAGCACCTATTAATAAACATATACCAATTATAGTAACAATATTTTCATTAATATATGGTGCTAATGAAAATACTGTAGAATAATCTATATTACCAAAAGATCATAATATAGCAAACATACCTATTGTTAAAAAGCAATCACCAACCCTGTTTGTTAAAAAAGCAGACATAGAACTTTGATTTGCAGCTAATCTCGTAAATCAAAAACTTACTAAAAGATATGAACAAATTCCTACTCCTTCTCAACCAACAAACATCAATAAGAAATTATTAGCTGTAACAAGTATTATCATCATAAAAGTAAATAAACTTAAATAGCTAAAAAATCTTTGATTATGTGGATCATTACTCATATATCCTATTGAATATACATGTACTAAAGAAGATACTATTAATACAGGTATTAACATAGATACTGTTAAAGAATCAAAATAAAAACCTCATAGTACATTAAGTGATTCTGAATCTATTCACCGAAATAATTGTATTGATACAGGTATATTATTTAAACCTACTTCAATAAAAGCCAATATGGCCATTAATGTAGTTGCTATTACAGAACTACATGTTATTATTTGTGCTCCAAAAACTCCAATTTTTCTACCAAAAAATCCCGAAATGATAGATCCTAATAAAGGTAAGACAATTATAGCTAAATACATTATTTATATTCTATTGTAATATTTCCTCTTAATCTATAATAAGCTACTAAAATACCTAGACCTATAGCTGATTCTGCACCAGCTATTGCTATAATATATATAGCAAATGTTTGACCTAATATATCATCAAAGCTAAGTGAACTTATCAATATTAAAATTGTTATAGATAACAACATTATTTCTATAGAAATAAGCATTAATATTATATTTTTTCTATTTAGTACAAAACCTAAAATTCCTATTAAAAAAAGTATTAACGTTAAATTCATTTTTTTTTGTTTTTTTTGCTTAATTATAATCATAACTACATAATATATATGCATATATGTGATGAAATCTTATATTTTTTAAAAAAACTGAAAATAACCAAAAATATAAGATAATATCGTGGAAAGCAATATAAGAAGAAGCATTAACTAAATTAATACATAACTAGTTAACTAAATAGTTTAATACCTATTTTTATTACAATAATAAAAGCAATAGTTATATATATATATATATATTTACATAATATTATACTATATTATTGTTCAGATAATCATGATAAAAATTTTTCAATAGAAACTGATTCTATTACAATAGGCATAGAACTATGTAATACACCACATATTTCAGAACATTGTCCATAAAATACACCTTCTCTATTTATAAACACAGAAGTTTGATTCAAACGCCCAGGATAAGCATCAGATTTAATACCTAAGGCAGGACAAGCAAAACTATGTATGACATCTGCAGCAGTAACAATAAATCTAATATCTGTTAATTCAGGAAGAATAACTCTATTGTCTACTTCTAACATTCTTAAAGCTCCATCATCTAAATCAGATTCTGGTATTAAATATGAATCAAATTCAATAAATTCATCATCATTGTTCAAGAAATCTGGATATTGATAACTTCAATATCATTGGTGTCCTTCAGCTAATATTGACATAGCTGGATCATTTCCTTCATCCATTAAAAATAATAATTTAAAAGATGGGAAAGCAATAAGTATTAAAATTAAGGCAGGTGTAATAGTTCAAATTAATTCAATTAAAGTACCATGATTTAAATATTTATGTGATATAGGTGATTTTGTAAAAATAAAATTTAACATTATTGAAATTATTATTCAACCTACACCAAATAATATTATAAATAAATAAAACATTATATTATCATGTAATTCTACTAATCCCTCCATTTGTGGTGATGCACTATCTTGAAAATATAAACCTCATGGTTTTGGTGCATCACAATAATCATATATATATTTGGATAATAAAGTAAGCATTAGAAAAAAAAAGTATAAATGAGTTGTATTGTTGCGTGTAAATTAGATTATGTAAAATAAAATTATTATGTATAATACTCGAGTAATATTACTTCATTTAAAAATGAAGTTTAAAACGATATTTATGTTTAATAAAATTTATACTTTAATAGCTAAATTAATATTATTATCTATAGACAATTTAACATAAACTTTTAAGATACCTACTGTAGTAAGTTTTTTATTATAGCTAAAATTGATCAGATTGATTTAAATTTTTAACAATCTACCTAAAGATAATATATTAAACATAATTAATTTTAACAATTGTTAAAATTAGTAACTAAAGGACAGTATTTTATATCGAAATTTTAATAGATAGTTTAATTTATACTATCTAACCTATTATTCCCTCTATTTAACTATATATATATATATATACATTTATAGTTAAATTCAGTACCTATTATAATATATCTTATTTGTTATATAAAGATTGAAGATAAGTATATATATCTTTGATTTTATTTTCATAGTTATATACATTATTTATATCTGTATTTTGTCTTGAACTAATTTTTAAAGCACCTTTACCTAATTCAAAAACAAATCCAATAGTAAGAATTACTAATAAAATAATAACAATAATTAAACCATATATAGAATTAATATAAGCACTAACTATATAAGGATAAATTAATAAAATTTCTAAATCAAAAAGTAAAAATAATAAACCATAAATGAAGAAAGAAATATGAAACTGAGTTCTATTTTGATGAAGGAATGAATAGAAACCACACTCAAAAGGTGATGATTTTTCATGATAAGGATTATGAGGAGCAAATATTAAATTTACAGCTAATAAAATAAAAGCCAATAAAGGAATAAATATAAAAAAAAAAGTTGTACTAGTCATTTAAGGATTAAATAGTATTAATGCTAATATATTAGCCATACTTAATCATTCCTGAGGTATAAATATAAACAATAATATTATTAAAGTTAAAATAGATATAGTAATAGTTAAAGAACTTGATAAAAAAATGTGCTCAATTTTATATATTACATGTTCAACATGTGTATTTTTATAAGAAATATTACCAAAATATCTACAATACATTAACATTATATTCTTTTTATAATCAGATTTGTCAAAAAATACTTGTTTTATAATACCTAAATAATAAACAGCACTAATAACACTAGTTAATATAGCTACTAAAACTATAAAGATATAACCATTATCTAAAGCGGCAGATAAAACCATTTGTTTAGCAAAAAATCCTATAAGAGGAGGTATACCAACAAAAGAAAATATAGTTATAGTTAAACTTAAAGCTAATATAGGATTTACAAAAAAATAACCTTTTAATTGACTAATTAGTTGTATAGGTGATAAATTTTTATCTATTAATTTATTAAATTCTTTATCATCTTTATTGTCATTAACATAATAAAATATAGAAAATCCAATAGTGACTAGTATAACAAATGCATTCAAATTAGAAATAGTATATTGCATTAAATAAAAAATAAATGCTTGTATTGATTCTATACTATTAATACTTAAAGCTAATAATATAAAACCCACGTGTGATATTGTACTATAGGCAAATAATCTTTTTATTCTAAATTGAGTTAAACCAACTATTGTACCTATTATTAAAGATAATAAAGAACTTAATAATAAACCAGAAGTTCAACTAAACTGAAATGCAAATAATGAATTGCTAGTATAATGAACTAATTCTAATAAAAATATAAATATTGATATTTTAGCAATTATTGCTACAAATGTTGTTACTATTGTAGGTATAGCATCATAAACATAAGGAGATCAAAAATGAAAAGGTGCAGCAGAAATTTTAAATAAAAATCCTATAGACATTATAAGCAGAGAAAAATTAATATAATAAGGTTTATATCAATATAAAATATTGCTAGTATTATCGTTAAACATATCAGATAAACTAGTTATTACATATAAACCATCTAGATTAGTAGTACCTGAATTTGCATATAACAAACATATACCTAAAAGTATGAAACAAGAAGATAAACTACCTAATAAAAAATAAGTAAGACCAGCTGATGTAGCTAACTCAGAATTTCTATATAACGTAGATAAAAGATATAAACCATAACTTTGTAATTCTATAGATAGAAAAATAGAAACTAAATCACTAGTAGATATTAAAAATGTAGCACCTGTTGTTATAAATAATAATATTAATGAATATTCTATAATTGTAAATTGTTCTCCCATTTTATTTTGGACCATATAATTATAAAAATTATATCTATAAAATAATAGTTTATTTATTGAAGAATGTTCAGGTATTAATAATTTTCTAGGATAAAAACTAGTTAGTTGCAAAATAGCCGCACTTATCAAAAATATAAATATGTGAAATATTTGTGTATTAGATGTTATGTGGAATAAGCCTCCATATAAACCTATTCCATTGTCTATATATTTAATATATAAACTTACTAATCCTAGTAAAGAAGAATAAAGTAAAATTATGATGGCTACCCTAGAATAAAGTATTGATTTATCTCGTCTTAAAGTGACTGCATTAGATAATAGTAAGGATAATATTGATAGGATTAGCATAAGCCAGGAGAGAAAATCGAATTCTCATTATTAATGTATGAAATTAAAGTTTTAACCTTTAAACTATCCTAGCAATATAAATAAACATAATTTCATTTTTATGCTATTAATATATAGGGTGGATACCCTGATTTGAACAGGGAGCATATTGTGCCACATACAATTGTTCTACCTATTGAACTATATCCATCTTAAAAATATATATATTTATACTAGTATAATATAATTTATTTTATTAATAATTTTATGTTGGAGTGATTCGAACACTCAATTTTAAATACCAAAAATTTAGGACTTACCATTTAGTCTACAACATATTAACATTAATAAATATATATATATAGGTGACAAGACTCGAACTTGTAGGGTTAAAACCATTCCATCCTAAGTGGAACCTGGTTACCAAATTTCAGCACACCCATTAATCTATAATAATATATTATGAATATATAATAATATATTATGAATATATAATAATAGTAATATAAAATGCTCGAGATAAGATTTGAACTTATAACCTAAACATCTTCAGAGTTCCGCTCTACCAGGTTGAGCTTCTCGAGCTTATATAAGTGTATATTAAGAAAAATGGAGAAATTAGGACTCGATCCTAAATTAACGATATGCAAAATCGCAGTTTTACCAATTAAACTATATCCCCTTATAAACATTATATATAGATATAGATATTATTCTTATACTATTATAGTGAATTTTAATTAAAATTATGGTTTTTGAGATATTTTGCTATATGATGTTTACCAATAAATTAAAAAGCTTTTCTTGCAGATCCAAATAATAATACTTGTATTATTATTTGTAACTATAACATGATATACTTGAACACTATTAGCCACTTTGCTTCCTCAGTATGATTACGGCTTAATTTAGATGCACACATAAGCTGAATAGTTGTTTCACTATGTTTAAACCCTGTAAGAAATCTAGCAATTTTCAAAATGTTATATGTAAGATTCAAATTATAAAAATAACAATATTATTTTGATAATTTGAACAGAAAAAGTACAATATTATAAAATATCTAATCATATTTTATTAATGCTTTATAAATCAT
>Ga0307507_10006800_pt1 | contig 17139 bp, 17 predicted proteins | sample 7_EM_MG_FD_207223 | JGI IMG/M metagenome (GOLD analysis project Ga0307507, IMG submission 207223) | Populus trichocarpa ectomycorrhiza microbial communities from riparian zone in the Pacific Northwest, United States - 7_EM | ecosystem: Host-associated > Plants > Roots > Unclassified | place...
CATCAAAATACACAACCATAAATTTATTTATAAATTCATGCAACACATGATTCATTAGCTTCATAAACATACTAGGTGTATTTTGTAAGTCCAAATTACATAACTAACCATTCATGCAAACCATACTTAGTCTTAAATGTAGTTTTTTATTTATCCACTACTTTCATTCTAATATGATGGTACCCACTTTTCAAATCAATTTTAGAGAAAATACATGATCCGTATAACTCATTTAGCAAGTCATCAAGCTTAAGAATATGATAATACAAAAATAAAAAAAATTCTTTCTTAAGCCTGGGCCAAAGATAATGTTGTCATGTCTCCAACATTCTCACCAAGGTATAAAGCTCATTGTCATATGTAAGGTAGCTCAATGCTACCCTGTTGAGCGTTTCACTAAAATAAGCAGTGTGCCTTTTATTCTACATTAACATGGCTTCAATACCTATAGTTGAAGCATCACATTCAATCTCGAAAGCCTTTTTAAAGTATGGCAAAGCTAAAACATGAGCAATATATAATTTATCTATTTATAAGTTAAAAACCATATCTTGTTGATCACCCCATTTAAAACTAATATAATTTTTCACTATCTTAATTAATGGTGTAGCTATGGTACTAAAATCCTTCACAAAACATCTATAAAAACTAGTTAGATCATGGAAACTCTTTAACTCAGTTATAGATTTAGTTGTAAGCCAATTTTGGATGGCCTTAACCTTGTCTTCATCTATCTTGACACCTTGTGCAGTTACAACATTTCTAAGAAACACAATTTCCACGCAAAAGGTACACTTCTTAAGATTAACATATAATTACTCATTATGCAATACATTAAGTACACTACACAAATGATTAAGATTCTCATTCATGTTCTTGTTATAGATTAGGATGTCATCAAAATACACAACCATAAATTTATTTATAAATTCATGCAACACATGATTCATTAGCTTCATAAACATACTAGGTGTATTTTGTAAGTCCAAATTACATAACTAACCATTCATGCAAACCATGCTTAGTCTTAAATGTAGTTTTTCATTTATCCACTACTTTCATTCTAATATGATGGTACCCACTTTTCAAATCAATTTTAGAGAAAATACATGATCCATATAACTCATTTAGCATGTCATCAAGCTTAAGAATATGATGTTTATACTTTATTGTTATGTCGTTGATGGTTCGATAATCAACACACATCCTCCATATTCCATCATTCTTAAACACAAGTAACACTAGTACAACACAAGGCTCATACTCTTATAAATATACCCCTTTATCATTAGCTCCTGACTAGTATTCAATAATAACTCAAGATACTTCCTTCTCATTTCGGACCCCTTTTCCCACGTTACTTCTTCGATTTGTGAACTTCTTCATAACACTTTAATCATAGGAATTTTTTTTATTTCTTAGTTCTTTCTGAATATAATCCAACACCTTAACTAGTTTTGCTTCTAGATTCAAGTCTTCTACAACCTTTAAAGGAACTTGTGGTAGTACTCGAGATGGATCCACTTAAGCTTTTCTTGACATCGAAACATGAAATACGTCATGGATCTTATTCAGATGTGGGGGCAAAGCCAATCTTTAAGCCACCGGTCTAATCCTTTCGATGACTTCGTAGGGACCAATATATCTTGGGGCTAATTTCCTCTTCATACCAAATCTTAACATGTGTTTTCAAGGAGCAACCTTCAAGTATACTCGATCACCCACAATAAACTCAAAAGGTCTTTTTCGAATATCTGCATAGCTCTTATGTCTATCTTGAGCTGCTTTCATTTTTTTTTTTATGATTTTCACTTTTCTATGGTGATTTGAACAATCTCTGGTCCATATAACTTCTTGCCCCCTACCTCTTCCCGATATATTGGCGTTCGACATTTTCTTCCATATAAGGCTTCATACGGAGCCATCCCCACAGTTGTTTGGTAGCCATTATTATACGTAAACTTTACCAATGGTAAGTGATCCTTCTAGTTACCCCTAAATTCTAATATGCAAGCCCTCAGTAAATATTCCAAGTTCTGAATTGTCCTTTCTATCTGCCTATCAGTTTGAGGGTGAAAGGTTGTACTTAAATTCAATCTTGTCCCTAAAGCCCGTTGTATGCTTGGCCACAATCGAAAGGTGAATTTAAGATCCCAATCTGATACTATAGACACTGGCACTTCATGCAATTTTATTACTTCATTTACATGCAATTTAGCCAGCTTATCAACCGAATATGTCGTTCTCATAGGCAAGAAGATAGCAGACTTGGTCAATCTATCCACTATGACCCAAATAACATTATTGCCTCTTTTCCCTTTAGGCAGGCCTGATACAAATTCCATAAAGATGTCTTCTCACTTCCGTTGGGATATCAATAATGGTTGTAAAGACCATGTTGGCTTCTGGTGCTCCACCTTTAATTGCTGGCATACACCACACATGACCACTTATTCAACTACTTCTTTTTTTATATTTGGCCACCAGTAGTATTCCTTTAAATCCTGATACATTTTAGTACTCCTGGGACGAGTCGCAAATCTAGACTCATGTGCTTCTTGCAGCACTTCTCTCTTTAGTGTTTCATCATCAGCTAAATACATTCGTTTTCCAAACGCTATCATTCCATCCTCCAGGATTTGGAAGGAAGTCCCAGCCCCTGACTTCACTTTGTTCCTTATTTTGTCGTCTCTGTCATCATTTTATTGTGCTTTTAATACTTTATCTCGGAGTATTGACCTTACTCACAATTGAGCTAATAAAGAACTTGCGAGTCCAACTTCTACCTTAGCATTTATCTTCCTCAACTCAAACAATTCTCTTTCATCATTGTCATCCAACTCAACCTCTATCATCTTATTTTTTACGGCTAAGGGCATCTGCAACCACATTTGCTTTTACCCGGATGATATTCTATTACACAATCATAATCCTTAATTAACTCTACCCAATGTCTTTGTCACATATTCAATTCATTTTGCGTCAACAGATACCTCAAACTCTTATGATTGGTAAATATTTGAACTTGGGATCCATACAAAAAATGCCACCATACTCTAAGAGCAAATACAACAACTACCAATTCTAAATCATGCATTGGATAATTAATCTCATGAGTTTTCAGTTGTCTAGAGGCATAGGTAATTACCTTACCGTGCTGCATCAAAACACAACCCAATCCTTTACTTGAAGCATCACTATAAACTACAAATCCTTCAGTCTGGAAGGGCTAACACAAGTGTTGTTGTTAGTCTCTTTTTCAGCTCCTGAAAACTTTGTTCACACTCATCGATCCATTCTCATTTTGTCTTTCTTCGCGTCATTCGAGTCATTGGGATAGCTATAGTGGATAACTCTTCAATAAATCTCCTGTAATATCTTGTCAATCCAAGAAAACTATGAATCTTAGTCACATTCATAGGTCTCTCCCATTTCAATACCGCTTCAACCTTTCTAGGATCTACTAGTATTCCTTCAACCAATATAACATATCCTAGAAAAACTACTTTCAACCACAACTCACACTTACTTAATTTGGCATACAATTGATACTCCCTTAAGGTTGATAACATTGGTCTCAAATGTTGTTCATGTTCCAAATACGAATTGGAATAGACCAAGATGTCATATATGAACACTACCATAAATTTATCTAGATAAGGTCAAAAAACCCGATTCATTAAGTCCATAAACATTGCTGGTGTATTTGTTAACCCAAATGGCATTACTAGAAACTCTAATGCCCATACCGAGTCATAAATGCAGTCTTTGCTATATCTTGTTCCTTTATTCTTAATTGATAATACTCGGATCTGAGATCTATCTTCGAAAATACCTTAGCTCCCTTAAGTTGATCAAACAAATCATCTATCTATGGGAGTGGATATTTATTTTTTACTGTTACTCTGTTTAATTGTCTATAATCAATACAGAGTCTAAGAATCCCATCTTTTTTCTTCACAAATAATATTGAAGCTCCCCAAGGTGAATTACTTGGACGGATAAATCCTTTATCCAGTAATTCTTATAGCTGAATCTTCAACTCGGCTAATTCGACAAGCGTCATTCTATATGGTGATTAAGCAACAGGTGTTGTCTTGGGTAGTACATCAATGGAAACTTCCACTTCCCTATTTGGTGGTAACCTCGGTAATTCATCTGGGAACATGTCTAGAAATTCTCTCACTATAAGGATGTTTGTCAACTCTCTAATTTTGTCCTTCGAATCCAACACATAGGCAATGTAAGCTTCACATCCCTTTTAACCATCTTTCTTGCAGTCATAACTGAGATGATGCAATTCGGTATAACATTTCTTTTCCCTCTAATATCACTCTCCTCTCATTCGGTCCTTGGAGAGTCACCATTTTCATGAAACAGTCCATTTGAGCCTTATATAAACTTAACCAATCCATACCTAGTATCACTTCAAAATCCTGTAATTTTAGGGAAATTAAATCTACTCCCAACTCGAGCCCATCTATACTAATCCCAACTCCCTTGTAGATATATTAATGACTATAACTTCACATAGAGGAGTACTTATCGTAAATCCTTTTTTTACCCTGCTAGGTCTTTTTCCTATTTTTTCCATAATTTTATTAGCCACAAATGAAAGTGTAGCCCTAGGATCAATCAATGCATGTACATACAATGAGTTTAACTATAAAGTACCTGTTACTATGTTTGGGGTAACTCTGACCTCCTCTTGTGTCATATGAAATACTCTACCTTGGGTCCTGTCACCCTGCACCCTAGGCGTCTCTATTTCCACTTGCCCTTGACTGTGCTAGTCTACCCAATTTATCCATAGTGATAGATTGCTGCTGGCTTGGGGTTTGTTGCCTCTATCCTTATATGAACTCAGCTCTCCGTGGACAATCCCTACAGATATATCCCTATCCTCCACGGTAGTAACATCCTTTGCCTAAATAAAAGCAATCACGCCATCTATGCCCCTCAGCTCTGCAAATATAGCATTGTCCTGGTGACACTAAACAATCCCTCAGATGTCTCTGCTCACATCGGACACAATAAGGATAAGATAATGTATTTAGTCCTAATGCCCCTCCAACAGAGCCTCCCTAAGAAGGTGGTTGTCTACTAGCAGTCCCAACACTAGTACTCTGAATAGGCCTAGACACTGCTCCTCTCTTCCTCTTAAACTAGATGAACTATCCCTTACGTTTTTTAGAATGGAAAGGTCTATTTGAGGAAAAATTGATATCCTTTCTTTTACCCACCTCTACCTGACTTTGCTACCCTTCAACTATACATATCTTAAGAGCCTGTTTTGCCTCTATAAGTTATCTAGTTATCCCAAATTTAAGTGTTATTAAGCCATGTCTTAAATCATGGCGTAATTCATCCCGCAGTCTGTCAATCATGTATTGTTCGGTGGGAACAAACTATGGAGCAAACATAGAGAGATCATGAAATCTCTTTTCATACTCAAGTATTGTCATACCCTCCTGCCTCAAAGCTAGAAACTCCTGCTCCTTCATCTTCCGATGATATGATGAATAAAACTAGTTCTCAAACTGAACTCCAAATTCAGCCCATGTCCAAGACCCCACAGGCCTCCTAGATCGCACTATATCCCACCAAGATCGTGCCTGATAGTGAGTGGCACAATTTACTCGTAAATCCTCTGTTACCCGAATCTACTTCATAATCTCATCTATTGTACGTAGCCATCTACCTGCTATCTCAGCATCAGGCTCTCCTGAAAATGAATCACATCCCAACTCTTGTATACTCTTCACTACCCGAACCAGTGTAACCACATTGTCCACCGGTGTAGGGGCAACTTACGGTACCTTTGTTGTTAATGCCACTAGAGGTGTCGGTACTGGTACATAAGGTATCATCTTTGTTACAGCTCTCACAATCTGGGCTATAAATACCGAATCAGAATATGGTGCAGGGGTTGTAACTGGCACTACTATTATTAGAGGAGGCACCTCTCTTAGATGAGGTGCTACAGGTATGTGAGAGGTTGAATCCTCTAAAGAATCCTCTCTCTCTCTCTCTTGATGATCTAATCCGGGATCTTGACATCGTTCCCATGCTAGAGAGCGATCCATCATCTCACCTTGCCTTATGTGCACCACCCTGAACCAATTTGATACATATCATATTCTAATTCAATTCCTAAACCCAGACCAGAGCTCTGATACCATCTATAACAACCCTAAAATTTATGTTCAAAATAAAGAGCAAGGACATAATAATTCAGTTAAGATTAGGGTATTTTTTTTCTTGCAATCAATCAAAAATCCGGCAGAGTTTCATCTATATTTTTAGGTACTAAGTTATCAACTCTTCTTCCATAATTCCCAATTATCAAATTTCATACTCATCTTATCATCCAGGACTTCCTCTTCTCATTACATCATAATTTCTCAATAATCAAATTCACACATATTTAAACAATTCAATATCACACATTTACATAGATGTAATTCAATAAATTATTCTACAAATTATAACTAAAGTACACTATATAATTCAAAGATTTACAAATAAAGACCATTAACGAAATAATAATTGAAATAAATACATAATTATATAAGAAATTCATAATTAAAATTATACTATATATAAAAAAAAGCTTTCGATAAACTATTGACACATAAATTCTGGAATTTATATTAGCCAACAAAATAATAAATTCATTCATTAAAAAATGGTACCCAACAAAATATAAAAAAACTAATCTACTATTCAATCCGATATGGGGAGGTACCTGAAAATTGATTTGATATGATTATTCGATTAGACGGATGAAATAAAATATCAATAAATTTTTTCTTATTTTCTTTCTTTCTTTTTGAAAATTTACTCATAAAATCATTAAATTAATTTGCTCATCTAATATTATATATTTCAATTAAATTTCAGAATAAACCTTAATTTTTTTTAACATCAACAAAAAATATAATTATTCTTATTGCCCATTAACCCGGGCATCAATTCAACTAATAGGTGGTTAATTTCTCGTCCATTCATTCAATAAGCACTAATTCCATCAATCCATAAAATTAGTTCAACGATTCACTCATTCATCAGGGTACTAATCCCATTAACCAGACAATTAATTTCTCATCATGCCTATTTACCAGGGCACTAATTCCATTAAATCAGGAATTAGTTCAACGATTTGCCCATTCACCAGGGTACTAATCCCATTAACCAGGGAATTAAATTCCTTATTACGCCTATTCACCAGGACACTAATTCCATCAATCCAGGAATTAGTTCAACAATTCACTCATTCATCAGGGTACTAATCCCATTAACCAATGAATTAATTTCTTATTACACCCATTCAAATGAAATCGTCAGCGCACATAGGCTACTCCTTACTCAGAAATCGTGGACGAGAACTAAGTCATTGTTGACCTAGAAATCATCAACGCAATCCGATTCTACGGCTGATGCTGAAATCATTAACGCACATATACTACTGTAAACACAGAAATTATTGATGAAAATTGAGGCATTACTAACTCAAAAATCATCAACGCAAACTAAGTCATTGTCGATTCAGAAATCGTCAGTGACAAGGTGAGTCATTTCTGGTTTTGCCTTCTCCCTAAGTAATGCATAAGGTTATGCTACACGTTTTCCCTTACATATATTTCAACCTAGCTGAATATAAGCATCACTAACCACACTTCCTTCATCATACATTATTACACAACACAAAAACAACATCTCCGTAAGTACATTTACCAAGGTTTCTCCCAAGTCATCACTTCCAAGACCGGCACCTAGCATTGCTACAACCATATATTCTTACATTCACAATTTTATCTTGGTAATGCACCTACACAACTAATACAATTCTACAACACATAAAGGTTCTATTTTCATTCCATCTCATGTCATTCTAAATGTGTTCATCATGCATAGTTTCCTTCATGATTTTTCCCTCTTCTTTGACCGGACATTGTTGTTTATTTTCTCCCTAGTTTACACATGCAATTCTTTATTTTTATCGCAAGTGTATTCATAACAACATGCTATAATTATAACTTCGTTCACTTGGTTCATAACCATGCAATTTCGCCATTTACATGACAGGTTCAAAGCATTAACTTTAACATAAATTCTTTTTCAGCTCAAAGATCCTTCTAAAGGTTCAACAAGGTCACAATTATGTGCATTACATCCTTCTAACATATTTTCACACCATTTCTTCAAACACATGCATAATTTATGTCATTAACACATGTACAAATTTTTGTTTTAGTTTCACATGATCAAACAACTTTGACAAGGCCATCATCTTTGCATTTCATCACACAAACACATTTTGTCCAACCCTCTTTTAGGTTCATGCATTCAAAATTGTTCATGTTTCTTAGGTAAGGGTCCATGCATGTGTTGTTCATTCATCCTTTGTTCTACTTAGGTTTGTTCATTTATTCAAGATTCCTTGAGTTAAGGTGTAAGAACACTACCCCTTTTATTTTTTAAGTTTTCTTCCCTTCTCTTTTGTCTAAAATCTGGGGTAACAACCAGCTAAGAAAAGGATATTGGTCTTACCTCATGTTTTTAGACAACTTGTGAGCAGGTTTTGGTGGTATGGTTCTTCCCTCAAATCTTGGTTTTCTCTTCTTCTTCCTCTACTGGCTGTAGCCGACCCTTCCAGCTCACTTTCCTTTCATGGTTTTCTCTCCTTTCTTCTAACTCTTTTCTCACCTAGCACCCAAGGAGGTTTGCATGCAGCTAGGGTTTTGTCAAGTTTTCTTTAGGAAAGAGGAAGAGAAGCAAGAGCATGCAGTTGAGCACATGCAGCTGCTGTAGTTAATTTTTGGGAAGAGGAAGGGTCACCTTCTCTCTCTCTCCCTTGCATTTATACCCCTTTTTTAATGAGATGAGGGTGTTTGGGTGCTGGTCAAGGCTGTACTTATCCTTTTTTTTGGGTTATTTTAGGCTAGTTTCTATTCCAATTCTCCTTTAGGATTGGCCAACCCTCCTCCTCCAGGATTTTCTTTAAGGTTGACCGGTTTATATCCTTTAATTCTTCCTAATTTTTGTCGGCCAAAGACTAAATTTTTTATCGGGTTTTACAAAACACATGGATTCTTTAGCGCACACAACCACCGTTGACTCATAAATCGTCAATGAAAACTGAGTCGCTTATGACTTAGAAATCATCAACAAAACTGCTTCCACAGCTAACACATGGATTCATCAGCTCACACAACCCTTATTGACTCAGAAATCATCAATGAAAACTGAGTCGCTGTCGACTTAGAAATCATCAACGAAACTGCTTCCACAGCTGACACATGAATTCGTCAGCGCACATAACCCTTGTTGACTCAGAAATCATCAACAAAAATTGAGTCGGTGCCGACTCAGAAATCATCAACAAAAACCATGTCGCTGCCAATTCAGAAATCAACAGCGACGATGGAGTTGTTTTTGGCTTTACTTTTTTTTTTTGGGTGTTTACATTCTCCCTTCCTAATATAAATTTCATCCTCAAAATTAAAGGGACTTGTATTGATAGTGCCTCCAAATTCTCAGAGCAAATATCACAGTAACCGATTTCAGGTCGTGTATCGGGTAATTCTCTATGTGAGTATTTAACTATCTTGACGCATAAACGATCACTTCCCCATGTTACATCAATCACACCTAAGTTCTTTCTTCGAGGCATCATTACTAACTACGAAACCCTCGATATTTGGAACGTATCAGTTTTAGTATAATCAATTTATCAGATGATGGAGTCATTTCTGTCTTTACTTTTTTTTTTTGTTTACATAAAGATTTATGAGATTTCTTACTGGTAGTTCGCGTGGATTGTCGTTGGAGGTTGGACAATTAGACGACTTGTGGTTTGCGACAACTCAACCTTTAAAGAATTATTCAAAGTAAAAAAATATCATATTTTTAGGTAATAAATCTTTAAATAATTCTAAATCTGTCTAAAGAGATCTTAAAGACTCTCGAATAATTTTATTTTATTATTTATGCTATATATATACTATTCAGGAATCAGATAATTATAAGCAAAAACTTTTTAGGCTTGAAGTAACTGAAGTTGACTTTGTAGGTTTTTGAGTTAAGATTCTTTAGCCATCATAACTATAACTAGAGTGAAAGAGGTGGCTAATGAAGCCATATGAATTAACTCTACATGTAAATGATGAATTATCTTGGAAAACTATTGAGTTGTTTGCTCCATGATAGGTAAAGTTTCATGGAGTTGTTCCTCAATTTTATTTTTTTGTTTGCTTAGCAATTTTGCCAAGTATTTTATTATGTGCCTGTGCATTTCTCATATTGCCAATTAAGCACTTCCTCAATTCGATAGGTGAGGAAATTCATATATATAGCAATGGTGAGGTGTATAAAGACAAATGTGCAACCTAAAACCACATTAAAATCATATTATCACCTAGGTTTTGAATCATATAATGTCAGAAGAAAGAAAGTGGCCGTAGTTATATCAATTTGGATATTAATGATCTCCTATAATTATATTTGGTCCAAATGTATGAAAACTTAAATGAGAATGGGAGGGGAAAAAAGAATTTTAAATTTAATTTCATCTTAAGAAAGAAAGAAATGTGCATAAAAAAGAGAGAGCATGTCCTAAAAAATGCAAAAGTTCTATTTAAGATTTGGTTCTAGCATCCGATCCAAGCAGGAAATAGTTATATGATACGTTAACATAATCTCAAATTCAACATCTCCCACAAGCCTTGAGCTCCATCCTCTAAGATTTCAACAAAATAGTGCAAACCATTATTATGATACTCATGCATTGTAAAGAAGAAGAAGAAGAAGAAGAAGGAAACTCTAAGCTACACAGAAATATTTAAAATGTAATGTAGTAAAATAGCACGAAAATAAATTATGTACCTGTGGAATCTTTTTTTTTTATTTTAAAAATGAAATCATCATCCCTAATGAATCTAAAAAGAAAAAAAAAAAGGAAAAAAAATCCTCTCTCCTGTCTTCACTCTTTAGGCTCCTTCAAATATTCTCACAACAGAGGATTGCCAAATCTCAATATCTCTCTCCATTTTTGTATTATATAAATATATTCTCTCTCTCACTCACCTTCTCAGCTACAAATTCCATTTCTGTTCTTTTCGTTTAATTAAGAGGAGTGGAATAACTAAGAAAACATAAAAAAAAAAAAAAAAAAAAACGGAGAGGGACACATAAAAGCCTCTCTTCAAAGCATGAGCACCTCTTCCTCTGTTTACATTTCAACAATTCCTCCCTTTAGATCTTAGCTTCTCTCAAATTTCCCATCTGGGTCCTCTCCAATATGGTAAATTATTAATCTTTCACTCTTCTTTTCTCCTGATCTCAATCAAGCATTATCTGGGTCGTGATACATCCACAACAATTCCTGTGCTTATTATTATTATTTTTTTGGTTCATCAGTTATCATGGATTGGCTTTTGATCGGTGCTAGAAGGATCAGATGGTCCTAGATTGGATTTATTAAACACCCACCTTCCTTTTTTGACTGGGCATCAATCAGATTCTATCTAAATCATTTTAAACGGGTATTCTTTTTTCTTTGCTTGTCTGACTGTTCTTATTGACAGATTGATCTGTTCTTATTCTATTGATAAACATTGAGCATTAGCATCGAAGTATTTATTCACTTGTATAATTCATATTTGTTTACTACTAATTAAGCTAATGATTATTAGATTATCAACTGAATTATAAATTTTGTTTGATTTGGATGTTATATTTTGAACTACCTTTTCTTTTGATTGGTATTCGCAATGGATGAGAGAATTTGTTGTAATGGATTCTTGTAGCAAGAGATGGAATCAGATCTTGGTAAGCTCTTCATTGGTGGGATTTCATGGGACACTGATGAGGAACGTCTAAAGGAATATTTTAGCAAGTATGGGGAAGTGGTTGAGGCAGTGATCATGAGAGATCGAGCAACAGGCCGTGCCCGTGGCTTTGGTTTTGTTGTCTTTGCAGATCTTACTGTTGCCGAGAGGGTCATCATGGAGAAGCATGTGATTGACGGCCGCACGGTGAGTAGCTTGATTGCAAAAATCTTCTGTGCATTGTGAAAATTTATGGCGCAATGTTAACTTTCTTGTTCTAATTCAGATCATATTTGTTTAGATGTCCAAATTCATGAGTTGAACATACTCTTTCTCCCATGTTTAACTCAGAGTTAGTATTGTGAAATTAATATTAGGACGATTAAAATATTCGTATTTTAATTTAGTTGCAGAATGTTTTGAAATGTATCAACTTCAAGTTTAGTACTCTGTATTAAAGAGTGAAAGAGACTTTATTATTGACGTTAGAAACTAGAATGAAATGTAACTGCTTGATTTTAGATACTCCGCTCTCAATGTCTCAGGTTGAAGCAAAGAAGGCTGTTCCTAGGGATGATCAGCACATTTTAAGTAGAAGCATTAGTAATATTCATGGTTCTCCAGGTCCTGGACGCACCAAAAAGATTTTTGTTGGAGGCCTGGCATCTACAGTTACCGAAAATGAATTTAAGAAGTACTTTGAGCAGTATGGTATTATTATTGACGTTGTAGTGATGTATGATCATAACACTCAAAGGCCAAGAGGCTTTGGCTTCATCACTTATGATTCAGAGGAAGCAGTTGACAGAGTTCTGCATAAAACATTTCATGAACTCAATGGTAAAATGGTTGAGGTCAAGCGGGCAGTCCCAAAGGAGTTATCACCAGGGCCTAGTCGGAGCCCTCTGATGGGGTACAACCACGGTTTGACTAGGGCCAACAACTTTCTTAATTCATATGCTCAGGGATATAATATGAGCTCTGTTGGAGGTTTTGGAATGAGGATGGATGGTAGGTTTAATCCACTTGTCACTGGTCGAAGTGGCTTTGCTCCATTTGGCACCAGTGGTTATGGAACGAGTATGAATTTAGAGCCGGTCTTGAGTCCAAGCTATGGTGGAGGTTCCAACTTTGGCAACGCTCCTGCATATGGGCGGATCTCAAGTCCCTATTATAGTAGTAATCCAAGCAGGTACAGCACCCCCATAGGTTATGGTGTTGGGAATGCAAGAAATGATTCTCTCTTGAGCCCTACTACTCGGAATGTTTGGGGAAATGGGGGCCTCAACACTGCCACAAATCCTGGCAGCCCTGGTCCTCTGGTGGGATCTGGATCTGGAAGTTTTGGAGTTTCATTTGGGAATAATGGAGCAAATTGGGGCACCTCTACTGTTTCAGCTCAAGGTGGAGGGATTGCTTCTGGCTATACTAGTGGCAGCATGGGTTATGGGAATGGTGACAGCAATTATAGTTTTGGTGGGTCAGGATATGCAAGAAACAGTGGAGCTAGTGTACCACCAACTTCATCATTCTCTGGTTCAATTGGTGGTTATGAGGGGTCCTATGGGGAACTTTACCGTAGTGGTTCAGTTTATGGTGATTCAACTTGGCGAACTGCAATCCCCGAGCTAGATGGGTCCGGATCATTTGGTTATGGACTCGGAGATGTAGCTTCAGATGTTACAACTAAGAGTTCTGAGGGTTATATTGGGAGTTATGGTGTTACAAGTAGACAGTCAAATAGAGGTAACACTTTCCTTTGAACATTCTTTGAAATTGTCACAAACATTTATGTTGAGTGAAAACTTCTAGAAGAATTCTTTTACTGGAGCATCAAAACAATTATATGATGTTTGAGCGCTCTTTTATTTCTTTTGCATTGACAAGTTCATAGCAAAATCTCAATTAGGTTTGCTTATAAAGTAAAAGATGGGTTTTATCTCCTCATTGAACGATGTTATCCATTTCCATGTAGACATGCCCTTATCAATATTAATATCTTTGGATTGGTATCATAACTTTTTATTTCCCTTCACCTGCATTTTTGTTGAAAAGGATCCACACTGCTGCCTCGACTACACATGCTTTAGTAATTTTCTAGACGTGTTAATTCTACATGGATTTCTTTTTTTTTTTAATTATTTTGACTGACCTTGTCTTGCATATAATCCTTGAATTCTTAACAATTTGGATCGATGACATTTCAGAACTTTAATTTGGTAGGCCTATTTATATATTGTCTAATTCTCTTATGCTGGAATTCACTTGCATAAAAAACTGCGCAGAAGGTTTTTATATATATATATATATATATATATATATATATATTTATAGTTCTCTCATTCTTTCCTTTGGGAGTGGAAGTGGACATCAATAATCTCTATATTCAAAAAGTATTCCTATGCTATGTTTGACTTAGTGGACACGTGTGTACATATCTATCTAAATATGCGAGTTCATCTAAAACATTGACTTGTCCAAAAATGCATTTGAGCAATCTGAGTTTTAAAAGATATAATAAAATATTAAGACGCATCTTCAGCTTTTAGCTATTTTGGTTACTGATATTCAGTAGCTAATTGCTAACATCTGGTACTAATTTTAGCTTTTCTTTTAATTGGTACTTGCTTCAGGAATTGCTACCTAGGAGATCTGTTAATGGATATCACTTGATAATTGTAGGTGAAGGAATCTCTTTAAACAGGTGAAGAATTGTGAATTTCATACGTCCCGTCTTGATTACGTTCAGCTTATAAAGAAATTTATCTTACAGAGCTAACGAGGGTTCTTGATTTGCATTATACACATTGAGAGAAAGCAGTTACAAGGGATTTTGTTTAAGGTTTGAGATTTGATTATTTTTTCTTTCTACATTAGTCAAAAGCTTAGGTTCCTTTGGTATTTGAGTGAGGTGTAAAATCGGATTGTGGGACATATACTCAGGAAGATTGGTTCCATAAATGTATGTGCATCTTCAGCGAGGTGCCCCTGTGGTAGTGGTAGTTGGTTAAAAAAAAGAGAGAAGGATTTTCTTTCATTTTCTTTTTTGATTTTGCCTGCCTAAGGTGCTGGTTGCTTTCAGTATTTTTCCTCTTTATTTGTCTCTCCCAGATTGTATTTGAGGTTTTTTCTTATCTGCTAGTGTGAAACATTATAAGGGATGTTCTTTTACGATCCCCACCCCCAGAAATAAGTTACATAATATTCTGATTCATTTTTTATTAATTGACAGTACTATAAAAGCAAGTTCACACTCGGATGGATGCTGTTCTTTCATGTATTTAAATGAATGCGAGATTGAGGTTGAGATTGTGATTGCAATTGCATGTTATTACCCTCGTATGGTTCTATAATTATTAGGTAGCATAAATAAATATTTTGTACAAAATGCTAATGATATACTTAAGTTGTTGTCGTATGCGGTACGCGGACATGCGGTGTTTGGAGTCGCCACTTAGTTGTTTAGTTCAGGGTATTTATGAAACCCGAATGTACTGGTCTTATCAGAGATTTGAGGGTAAGTGATTGATTGTGGTTAAAGAAGGTATTAACACTCCAAGCACATCTTACCTGAAATAAGTTGTTTTGTGGTTTGATATGGTTTAGAGGTTTTGATGGTTTTTTAGTTGGTGAACTATTTGTCGTTTAGGATTTGAGATTTACTTGTATGAATAAACTTGACGTTTAAGAATTTATTATGGACCGTGTACCCAAATAAATTCTTAGAAAAAGGTTCTTTGTAATTTTTGTATAATGGTGAAAAATACTCTAAATTAAAATTGATGAATATTTAAAATAATTTTAAAAATTTTCTAGTCAACTCTAGTATTTCAAATACCAACCTCATTTGTACGTCTAACATTCTATACTAGGATTTTTAACTATTAATTCTCATAGATTAAAAAAATAGTGGTCTATTGAAATATTAAGAATACATATTATAATTTTTTATATGGAAATGTTAAGCAATATGATTTTCTTTTTCTTTGTATGTTTTAGACACTTGACTGAATGCAATTAAAACATTTAATTGTTTTTATCCTTTTGGTTTTAAACATTTAAAAACATATAAATAAAAACTACAAACGCATACACTCATCTTCTTTTTACTAATTAAACTACACCCACTACAATTACATTCAATATAATTTAAACACACATTAAACATTTATAATTTACAAAACAAGCCTTCCAAAATTCCCAAATCAATCTGAAGAAATGTTGGGAACCTAGGAACATTGCTTGGGGAATTTTGGAAGTGCAGGAATGTTGGTAGAACATCTGCTCTACGTGCTGCCGCCACTGGCGGTGCATGGGGCCACGCGTCACCTTCGATGAAAATAAAAAATTGAGGGATCGGGAATATCTACTCCTTTCCCTTCTCCCTGTGCCGGCAGTGAGGACCAACACCACCTGCAAAACCAAGAAAAATCAACAAACAAATTTAAGTTTTTTTCTTTTTCTCTCGATCTCTCTCTCCTTGTTACAGCTGGATTGTTACAGCTGGATTGTTGTTACAAGGAGGTGGCGTGGGGCACTTGTGTGAGCCGTTAGAGTCAGTTAGAAGTTAGTTAACCATGGAAATAAACGTGTAAAGCATGGGAAGTGTAGTATAAATAGACAGTGAAGTTTACGTATACAACACGCAAAAATTAATAAGAACCTTCTATTCCTCTGTTCTCATTCTCTGTTTCTCTCTTCTTATTCTTGTTAAGCTGAGCTTAACAATTGGTATCAGAGCTTGCAACAAGCTGCGAACCTCATTCAACAATGGTGGACGGTAACAAATTCAAGATAGTAGATGAACATTGCAAAAGGTTAGACAACCAGCTGCAGACTTATCATCTAGAATGGCAGGAATCCATGGCAGAAAACAAGGAGCAAGGGGCCAAGATTGAACAATTGGTCATACAAATAGAACTACTATCCTCACAGTTTCAACAATTTATAGCTGCCCAAACAACAAGGACAGAGATGACGGGAGGCCATTCCAGAGGTATCCTAGCAACACCAGGAAGGGACAGGAGCGTAGAAGTGGATGCATCTACTGAAAAAATAACACCAGGACTTAGAACTCAGAGTCGAGGTGAGCAGATGACAGGGCAAGAGTTTCATAAGTCAGGGTTCCACATACCATTGCCAAGGATGGAGCTATCAACCTTCAGAGGAGAGGATCCTCGAGGATGGCTGCGAAAATGCAAGAAATACTTCAGGATACACTCGATACCTGCACATCAATGGATAGAGGTGGTCTCGTATTACTTGGAAGGCAAGGCAGATGTGTGGTTTGAGGGCTTGGTACGAGGTA